>Ga0160423_10000559_pt1 | contig 30527 bp, 29 predicted proteins | sample CRUFie14St8metaG_FD_108191 | JGI IMG/M metagenome (GOLD analysis project Ga0160423, IMG submission 108191) | Marine microbial communities from the Costa Rica Dome - CRUD Field 142mm St8 metaG | ecosystem: Environmental > Aquatic > Marine > Oceanic > Photic zone | place: Costa Rica: the Eastern...
ATGCCATTTAAATTGTACGTGGCGCGGTTGTCCACTCGTACAATTGTGTTAGTTGACTTAAGGTCCGCTAGCGCTAATGTGCCGACGTCGCCGTTTATCTTGTAAATGCCAGCATTGTCGGGGCCTATGCCACACAACGTGCACTCAACGCGCCGAGAAAAACTCGACGCTTTTGGCAGAAGGTCCGACATTGTCAACAGGATGCAACCCTTTTCACAAATAGTATTTAGGACCACAATGGGGGCTTGAAAGACGAAATGAGTGCCAAGGAGCCTATACGCAATATTGACTATATTACAATTGAGTCAAGTTCGGAAGAGGATAATTTAGATAGAGAAGACAACGATGATTTCAGTACATACGAGAATTTAGATGCAACCCAAGCGCCACCTGCTGCTGCTGCCGCCGCTGCTGCCTCTTTAACAAATGATAACTTTGACAATTCAAGTTCGGAATCAGAATTGCAAGATGCCCAACTTCCGTATTCTCAAAATTCAACTTTTGAATCACCAACTGCTTCTGCTGCCGCCGCTTTGGAAGAGGATGATTCGGATGCAACCGAAGCACCACCAAAGGCCGATGTTGACGAATCCGACAACGAAAGTGAATCGTTGTTTTCTGGAAATCCACCACCAATTAATGCTAAAGCCGCTGCAGCCGCTGCCGCCGCTGCTGCTGATCCTGATTCAATTTCGCGTAAATCTCAACCAAAAAGAAAAGCTACATCCGATGCAGCATCCGCGAATTCAAAAGGATTTAGAGTTGCGTGGGATTCTCAAGACCACACTCCTGATGAACATACAGAATTAAAACGTCAATTTATGTCTACGGTTAGGGAACTGTACTTTTTCTTTGATCAAAATGGATTAGACGATCTTGATTTTAACAATAAACTTTTTAAGACAAAACAAGAACTCCTTGCAAATATGGAGACATCGTTAAGCGAAATGAAAACAGAAACAAAAACAGAAACTGAACCAAAAAAGACCCCAAGCAAGAAACCCAAACGAAAAAAGTCAATCATCACATCATCATCAGGGTGGATTGGCGGCCGCAAGACCCCCAAAAAATTCGCATTTGTTGATTTGGCGGTTTAAACGCTTAGTTTTGCGAGGCTGTATCGCGTTACGGCCATGGCAATGACCGTCGCGGTCAGCCAGCCGCTGGCGCGCTGCAGCGTTCCAACCCACGCCGGCAGCTCGCCGTCGGTAATGTCGGTGATGTACGCGCTGCTCAGCGCTTTTAATTCGCTCTCAATTGAGAACGCGTCGTAGTTGGGCGAGGTCGTGAGGGCGGCAACGTTTTCGTATATTACACTGGATTCAAGGACGGAAAGCTTTCCCGCATTTACAACCGCTACGTCTACACCGGTGCCGGAAAACGTCCTGCACGCCGAGATGCGCGTGCCGTCAAAGCCGCGGGCAAGACCGGGAGGGCCTTGCACCACCACGGCTACATTATCTTGTGCTATCACGTTGGTGACGGTCACATCAATGAAAGAAGGGTCGGTCAATTGCACTCGCGAGGAAAAGAGACCCCCGCCCGTGACTGTTGCATGGCTTCCGCGAATAACCACGGACCCGTTGAAAAAGACACCGGAAGGCACCTTGAGCGCTTGCCCTTCGCGCACGGGCCACCCATACGTCGCGTCCACCACGCCGTCGGTTGGCACAAAGTCACAGCGCCCGTTGGCAATGTATCGAATTCGCTCGCGCGACCCGCTTGATACGGTCGCAGAGCAAAGAACGCACTCCGCGCTGTAGGCGGCGTCCCCGCTAAGCCGGCACACTTCGGCTCCAATGCCTAACGCTATTAACGGGAAAAAGCTCATGACTTTGCAAAGTTAAAGCGTACGTAGGATATATTTCGGTCGGTCCCAATGGGCACCAACGTTGAGGCACAATGATCTCTGTCTTTGCTATCGCTGCCCTTGCGTCGGCCGCAGAAATTTTTGACGAGCAAGCGGCGTACTTGTACGTCCCAATTCCTAATGCGAGCGAAACCCCTAAATTTGTGACGACCCACGATCATTTGATCAAATACACGGTTGATATGCAGCTTGTTGGACAAGGAAGGAGGTGTTACTGCGGGTACGACGACTACAAGTTTTTTGAATTAGACGAATATAAAGAGCAACGATATTTATTCAGAGGAATGCAAAGTGCTTATTTGAATATGTGCGAACAAACTTTCTGGAGTTCGAACAACTCGTATCCTGATTGGGAGGAAATGACCAATACGTGGAATCTCAGAAGCCCAAATAGTAGAAACACTTCTGCTTTTTGTTCACAGGGCAGGCGCGCGAATGAAACAGAACCGCGCTTAACCACAGCTCAAGCCATTGCGCGATGTGCGGCAGAACCGCAATGCCACGGGTTTCAGCGAGGTATTGGTGGACAGTACACGCTCGAAACCATGATCAATGAACCTCAGTTAACCAGATTTTTTAGTATGCAGCCCACAGGCACCCAAAGCTCGACATGCCAGCAAATAACTGACTTACGACAAACAGTTCTAGACCCGTCCCAATGCTACCGCAAGCAACGCGTGACGGCAACTGCGATGAAAAAGATTGACGCAGGCAGCGGACTTGCATTTCGAGACGTTTATATTGATCCATCAAATGATAAAGGCGATTACAAAGGCGAGGCTTATGTTACAATTGCTTTTGCATTCTTTGGAGTTTTGTCAGTCGCCTTTTTGACGGGATTACTTTTTAGGAAAGGATATTCTCGTCTCAGTGACGGCAATGCCGGATATATGAGCGTATTGAACACGCATCTGTAAAGCACAATGCGCGGCAAAGTGAAAGTAATGCTTATTGGAAGAAATTTTAAAGATTCAATAAAATTAATTAAGGCGCTGCAGGCGGTGGTCAAACCAATAGCCAGAGTCCGCGCCGTTCACGCAGGCAGCATTGCCGCCGTGTTGTGGGCGTGCGCGGTCGAGTCCACCATCATAAAAGCTGCTTCTGCAATTCCCGACATTACGCTTGAAGGCTTCTTGCGCGCTACGTTGCCAATAGACGCCGCAACAAGATGTGAACGGGCCGGTGTCACCGTGCTTACGCAATTTGGGTCATCATTATTTTTAAAACAGTGCGACCGCCACATTCGATGGACCTCCAAAGATGACGTTATCGTATCAGTGTTGCAGGCGTGCACCGCGCTGCCTGCCTTGGTGCCCGCGCGCGCCACCGCCGCGCACGCTAAAGATTTAGAAGCGCTGGCGCGCTACAGCACCGTTCTTGAACCGGCGAACGAGCGCCCGTTTGCAAGCGTTGCAGTTCAACCAGTGTAAAGTATTTTCGTACACTTGCTTGACGTATTAAAAACAGGCAACATGACAACAGCATTTACTGTGGGAAAATACGGCTTTGTAACTGCTGCTATTCTTGCGTATTTTTCCCTAAATGCGCTCCTCTTAGCCCCAATATCTGTGGGGACCACGTACAATCAGGCGAACGAAATGTACACCATCAAAGTCTTGTACCCAGACTATTTGCAGTTTATGAAAGAAAGCGAGAAAAAAGCGGATCGCCGCGACGTTATTCAGATTCGCCCAGGCAGATATGCTTCCGACGGCGCGTTTCCGCCAACTGTAACAAAGGGGGAAAAAGGGTGCGATACTGCGCTGTATATTGTAACGTCGCTGTGGGTCATTTTTGTACCGTTTCTGTTTGCGATCGTGCTGTTTTGCCTCTCTTGGTGTATTCGGGTCGAAAAAGAACGTATTAATAGCCCCGAATCAAAAGCTATTGCCAAATGGCCCTTAACCGAAAGAAATGTGAAAGATGCGGTTACGTGCAAGTGCCTTAATATGGAACCGGAACGGGCCCAATTTTTGGCCAAAATTCTTTACGGGGTGGTGTTGTTTTTGGCCGTGGTTTACTTGGTCGCGCGAGTGACTTCATTGGCTACGCTTTCAAACTGCTTCGAGTTGTCCGGCGACGAACTCTTTAAGCCCGCAGACGCGGGGGACAAAATTGTCGTGTGGATTGAAGTCACTTTGTACGTTTTGGCCGGATTTGGACTGCTTGTGCATTTGTTGTTTGTAAAATCCATTTGGCATGAAGCGCCAAGCAATGCAAACTACGATAAGCTGAATAATTCTCTATTATTTTCATAACGCATTTTTTAATTCGTCGCTATGGTGGCAGTGTACGTTGACTCGTTGTCCCCGGACATTGACCCGGCAAAGGTTGCCGCCGCGCTAGCGCAAGCCCTGGGTCTGACGCACGGGGCGGCGCCGAGGACAAGGTGGCTGCCTTTGGCCACAAGCGTCGCGCAAATTGCCGAAAGCGAGGATCCACTAGGGCATCGGCACGAACTTGCCGTCGTTGCGCATTTGGCCGCAATGGTGGCACACACGTTTCAGGGCAACGCTCACGTGCAAGACACTAGCCCGCTGCTGGTCATGGCTTTTATTGATACCGAACGACAGAATGTGTGCGGATTCAGCCGCAGTGCAGACTTTGTAAAACAGCTGGACGTTTTGGCCAGTGCTTTGCAACAAAACGCCAGCGCCACGCACATTCTCGTTGCAGGCGAAGCCGAAGAAAGCTCCCCAGATTACGAAGCCTATATTCGACGAGCAAGCGAAAAGGGCGTCCAGGTGATAACCATTGACCCCGACGGAAAAGGGTGCAAAGAGGTCGTTGCGGAGGCAACAAGGGCCACAGGACTAAGTGGAGCCTTGCTGCGCGACTACATGTAAATGGGGAACTCCACGTCTGATGCCAAGAAACCAGAGGAGTATGCAGAATGGGAAAAAAAAATGTGGGACGGTATTTTCTTTGAAATAAAGAAGGGCAGCGGAAAAATTGCGTTAAACATCGTGTATAAGCACTTGGTGCCGCTAATGACGAACCCCGAGGTCCCAAAGGAAGCAAAACTAAAGGCGCAAGCGTTCACAGTTGCGGTGTTGGGGTACCACAATTCAGACTTGATCAAATCCTTTTCTGGGTTGAAGGCGTTTCAAGATCTGACAACAAGGGGTGGAAATGACACTAGTGAATTCGAAAGCAAAGTTATGAATGGATTGAAGTCCTTGTTTTACAATAAAACGCCAACATAATTTATCGAACGCTGTAGTACAGAGTCTCAGGAGGTTGTTTGTCTTTCGGTAGCATTAAAGGCAAAACGTTTTCTGGCAATGCTTTGTTGCTTTGTAGGGTCAGTTCTTGGTGGGGGCCAATTATGGGGACGGCGCCGTGCCTTTTGATTAACTCAACAATGACATACTTGAAGCTTTTTAAGCTTTGTTCTGGATCTCCCATAACCGTCCACGTGCACTGTGTGCACCACTCAAGAAGGGCTTCTTGCGTCGCTCGTACGGGCGAGGCTTCGCTCGACGTTTTAACCTTGAAACGAATTTCTTTTTTTTCCTCTTTCAATTTGAGGTCAAAATCGTCATCATCAAGAGTAAATACGGTGCACTGTGCTACAAACTCTTTGTTTTGCTGGAACAAAGTCATGCTCATTTTGGGGAAAAATGGGCTATGCAACTGTAAAACATTATGGCAGTATGCACAGGAATCGCAGTCTTTGTCTTGGGACATGGGCGGATTATGCTCAACGCTTCTGTAAACTTCTAACCACGTTTGAAAGAAAAAAACTGGCAGGTCGTCGGCCGTTTCTACCATAAGATTAATTTTAGATGTGGGGTTGACTTCTAATTCAATTGCACTTGTCTGCAAGTCATTATTGCGCAATTTTCTTAAATATTTAAGCAAATCTTGCCAAGGGGGTAAATGTGTTTCATTCCACAAATTATAAGGCGCTCCTGCTTGATTGAAGTTTAGACGGTACGTACTTTTGTAAGACACAATTGATACACTACGGTACCAAGGTACTGAATTGCCTGCCAGGTACGTGCTTAGACGTGTTTCATAAGAAAAATCGTAGATGTCCCCCTTAGGCGTAGAGCGGAACGAAGTGCAAAATACGCCAGCTTGCTGAAATAATTTTTTCGTAAAAGTTGATGTCAGCGTTGTCTTTTGCGCTTCAAACACGGCATTAAGCGGCGGAGTCCAAACCACCAAATAGCAGCAGCGGCGCGGCAACCACTGAATCAGGTGAAACGTGTTTCTAATGAGCTCACATTCAGTCACGCGGACCATAATCTTGGCAGAATATTCGTCCATGCACATTGCGCGCGCCGTCGCCCAATCAATGCCAGCAATGCCAGCACATAGTTTGCGAGCCTCAGCTTTAGCCGTCAGGACCACTTGGGGGGACTCGTAAATGACAACTCCGCGTTCCGTTGTTGATGTAATTTTGAAATCTTTGTCTACAATTTCGCAAGCGCTAAAGTATTTGTAAAAGGCCGACTCCGGGTTTAGTGGAACACTTTGTTGTTCAATGGACGCAGTAGAGTCAATGCCAGAGCCTTGAACTATCTTTTGGTAACGGAGAGGTATTTCTCCCAAAGGTACAAAACTTCCTTTTGCCGTTCGAAAAAGAAGAAAGTGCTTATCTGCATAAGAAAACGCGCGAAGAATTGAACCCATTGCTATTGCAAACTTTGCCATTGGTAATGATGTGCATACAAGCGTAAAATTGGTATCACATAGTTTGCCGGGGTAAGTGTGGGTGTATTCCCCCTTAAACTCACCGGCGCAATAATTGAGGGCAATAAACTTCATGACGGCGTTATCGTTTTTGTAATAATCCCGACCATGAGGCATGATGTCCCCCAGCGTGAGCCCATTGAGGGGGGTTTCAGCGTCAAGGGTAACGTCGCGTTTGATTAAAAGAAACTTCTGTAGCCGCAAAAGTTCTTTTGGGCGAAGTTCAAAGGCAAGGTCGACTCGAAAATTTGGCTTTCCCTCTTCTGCTTCCGCGCGCTCTTCTGATCCGTAAACCCAATTTCTGCGGCGTTGACTAAATAAAAATTCCGAAAATTTTAATTGCGCCGTATGATATAAATGGGCGTTAAAGGCGTCACATTCCACTATCATTTTAATTTGTCCGTTTACCTATTTGTAGCGCACAGCGTAAATATTATTTTCAATAAAACAAGGCATACGACCCTTTCTCATACGCTGGTCTAAACCAGGCAAGTTGTTGTACCTTAAGAACATAAACAATAACGGCAACGCCAAAGAGGCCCCCAACAGAAAGTCCCACGATAAGTCCAATTTTCTTTTTTTTGGACGCTGGCGTAGTCGGCGGCGTTTGCGTAGTCGGCGGCGCTTGCGTAGTCGGCGGCGCAAGCGTCGGAGGGGGACACTGTTGGTAAGTCCCGTTGTGCCCAGCGCACGTGCACTCCACTTTGTACGTTTCGTTGACCAACGTGCACTGCGACGGATTGCCGTCCATTTCCAAACTCCAGAAGCCGCCTTCATCGGAGCTCAGCGGCCAATGTTCAACGAGGTCCCACAACCGGTCAAATGTTCCGGGCTCAATTATTGAAATTTGATTGTTGGTGACATCTACGGCTTCCAATTCAGTGTACGCCTTGAAATCATTGCTGCGCAGAGCGGTAATGTCGTTGTTCCGAAAATACAAATAGCCAATAGTAGACGGAATATTTGTTGCCGGTACGTTGGGCTGTGGCAAAAACGTAAAGCCGCTGTCTGGACAATTTGCAATTATAAAATTACCATTATTACCAGTAGTAATTGATCCTGAGCACGGCGGCTGGATTGGCGTTGCTGTTCCGGTTGATGTTAAGGTTGATGTTAAGGTTGCGGTTGCGGTTGTGGTCAGTGGCTCGCCGTTGCAGCACAGATCCGTGGAATCGCCAGCGCACAGAACGGGATCGAGGCTTGCTACATCGGGGTACTGGCACGACTCGCACGCAGCGGTGCCGGCAAAATCTCCGCTGCACTCGCGGTACAGGCCGTTGTCAAACGTGCACGCCGTTCCATTGTAGTGGTGCAGCACAGGGCCGCACGAACTTTCGTGCTCGGAATAAACGTTGCACGTTTCGCCGCACTCGAGCACGTAGACAGTAGTGGTGTTAAACACCATGGTTTCATTCACCAAGGTCTTGTTGCAATAGACCATGTTTATAAAGTCTTTGTTGTTAGTTTGAAAATCCGAAGCGTCACATTCGGGGGACTGGATAGAGTAATTTGAAGGCGTTAAGTCCGACACGGTAACAGACATGGCAGAACAAGCGTTTGGATTAGCGCTGCAATTGTATCCAACGTCGTGGCACATCATTTCAATGTTGTAAGGATTGGTGGTATTCAGGTTGCTGACATATCCCCAGCCCCTTAACGTGCCGTTTTCGCGCACATTATATTGAATTGCGTGGTGGCCATTGCCGCTTGTGTTCTTAAAGTATTGTAATCGAGCTTGATACGCATACTCACCTCCCCGTAAATCGAAGCTGCCCTCCCGATTATATCCAGAGGGCATGCACGCAAGCGATAGGGAGGCCAAGAAGAACATGGGCAATACGTCGCGTCGCCATGTGTATTTAATTTACGGAAATAAGAAATTTATCATTGGTGTGACAAGAAAATCTGGGAGTAAAAATACAATACATGTTACTACGGCCCCAGTTGCAGCCGGTATAGAAACATATTTCTTTTTGGAGGGCGCTGGGGGCGAAGGCGTTGCCGAAGGCGTTGGCGAAGGCGTTGGCAAAGGCGCTGGCGAAGGCGTTGGATTTGCTGCCGGCGAAGGCGTCGGCAAACGCACCGGCGAAGCCACCGGCGAAGCCACCGGCGGAGGCGTTGGCAAAGGCGTTGGCGACGGCGGAGGCGGCGGATTTCCCATTTTTGGCGTCGGCGACGATGTGGGCGAAGGCGTGGGCATTACAATGTAGGTTACGCCAACGACGCACTTTTGATTATCGTACACAAATGTGTCTGTATTGTCGCAACCACGCTGATTTTCTGTAAATTGGTCAGTTGTTCTAGAATTTCTTAGTCCGGACGCGCCGGATAATTTTAAAAATTTAAGGCCTATAAAGTCCATCCTACCAGAATCAACATTGTAAACAACAATTGTGTGCCCCATTGTGCTTCCATAAAATGTAGCAGGCCAGGATTGACGGTACAATAAATGTGCGGATAAGTGATCAGGATAACGATAGTCATCTTCCTTTAAACATGTTTGGTTAATGTGCAGCATATATGGAGGACTTATATTTTTGAGAAAGATATAATCAGATTGTTCGCTTGTTCGATTTATCTGATGAACAGCATGGTACTGCCCAAGCCGTTTTGTATTAAAAAGGTACAGCTGCAAACCAATGCGTGCGTCATCGAGGCGCGTTCCTGTTGTGAGGTCGGTCTTCATTGTATGTACAAGTGAATATTTTTCTTTGTCGTTAAGCGGCTGACCGTACCATTGCTGCCCGCCAAGATAATATTCGGCGCGCGTCTGTCCACTTAAAAAAAAAATACCAGTTAAATCATAGGGTTCGTAAAGAGGATACTGGTACGCAGCGTTGTTGCTAAAAGGACCACTTCTGGCGTAAAAATCCAAACCGTAATTAAAAGGATACGCCTCAAGTTTTCCGTATTTTTTTGCGGCAAGATGAGTGATCAAATTTCCTGCAGCTGTAGGCACGCAATAGGCTTCACCAGGGAAGTACATTGGTTCATGTCCTACTTCACCCACAAGCCTCACCCAATACGATTCAAAGTTAGGGCAGTGCGTGTGCTCCTCGATAAAGGTAATTCCTTCCACGCAAGTTTGGTCGCTAAACACCGACAATCCTGATTTCGAGCAATCACGATAGTTATTAGGGTGACGGGACTCTCTCAGTCCCGACGCCCCATAATGTTGTATTTCATGGCCGTCTAAAGATTCATCATGATGTCTGTACACAACAAATGCGTGCCCCTTTGTGCTTTCATGAAATTTCGGAAGCGGGTCGCTATTGATTTTTAATGATGCACCTGGGTTAACGTGAAATTGAAAATCGGTGGCCCTTAAACAGTTTTGATTAATATGTAGTATGTATGGGTTAAATTGCAAAAGTCCAGCCATGGCTGGGTTAGGGTTAGGGGCCTTTGATCGTAAAAACCGAGTGTCTTTGACGTTGTCCGGTCGATCTTTTCCAACAACACGAACAACACTTGTTGAGGATCGCTTAAGTCGGTTTGAATTGTCAAGGTACTGCTGCAAGCCAGTGCGGGCATCGCTAATTGACGTGCCACTATTTGGGTCTGTTTTCATCAAATCCACTAGCGACAATTCAGCGTTAGAATAACCCCCGGCGGTAAGAAACGTTTGCCCACCAAGATAATACTCATTATCGCGCTGCGGTTGAAAAACACCATAAACATAACGGGGATTTGTATCATTTACCAAAAAATCAAGCCCAAAATTATACGGATACCCTTGATACGCAAGTCCTTCTATTTTTTCGGCAAGAGCGCTAATTAAATTTCCTGCGGCTGTAGGCACGCAATACGCTTTTTCACCATCAGTTCCCCGCAAGCCTTGTTCGTCAACATACGACACCCAATAAGACTCGCCGACACACAGATTATTTGTGTTATGGATGTGCACAAGTTTGCCCGACCCAGACGCCGACTGTGCCGCCGCGGCAATGATGAGCACCCACATTGCTTTTTATGGGCACCACAAGACTCGGTAAATACAAAAAACCATGGCGGTGGGTGTCCATATATGAGATGAATAATTTGAGTTTTAATAATTATGGAAAACTTAGGTGATCAGCACAGTGCTCGCAAATACGCGAATACGGCCGTGGCAGTTGCGCTCACCGCAGCGGCGGGCGGAGCACTTGCCGTTAAACAACGGCGCAATCGCGAGAACAAAAAAAATGACAAGTCTTGTCGGCAAGTGGTGCTGGACAATAACCACCTGATTGTGTACGAAGAGCGGTACAGGGAAGAAGGGGTTGCGTACGAGATTCAACCAAAAACTCGGCAGTGTTCTAGGACCGCGTATTTTGAGCAGGCGCGAGAGATACTTCACAGCAGCACGTTCAGGGAAAGTGCTGACCGCCAAAATGCACAGCCGCTCTTTAATTACGGAAGCTTTTATATCTTGACAGATCACGTAATAGCCCGTTTTTGCCGCAACGCAGGTGTTGCCGTAATTATGGTCACCGATTTTGGTGTAGGAGCAATTGAAGCAAAGGGAAAGCCACTGGTTGTTTTGAGAAGGTGGACAAATCACATTGCAGCCCTGATTGTTCCGGTCAAGGGCGTCGCGCGGGCCGTGGGGCTGTACGATGAATATGAGAACGAGATTGCAAAGCTCGAAGCAATTGCATCGCGTGCCGTAGAGCGACGGGTCCGATCAACCCCGCTGAGCGTTGATGACGACGCGTGCGACCCAGATATGCTGGAAAGAAATATGTACTGCTCCGACCGTGTTGTATGGGCCGTCGTAGAATGGGCCGCAAACGGATTCAAACTGCCCGCGGACAAACACGGCAGCGTCAAAATGGACTTAATTAACTTTCAAGAATTTGTGTTTGCAACGGCTAAAAATGCCCACATTGTCGTAAAGTTGCGGAATCCAATAAACCCAAATGTTGACACAACGACGTGGCCAGCGTTTATTATGTACATTTTGCGAACAGTAAACGTGTCTCCACGCACGGACATTGTTACTCACGGCGGACCCACTGGCAAGAATCGTACGTTTACGGCGGAAGATACCCATTGGCTGTGCGAGACGCGCGAGATTCTCAAGACACAGGACGCCGCCCAGTATAGACAACTTTTAGACATGACGAGCTCTTTGAAAGAAATTACGTTATACGTGGACGACAATTACATATTGAACAGCGTAATGTTTAAAGCCGACGGCAAATCAATTGATGTGGATACTACTTGCCCAATTATGGCTCGCTTTGTTGACTTGTGCGACCCATCGCAAGGTCCCTAAATTTCGCTTGCAAGTAGTCGCCTTTGGTCCGGTACAGGTACAAAACGGTCAGCAGGGGGGCCAGCTGCTTGAGCGAGGTGATGGCCGCTGCTTTTGTGACCGAGGGTGCGCGCTCGGCTTGGGGTAGCTGCAGCTTCTGCGCCGCCGCCAGCGCGTTGAGCTTCTCGTTGATTAGACGCAGCTCCCGCGAGTTTTGGGCCGCCATGCGCGTTTGCCGATCGGGGCGGTTAAGGTACGTCATAGCGGCCAAAAGGCCGCCAAAGCCGGCCACAATCGCCGTGTTGGGATTTTCCTTGTACCAACCGAGCACGGTGTTGTACGCGCGCACCACAACCATGACCGATAGATTCAGGGCGTCGAATAGGGCGGAGACAGGCTTGAAAAGCCACATTACTTCCTGCCGCAGAATTTTGGTCATTGATTTGAACATCCACGTCAGCTCCGGCTGAAGCTCGTCGTTGGACAGCTCAACGAATTGGCGCGCGTTGACGCTTTTTAGGTCAAGCGCATCGCTGTCGGTGTTGAGCAGCAGCTTGCTCGCATCCGCGGGGTCAACGATTGCCGTAATCATTTCGCCAACCTTGCACACGTTGTAGTTGAACTTGGCCTGCTCAAGCTCAGTTGCGGGGCGCTTAATAAGAGTGGGATCCCAGTCAATTAGAGCTTCCCGGTCCCCAAATCCGGAATCGTTTTGCATTTTGAGGTCAAAGGTAGAGGCGTCGTCGGGCCATTGCGATGCCAGCACAAAGAGCACGGGCTTGCTGATTGGCTCGAGCGCATTTAAATCGACAGCCCGCAGGTCGGGAAGCTTTTGCACAACAAAAATTACGCATTCAATATTATCGGGAATAGCTAGAGAGCTTGCATGAGAATTAAATTGGGACGTTGTTTTGCGAGCGACTGCGCAGTTCATGCTTGACAGACGCGTTATGTTCTTGTTGATCCCATACCCATATGCAGGCCAGCCCAAAACCATGTCCAAGCCAAATTTGAAAACGCAGCGATTCGGAAGCTTGAGCTGGGTAAAGTCGCGCTCGCAATACACTTCTTCGTCGCCAATTTTAGCGATAAAGGCGCCGTAATGTGAATAGCCGTCATGCTCGGCGGGTTGGACTACAGTTTTGAGCGCGCCGTTGAACTTGGGTGTGCTGGCGGTGCACCGAAAGTAACGGATCGCATTGCGAGTGACAAAACCGTCGCGCTGCGCAAAAATTCCGCTCGAAAGCTTGTCTACGGGCGCAGGCTCGTAGCTGCCTTCGTTGCAGGATTCAAACATTCCAATCGGCTTGAAATGCTCGGTCACCACGTAGCCAATTTTGTTGGCAGCCTTGGGGTCCACAACGCGCAGCAACGACGGCCGGCCTACCTCCTCGTACGTTTCATAAGGCTTGCTTTGCGTGCACGGAAGCCGCAGGTTGAGGCTGAGGACGGTGCCTTTGCGGATTGGGTTTTGGTGGTCGAGCTCGTGCTTGCCCATGGGCTCCACATCGTGTGGGTTTTTCTTGACGTAGAATGTATTTTGCTGCGCAACAAACTTAAACATTTGGGGGAGCACCCTAGGGTTGCTCGGCTCGCGAAACTGCACCATGCGCAAAGCTTTTTTGCCATCGTCGGGGGCACTTTGTAAAGTTCCGAGAAGGGTACTGAAAATGGAATTCATGTCTGTCATGGTGATTGTTGGGGAGAAGCATTGAGGCCTTATATATGTTGAAACTTTGTGAGCTCAAAGATTTGGACATGGCGGCTCATCTTTATTATCAGAAGTGATTTACTAAGCGTAATGATTGCACGACGCGTTGCTGCCCATTAAATACGGATACCGATCGCGACCAAAACGCTGCAAAGCCAACGGAATGCGGTCGGTGCTTTTGCGAGGGCGTTGATTGCGGGGCACCGGGCAGCACGGCGCTGCACCGCGATTTAGCGCCGTGTCGTAGATGAGGTAGGGGTTTGCGATGCGAGCACGAGGGTCGCCGTGGCGTCTAGCAATGCCCCAGCTTTCGGCAACTGATATTTCTTTTACAAGCCAGGCCACAGGTGACAGAAAGCTTCCGATGTGATACCCAACACTGCCGCGTACGTGATCGCGGCAACTGTGGAAGGGTAACTTTGGGGCGGGGTACGTAAATACTACAGGGGTCTGCCCGGAACGACCGCCAACAACCACTTCAGGGGACCTAGAGACCGTGTTTTTGTATTTAAAAAGGGTTTCGGGGCACAATCCGCTTGAAGGCGGTGTGCACGGCGGTGGTGTAGCCCAAATCTCGTCCGTGTCGCCAAACAAAACCACGAAGGGCCGGGGTAGTTGCAATTTTTCCAAGGCCCCAAACCCAAATTGCCTTGGCAAATCTTCGTTGCGCCAATCTTCTGGACGAATCGTCTCTGGCGCACCTTCCACGTGGTGTTCAGTGCCGTGGTGGACCGCAAAGACTATTCGATCCTCAAGCGCTTTAAAGCGATGGCGAAATTTGGGGAAAAATAAAGGTTTTGGTGCACCGCGATGGGTGACCGTGCTTTCGACAATTAAAAAGACGTCTACAAACCTGCTGTGCTCATACATGCGAATTTCAAGTTGATCAATGTCGTAGCTCATGCTTATTAAATCTACAACGGGCGTTGCTCCACATGGTTTTTGGGACGCAGCAAAGGGCAGGGGCGGAGCGGGGCACACCAGAAAGGCCGCGGCATAAGATAAGAATTGCGTCACGGACGCAGAACTTGGAGTGCCACCGGTTTCCGTGCCGTAGTGGGGGGTGAGGTCGCGTGCCCATGGTTCGTCTAACGGGCGCCATTGCGGCAACGTCATGTTGATTGATATGTTGACCGCGCTGTTCAGCGCCTCATTTTAAAAATGATTTCTATTGTTGTGTTGGCAGCATTGCAACAAACGCAATGCCAGCTAGAGTTGCCGTCGGAGAAAAGCAGCGCCGCAGTGGATTCCTCGCAGGGAATGTACACTTCGCCCGAATTGCATCGCATTCAATTGTGCAGTTATGCCACGCTGTTGGAGTTTAAACGGTTTGCAGGAGATTTTAATGTGCAATGGACATTGAGTGAAGGCTCGGCGAGGAGTGCCACGTGTTTTAATGCAATGAGTCCATGGGACGATGACATTGACGTGCAGGTGGCGCGAAATGATGGGTTTAAAATGTTGCAGTGGTGGCACAGGGGCACGGAAACGCTGGATTACAATTTTGACGAGCATTGGAATCAGCGGTACGTGTTGAATAAAACGCACTTGCTGTACAAATTTGTCGATGAAAACCGATTTAAATTGATTCCAGTCACATGGCGCATCTTTGCAACCAAGGGGGGGTACGTGGACTTGGGGGGGCTTGACATTTTTGTCGCGCTTCATGAGAACAAAGTTAATGCGGACATTTTGCGCGAGGTAAAAATTGGGCCACTACTGGCGTACATTGTGCCACCAAACACAAACGAGACGTGCAATCCTGGCCACTGGTGACCGCACATCAAATTTGCGCGGTAAATTACGCATAATACAGGATATTGTGTTTTGACGGGGAAAAACACGGGCACAGCCGTTGGGTTAGGTGGTGGCGAGCGCTGCATGACAGCGGTTGGTCAAACCAGGGCACGTTGCACACGGTGACCGCAGGCGCAATTGTAATCGCCGATGGTAATTCCCGCCCCGTTTCGGATCCATAGTGAGTGCACGGGCTGCCGCGCAGGCCTTTGTAAGCCGCGACGTGCACCGAAGCAGGCTCCGTCAGCCCCCGGGGAGAACAGGACAGAGCAAGCTCTTGGCACCGTTCGGTGCATGATTGCGCTGTGTGACCAAGTGTCCACACGTACGCCAGATTCGATGCCAACGGCGGCTGAAACTGCCGGCAGCCGGTCTCCGTGATGCCAAAATACGTGCCGCGATGAGGTTTGAGTTTTTGGTGCGCAACGCAGTTTTGCAGGGCAAGTGCGGGAGGGTCGCGAATTAAAAAAATGCTTTGCCCGGACGCAAACGGGAGTAAATCTAGCGCCTTTGACACCCCGTTGACTCCGTGCGTCGAGTCCTGCCGGGCGTGGTGCCTGCAGCGCGACAGCTCCGGCGAAAGACAAACTAGATCTGACGTTGTCCGCAGGAAGTTGTCCCAAAAACCAACACCCCACTGAAGGCGGAAAAATACCCGACGCGTGATGGCCATTCCAATTCCAATTGAGTATGTCACTGGCCGGAGATATTGCGGGTCCCAGTTGTCGTGAACAGCGCCACGATCGTTGATGCACGTAAAACAATCTGCGCCCGCGGTCACGGCAGCGTCGACGGCGGAAAAATAGTCGTCGGAGACGGTTACATCGTCCTCCAGAACGGCCACAGCCTCGCAGTTCTCAAATGTATCAAATGCAAGTTGAATTGCGCCGTACATGTGAGCCCCAATTGCACGCTCGGTGCCCTTGAAGACGCCCACGTCAATATACTTGGCCCCCCAAAGTCCCAAGTTGGCGGCACGAGCATTGTCGGTAGTGACCAGAAACGGCACCGATAATGACGACACCAACGGTGCTCGCGAGTGAGTAAGAATCACGGCGCAAATGTGGGCTACCATGGCTGCGCAAGTGTGCCATCGTAAGCCCAATATACCAATTTAAATGAGGAAGTGGTTTAAACCCCTCGCACAAAACGTCTAAAGCCGTTCCAGCGCAACGTGCGGCATTGAAAAAGCAAATGGCAATTAGTCAAATTGTAGTTACGGCGATGGGTATTATTAGCTGCACCGGCATATGTAGGCCCGCCCGTGCTTTTAAATTGCTAATAAATGGGGAACCGGGTATGATTTCGAAACAAAAGGCAAGCAATTACGACGTAGTACTTTGCATTGACATATCTAGAAAGCACCGGCCTCATAACTTATTCTGGGCGTCCCTTGGGTATTTTAACGACCGACATGCACCACAAAACTCAACAAAGTTGTCACAAAGGCCAGTTGACATGCTGTACCAAAGTTCAAACTGCGACGCCCGTCGCGAACAGTTTGCTGAAACGGTGCGCCGGGTCTTTGAGGCCGAAAAACTGCGGTTTGAGTATTCGGGTAAGTGCACTGCAGGCTCGTCTCGCCGTCAATTTAAACTGCCCGAATACAAAGCCGAGCTGTCTACAAAACTAATGATTTCAATGTCGCGAGAACAAACCTCAGATAGCGAGGCGTTGGACGAGAAGCTCTTGCTGCCAATTATTCACGGCGCTGCCCTGCCGCTGTACAAAGGTACCGGTTCGCGGCTTGCAAAGGAGTTGGGCTACCCCATGGACGCTATAATTAACCGTGCTAATTACGCCAGCGACGGCGAGGCAGCAAAGGCAGCAGCAAAACTGGCCAAAGACCCCAAGGAGCTTGACAAGCGGCAGCGGCAGGTCACGGGGTTTAAAGAACCGGTCGGAAGCGTTGAGGGCCAAGCGTATGTGAAACGCCATAATTTCTCGTTTCCAACAAAACAGGTGCAGGTGCGCGTTTCAAATAATCGACAACACCCAATTTTTCTGAAGCACTTAACTTTTCTGTTCGAGGGCAGGTACACCTTTACGTGGGGCGCGCGGGCAGACGTGCTTATAGATCAATGCTGTTGGTAGGTTTGCCGCATCACACCGGTGGACACCTAGTACACTCTGGCGAGCCCTCTGTCGGCCCAAGTGTGTCGCCCGGCGCGAGGTGTGGCGCATCCTTTGTCTTTGCCAAGCAGGATGCGTGGCAGTGAGCGCACTGCTCGGAGTATGCCAAAACGTCGTAAAGTTCGTGGAGCTTATGCATTCGTGTATCGCTGCGGTACGGTTCAAAACGGAAGTTGGACCGCAGCCCAATTGCACGGTGAACTGCAACTGTGTCCTTGATCTGGACCTTACTATTGACCGGCTGCTGGTACATGAACTCGGATGGAACCAACGTCAGCTTACGCTCAGGAAGAGAAAACGCACATAAACAGATCCAAAGGTCCTCGTTGCCGCCCTCTTTGTCGTAGCGCTTGCAGCCGCCACTTAGTACGTGGGTGTACACGTTCTCAATAGCTGCCTTGGTAAAGATCAGCCCCGCGCCGCCGGTCAAATATACATTTCCCCTGTCGCCACCTCGGGCAGGGCGCGGCGATATTTTTGAATTGTCTGCTGGGATACGAAACGGTTTAAATTCGTTATGAATCAGTTTTGCGAGCGGAGGCAGCCCGTACGCCTGCCCCGAGACAATTGGATCTGAGGCGTTCCACCCTGCCGTGGTGCGCGCGAGTTTTGGAACATTCCACCAGGTGTCCGAGTCACTTCGCAAAACAATGTTGATGTCTGGATGGTTGTGCAAGTATGCGTGCACAATGCGCAGCAGTGCATTCCAAAACGGCGAGCCCCTGCGGGAGCTACCGCCTTCCAGCGTATTTGACGGCGCCAGCTTCCACCTGCTGCCGAAAGCATCTCTTTCACTAACGTACATCTCCCTAAATATTGTGGGCGTATTTGTCATAAGTATGCCATGTCGAACAAATCTGCCCCACGAGTTCTGAATAGAAACCCAGTCCGCCTTGCTATGCCTGCCACCAATTAAAAGCACCACAAGAATCCTATCCCAAACGTCAAGTGAAACTGTCTGGTGGATCTGCTGCGCTCCCGGCCGGCATGTGTTGAGCGCCGAGGAGAGCCCGGTACGCAACACTGCCTGTGCCCCATCGCCGCTGTGGTTTGCAAAAGCAACTGAATTTAACAAGGTCATGTTTAGCAGTTCCATGCCACTGACACGTTTGGCGCGACGCGTGCCAGCCATTGCTGAAGGCGTTATTGCCAACACGGCAACAAATGCAACAAATAGCATCCTTTGTTGCTGACTCTTTAAGTATTCTGTTGTATATATAACGCCTTGTGCATTTTAGCGTAACCCCATTAAAGAAACAATGACCACGCCACGGCCGACGTTGCTGCGCGGCGATGCGTTGGTGATGCTCGAAACGCTGCCGGATCACAGCGTCGACTTGGTGCTGGTGGATCCGCCGTACGGCGTCACCGTCGCAAAGTGGGATTCCGTGTCGGACAAGTGGTGGGGGGGGGTTTGGGACGTGCTGCAACGAAAATGTAAGGGGGGGGTGCTCGTGTTTGGGACCGACCCGTTCTTGTCGAAACGCCGCATGGAAACGCCGCCGGAGATTGCGTACAAGTACGACTTGATCTGGGTGAAGAATGTGCCGTCGGGCATGTCAAACGCACGCAAAATGCCCATGCGCCAGCACGAAAACATTGCGGTGTTTTTGAAGGAGGGGGTGAGGGCACAGGACGTGTACCGGCCCCAAAAACGACGACGCGTGGCGCCGATTCAGGGGTACGCAACAAAATCGAGCGCAACCGCCGGGATATCGGGACAGCTAGACAGAAAGCCGCGCGTGCAGACCGAAAAGAACCCAACCACGGTGATTCACTGCCCAAAGGTCAAGGCCGCCAAGTCCAGGCCGTGGCTCGCGCTGCACCCGTCGCAGAAACCCACAGCATTGTTGAAGTACCTCATCGAGACGTACTCGGACCGGGGGGGGGTTGTCCTCGATTTTTGCATGGGCTCGGCCTCTACGGGAGTCGCCGCACTCGCTAGCGGCAGGCAGTTTATTGGAATCGAAGCAAACGATGAATTTTTTGAACGCGCAAAGAAAAGGCTCGAAAATTACGAGAAAGAAGTGCCACACATGGAAGAAGTCTACCTAAAACATTTTAAGGCACCGGTATAAGCGAACAGCTGTGCAACACTTGCACGTGACGGCAACCCAGTCTGCTATAAAAGCAAAGGTATAAATATTCTGCAGCACAAGCGGGATGGAATTCCCAGGATGGAATTTTTTTTTTGGAAATGACGAGTTTTCCTCGGACGATGATGATATGGCAGGTGCCGCAGATGACCCTGAAGATGACGACCACCCCGACGATGAACCCCTAGCTGGTGGCGATTTTCCCGGACGCGACCGACAAAGCGTTTCTATACGCGATTTTTTCGAAGTTTTGTATAGTATTGTAGACAATGCAGATGTTAACGTTAATCAATTGCCTCAAACGCTTAAATTTGATGGAAAAACACAGGGGGTTTATGCTAATAAAATTTTTGGATTTTTAATAAATTATTTCGGCGTTGAAGAAGATGCGGGTAATGTGGTTATGCAATGTACGTTTAAAATTGAACTGATCAAAAACAATACATTCAAAATTACAGACATTACGCCAGGCGCAGAATTAAGGACGCAAACGTTTAAAGAGGATGGTCTTTACTACCTAACTTTATTTGGAAGGCTTGCACATGTTTTGCAAATTGCGCCATTAAAGATTGAGCTGAATGTTACGCAACTCGAAAGATTCAATTTTGAGGGAACGTGCACAATTGACCGTTTGACATATGGGGCAGGGGGCGACGATTGGGCCGCGCCGTTTGTTGATTTGTGCACAATGCGTTGACAATGGGGATAAGTATATTCGGCGGCGTGCATTAAGGGCGATTACGCGAAAGAATGGCAGAAGAAGAAAAGAAATTGAAATGGAAACCAGACGGACCTAGCCCAGATGACGGTTATTTTAAGTATGAATACTCACCGGAAAGAATACCTCTTTCCCAAAAACGTAAACCATTGCAACAAACACAACAATCGCCCCCAGTTTCTCCAAACAAACCCAACAGCCAACCAAGCACCCCGGTAATTAAAAATAAAAAGAGAAGAATTTATGAAAATGATACTAAGACACGAAAAAAACCGCATTACGTGCGAGACGCCACCAACGAAAAGTGCTACATAGTGCGATGGTATGGAAAAAGTTGGGAGTCTACAGAAGCAGAAGAGAAGGGAGGCGTTTTGATAGAGGCCGAGAACGGCATTGACGAATATGTTCAAAGATTGAATGATGAGTACAGTTCCTCTTTTGTTGACTTGTGCGGGGGTTATTAAGTATATAAGCAAAGCAACTTATTGAGCGTCGCAACGGCAATGTCTGAAGAATTTGGTGTGTTGGCTAAAACAACTGCAGCTGAGCCGTTTGGTAAGCCCGCAAGGAGAGGTGCTACGCACAATAGCTCTGTTGTGAACGATGGTCCGTATTATTTGTTGCGGTCAGATGATCCTTTTTCAAGTGATTTGAGATTGTTTGATGTCAAGCCGTTTGAGGCGAACGCAACGGTCACCGTTCGGTATAAACTTGATCAGACCGACCGAATTTATTTGCCGGTGACAGACGAAGAGGATGACGACTTTACGGTTCCGGACCCTGAGCAATGGATGAGCCAACTCATCAAAGCATTGGGCGTGAACGAAACGCAGTATAAACGCAGCCTTTTATCAATTTTGCACCATGACGGCTTAGTGGAAATGCGCAGCAGAGCAAAAGATGAGCTTTTTAGCCACGCGGTTCATCAAGACCGAATTGAGGAAGACCAGCCATTGCCCCCGGTAGTGATGTTTATTGAACGATGCGGAGCGGATGAAGAAGTTATGCTGCCAACCCACGCTATTACTATGGAGGATGTTGCCGTTCCGTGCAACGAAACAAAAGCAATTGTTACGTTTCACAACAACTTGGCCGCGGGGCACCGCGCGTCAAGCTTGAGGAATTACTACCCACGCTTAGATAATGATCTCACAAAGCCGGGCCGCAGGTCTTTTTTTTACCGATACATGTTTACTTTTGACGGTTTCAGAAACAAAATGAAGTGGCATGCAGCATTTGAAAGCGGGGATCTTGCCAGTCTTGGGATTGAAACGTTTTTCAATGAGCACATAGCAATCGCGTACGCGCGCGCCGCCAGACCAATAACAGAGGCCAGAGCAACCGAGATATTTGATCAATTAATTCTGCAAAATTTGGATCGGGAGACGGGGCGCGTCGCGCCCATTTTGTTTGCTTTAATGTCGGCCTTGAACAAAATTGAACCACCGGGAGCTTATGACGACTTGGTGCGGGAGGGGTTTGTACACTTGTGGCTGGCCGGGCTTGCAGCAGGAAGGTGGAACCCAAATGAACTGCTTCCATTAGGGTACAAGCTTCCAGAAAAATATAGAGAGGGCGCCGAACAAGAATTTAAAAGGTTGGTCAAGGAGCTGAACACGAAAGAGCGGTGTAGCCAAGCAAGAGAGGTTGCCCTTAGCAAGGGCATTACTGTTTTGCAAGACGATTCTATTCAGCTGTATCCGGAGAACGAATTGTATGGCCACACCGAGCGAATTGTAGCATACTACGATGCCATTACGGACACTATGGTCGCCAAACGACCAGAAGGCATTGATTTGGTCACGGTGGCGGTAGTTACGTCAGAAATGATTTATCCGTCTTACGCGGAGCGTGCGGTGCATTGGTTTCAGGCCGCGGGAACCGGAAGGGACATGCCCCGTACGTATAAAACGGCGTTTAGTGATCTGTGCCGGCGGCATTGCCGTGCTCTATAACACTGACAGCAGATATTTTACGCTGGGAACAAGTCATGAAATTGCCGCCATGTTCGTTGCATATGCCTTTGTTGTGGCGCAAGCAGCAAACGATAATGTGCAGAGCAGCATTTTGCTAACACCGTCCTACACTCCGCTTGCGGAGCAACCATTGCAAAAGGTGGCGTTGGGTGGCTACGTTGATTTGGAGGGGTGCGCTCAAGGTGTCAAATGGATCGCGGGGTTCAACGCCTCTTGTGTCAATAACACTGCTACGACAGACTGCCGCAACTGCGTGAGATACAAGGATAGGTGCACTGGGGTTGGCACCAAAGAAATCAAACTTGAGAGCCCTGCCTGGCAGGCCGGAGTGTACAGGTTTGCGGTGTACCCGGAATCAGGTGACACCGCGTACCCGCCCAAAGGGCAGTGGAGCTGCAACGATCTTGACAAAAATCGAAGCCAAGCATGGGTTGAGATTCAGGACATTAGCTGTAACCCTGAGGTTGACTGCAACACCGTCGCCAACGAGTGCGAACAAGAAGATCCGGTGTGCCCGTTTGGTGTGTGTTATCACGAAATTGTAAGCGACTACAACTCTTGCTCCGATGGCGATCCGATCACCACAGAAGACAAGTGCTTTGGCGGCACCTGCTACGGGTTGCAGCCCTGGACAATTGCAGCCGAGGTAAATATCACCTCGGCAGGCCAAGCCCCTGTTTCAAGCGAGAATGCAAAAATGACCGTGGGCGCAATGTTGTCCAACGTGCTTACTAGCAATTCTGGATTAGTTAAGGACACTGTGCGTCAGCGGCACCTGCAAAACTTTCGTGAGCTTGATTCGGAGGGCCTTTGGTCCCTTTTCGCGTTTTCCGTCAACGTGCAACATCGTCAGAACATTGATGGCTCCCAAGCGCTACGTGATGCTGCTGCTGGATTCCTTTCAAACCCACCGCCGTCACCAAACGACACACTCGTTATTGAATTTGTAAAAGTGGACCTACTGCCCACTAATGAAACAACTACCTCAAGCACAACGACTACAACGTCTAAAAATACTACTGATGTGACGACTACTGCAACCACGACGGCTACGTTGTCTACAACTGTAGCGGTAAAAGAAAAAGCAAAGAAAAGCTTTCCGATATGGGCCATTATTCTGATCGCGCTGCTTGGTGTGATTTTCGCCGTTATCATTTGGGTGAAGTGTATACTGCCAATGATAACCCCTGCTTCCACGCCGATGTCGTTATTGTAATCATTGCCGCCGCCGTCGTAAGGTGCAGTATATAAGCAGTGCATCGTCAGATACAAGTAACGCAATGGCGCAGGTAATTGCAGCTGCGCCGTTTGGTGACATGTGCAATTCAACAGTGTATGGTGCCCCATTTGTGAACGCACCAAAGTCCCCAGAACGCGGTATCCGTAATCCGAAAATCGGAAAACCAAAAGATGAGAAAAGATATCTTGAAACTCTGCGAAATCAATTAAGAACAGCTGAAGCTGAACAATCACCAGGGCAAAACAATCCACACTTAACAAGGTTTGACAAGCAAATCAAAAGACAAGAAATCATACTTGAAATATCTGAACTCAAAGATGAGCTTGCAAAAAAGATACAAGAGCGGAATGCCGCAGAAGCTATAGCAGAAGACCCGCAAGGAACTGTTGGACCATTGAAGCTGCTTGATATTTCAATTAATCAGATAAATAAGGAAATTAATGTTTTGCAAGATGAGCTAAAAAAGCTCTAGTCTACAACCGCCGCCGCCGGTATACCAAGGTCAACAAATGGAGACTGTTGCTGTTGCAGTGCTTCCGGTGGTAGCAGTCGAAATTCAAGCGTGCGTTCATCATCAGTATAGTGTCCTTCAATCGTGTGTATGTCATTGGGCCATGGTGATATGGCTTGACCGGCGTTAACTGTTTGTTGTTAGGGATCGCCAATCATAAACGAGTAGTCCTTTTTGGTAAAACTAATACGGAACGGCCTATGCTTCCCTTCGGCGTCGCCTTGCCGCATTAATATGCGCTGCGAGCTTATCACGCAATTCCAATAAAACAATTTTCACTTTTTTGAGGTTTGCGTCTGGAATCTCTTTTGCAATTGTTTCGAGGATTGACTCCATCATAGCGTCGGTGAGCGTGGGGGTTTCATCGCCTTCGCCATCGCTCATATTTGGGAAAACATTCGAGCTTTGTTGATGTATCAATATGGCATAGTTCTAAAGGTTTCAAAGGCCCCCCCTTGACGCTGCGCCATAGCTGGACGCAACTAGTAAGTTATGATGTTTCTGGCCGCTTATAACGGGTCAAATAAGGGAGGGGGTCGTCGCGCCCTACTTAGGGATTACCCAGGGCGTGTTTTTGTTAGGGAGTACTTAGATCTCGCAGGATGGCGGAGTACCATAGCGGTGAAAATGATCGGGTTGAAGTTGTCGCCGCGTTAAATTTTGTGCTTCTTAGTAGCCGTTCCGGGCAAGTTCCGGCAACTTTTAGTCAGTAACTACGTCGTATGTGGAGTTGGTTTTGTTGGTGCCGTGGCCAAAGTCGAATCACAAAACATGTTCACAAGTGTGCAATCTGCTCGGGAGCGTGAATAATAGTGACCTAGTAAAACAAAGCTCATTCAACGTTCAGTCAACGTGCTCGAGCGACTGGAGCGATAGCTAGTCCTCCTCAGTAGGACTGAATTTACTTAGCCAGTTAAATGATTATTGGTTAGTGAAAGTTCCCACGGTCCTCGTTGGAAGGACGCCCTATAAGGTTGATACGCACCTTTCCCCCGCGCCCGGAGGGCGCGGGCTTGCCGGGCCAAAGCTGTTGAATATGGGCAGTAAGGGGGGGTAGGGGCTCTGATCCCACGGTTGAAGAATTGTCCGCCACTGCGGTAGAGGCCAACGGGCGAGGGGTGTATGCTCCCTATGAGGAAGTAATATTTATTTTCATTACGCCCCCTGAAGCGTGACGCAACGCAATGGAACGTTGGGGAGCACAGTTAAGTCTGGATTTCGTATAGTTAAGGGGGTGTTCTCGGCGGCTGCGCCGCCGAGCGGAGCGAGGCGGAGGTTTATGATTTGGGCGCAAACAGGGCGATAAGCCGTGGATGTTGCACCTTTGGGGTTAGGTGCAATTTTGCCCAAGGGTCGTTTCTGGATCGTGATTACGGAGGACGAGTGTGTTTGCGGTCGCTGCGGTCGACCTATAGCATTGCGGTGAAAGTGCCGTTTTTGTGCTGCGGGCGGCGGCGGGAGGCGGGATCCGCCGCCTCCGGCGGCGGGCGGTGCCGCCTCGCGAAGCGAGGCGGGGGCACCTTTTTGACATGGTCGCTTCGTGGTATTTGGGGGTGAGGTGCAATCAAACCGGAAGTTTGAGATTTAGTTGCAAACCCGCCGAAAGTGCCCAAATCATGCACAATTGGCGTCACGTTCAGCGGGCCACTCGACCGCCATTTCGACGACAGAATTAGTAAGTGGAAAAAATCTTAAATGCCTTTGATTCCACGTTGCGACCCAAATATGAGGTCTCCGGGGGTGCCCCTTACTTCCAACATTTTTTTATAGAAAATATTTCGGTCACGTCCGAACAGCCCTATTTTTGCATTTTGCCAGAAAATCGCGAGAGGGACGGGGGGTGACCCACGGACGTCGGTGGCGGACTCCAACCGAAAGTGGGCAAATCGGCACAGTTGGCCGAAATGCGTCCAAATGTGAAGGAATCGCGGTTGGGGGGTGGAGGGGGTTGCTGACATGCCCGCTGCATTCTGAGGAGAAATTATCACTGATCCGGAGCGCAAGCGACGGTGCGGCTTGTTACGCCGCCGCCGCAGGCGGCGGCGGCATATTTTTTTTTTACGAGACTTTTGCCCGTCCCGTGCGATATTCGATGGAGTTGGGCTTCTAGTCTACAAGTCATACATACAGTTGATCTCTTCACTTACGGCAAGGAAATTCCGAAAATAATCACGATCCATACTCGCAAAACGCCCGTTCTCCGCAACCACGAAGCGCACGTCAAATCTGATTTCAGATTTGGGCATATTTGGGGGAAAGGTGCCCATATTCGAGGCCTCTGAAAGGGCGCATTTTCAATCGAAAAATGGTCACCGGTTGTCCGCATGAAATCTTGATACCTCTTCAAAAACGACAAGAAAAGGGGGGGTTGTGCATTACAGCCAAACCGCGATTTTCAATGGAAAAAAGACTTGTGCGCAAAAGCGAAAAGTTGCGTTTTTACATTAACACAAATGGTCTTGGCCGAACGTCACGAAACAAGACAGGGTGCATATAAAACCGCATTTTTGAAGTCTGGATTTCGGGGGTCAGTTCAGTCAAATCGGGGAGGACTCGGAGTCGACTTAGGGAGTACTCGGTCAACCATTTAAAAGTGAATGAAATGGAGCCCGTAAATCGCCAGTCAAGAATTTTTGATGACTCATCGATCAGTAAAATGATTTCGTATGAAAAGTGACTGAAAAAGTATGTATGAATCTAAGGCAAACAAATGCCGATGAGTCATACTAGCATAACTGACTATTTTACTCAGTGCACTTGTCACGGGTTCGGGAAAATTCGCTTAGTAAAATGGCTTCCAATCGTGACAATTTGTGACTGAATGAACATCCAGACACCTTTGGCTTCCTAACTCCCAAATTGGTTGAGGGCCATGAAAACGATGAGTCATGATGCGTCACGCCCAGTCAATTAAGAGTAATTTTTTTTAGAGTCTTTATATTTTTTTATATTTACCAATATAGATATAGATATATATATAAAGATGGCTGGTAATACCATGGGTACTTATTATTTTTATCACGATTTCGCGACGACCGAAATCACGTTTACATGTATCACTTTCGGGCAGATTATTTTTTTTCAGTCACTTTGTCGCACTTTCGGGCTGGGGGGGGTACCCTTAATTCTGGCGGCCGCTCGAAATCATTAAATCCTTTAACAAATGACTGAAATGTGATCACTAATGCAAGATTCGCGAAAAAATCGACTTTTTATCTAGGCCGCCCCCCGACTCCAAACCCCTCAATCCAGCACCGAATTTCACCTAAATGCCCAAAAACACCACTTCTGCTATGCCTTTAAAAATTGCATCGAGTTTCAAAAAAATCGGTTCGAATGTGTTCACCCACCCGCCCAATTCGCGCATATCTGACATCTCCAGCCCAACTTCAAATTGGCACCCACCCGCCCCTTGAACCCCCCTTCCCCCCCGACTTGTCATTTTTTTGTCATTTGCCTTGACTCATCATCGCCGCCGCCTACGGCGGCGGCAGCGCGGCGGCGGCGGCGGCGGCGGCCTTCCGTCACTTGCCCAAATCAGTAAATGCAGAAGTGATTCCAGGCTCACTATACACCAACACAACATCGTTTTGACCGCGAAGCAAATACTGCCCCAAGTCATTTGCACTGATGGCAATGCGCTACCCTTTTTCACCACGATATAAAAGCCGCCACACCGGCCCCGCACAATACAATATGGCGGACGATGAACTTGTTTTCTTGGAGTACAAAGTTTCCCCAGATGAAAAATTAGTGGCGCGTTTAGGATTATTACTTTTATTGGATGGAGCAACAATGAAAACAGAAGAAATTTATTTTGAAAAAGATGAAAAGGCCGTTTTGACTTTGGGGCCGGGCATTGAAAAATTTGAAGCCACAATTGACGCGCTTTACGTAAGTCCGCCCGAAACAAATGACTTTCGGGAAACATTGCAGTTTGTCAATTTGGAAGCGTGCACTGCGTTAAAAGTAATTTCCGACGACTGTTTTTCTGATTGCACTGCACTACAAGGGGTGCAGTTACCAGAAAGCTTGGAATGTATTGGCAACGGAGCATTTTCTCACTGTTCAACATTAAACAGCATCACGCCGGTTGAATTGCCAAACTTGAAAAGCATTGGAAGCTTCGCATTTAATCATTGCGAAAAATTGAAACAATTCACCTTTGGGCCCAACGTGCTCTTTATTGGCCCTTTCGCGTTTTGCGGTAGCGGTTTGTCATCACTGTCATATGCGAAAACTTGTAAAGTGAGGTTTATCGGTGACGGGGCATTTCAAGAAACACACTTTTCTGGCGCCGTTGCACTTCCATCGAACCTGATTTACTTGGGAAGCCATGCATTTTATCAAGTCAAAAATATGACCAGCGTCAAATTTCCAGACTCTTTAAAAGTTCTGGGCGAAGGCGCTTTTGAGTCATGCGCAGTTGCATATACTAAAAAGCCTTATGACATTGATTTGCGTCACACGCAGATAAGACGGTTGTACAAGAACGTGTTTATGGGCAACAAAATACACGGGGTTGCAATTTTGCCACCCTCGCTTGAAAGGTGCAATATGTCCGCCTTTTCTTCTGCTTGGGTGACAGGAGTGGTCTTGCCTGCTAGCATTTTTAATGGAGACGACGGATTTGACAAGCTGCCGGAATTGGAAAGACCGCATGAGGTGGGAACGGTCGTTGCTTACGAGACGCCAGCTAACCCTTTTGCGGAGACGCACGATACAACGTTCAATACACTACAATTTACTTACGGGGGCGTACACTTTGGGGTAGCGCCAACATTTGCCACGCTTATATGTGTTCGTACAGATCCCACTGATGGCGCGGTGATGCTTGATCAAGTGACTCCTACGCGAGAGAGTGCTGATTCTTGGGTACGAAACAATTATCCACGCCAATTTCATCTTGGGAGGATTGAAACGCAAATATCCTCGCAATGCCTTCGTCTTCGGTTTCCGGTCGTTTTACAGACAATGGATGGCACCCATACCACCCTTTTAAACAACAGCTTTGATATGGATATGGCCATCGACTTTGCCACAGCCCCATTGCAATCATTTAACGCTTTGCAAAATTTGCAAAGCGTTACACTTAATCAAATTGTGCAAGAAGAGCTAGAACTTAAGCAGGGGGAATTTTATATTGCCGACCCGCGCTATCTAGACAACATGTATGCCCTTGAAGAAGGCTTCCGTGTACGCGACCTTCGCGGCCTTTTAAAAGACGTTAAACCGCAAAACGACGTATGGAATCTAATAATTCTGTTCCGTGAAATGAATCCGCGTAATCCCAAACGTGCCAAGACTTCAAAGGCTTTTGTCGATTTGTGTCGGTAAATATGCCTTGACTCATCATCGCCGCCGCCCGGTACCGAGATCTGTAAAGGCAGCTTGCAGGTTCTCGACTACCCAACCTTTTTGTGAAGCATAAGGGGACAAGCCTTTTGCGACATGCCTATTAACTGAATTACGTTTTTCCGGCGCTGGATTATAAGCCAAAAGCAGCGCGGCGCGGGGTTCGGTTAACCCCCCGCCCAGAGGACCTTTTCCGTGGTGAAGTTTCGTGCTGCTCCAGATAATAAAGGTCCCAGCCGGAGCAGTGACTACAGTGCTGGGGACTTTGGACGAGGCAGTTTGCATGCCCTCGTTTAGGACCGTCAAAGACTCGCTGGACACGGATTTATCCGCAAAAGCAAGGCCCCCGGTTTCTGGATTTTGGCCGGTTAGCAGAAGCATGCCCTGATACGTTATCTCACGGGATTTAAACGGCTGATCAATGTGCGGCGGACCTAATTCTACGGAGTTTCTGAGGCCCGCCCTCCAGTAAATCAGGCCGTCATTGCTTGCGTGCAATTCTTTGTCTGCACCGTGCGCAGTTTTAAAAATGGCCTCTATACGGGTTCCAAAATTGGTAGTCGTCTTGAGTTCCTCTACAAGAGTGTTGTAGCCCGAAACCTGAATAATGCCGCTACGTATTGGTTCGCCGCTTTCTTTTTCGATTTTTTGGCCCCTTGCAAAAATCAACTTGCGAAATCTCTGAATGTGCCCATCTGTTGGTTCCATCAGTTTTAGGAGCGCATATCCGCGGGTTTTAAGAGCGGTTTTCACTTTTTCTTCGCTTTCTTTATTATATTCTTTGGTAACGTCAATAATACCCGTGGACGCGTCAGTAATGCCCGTGGATGAGGGCTGACTAACTAACGTTAATACTGCGCGCCTCTTGCCGGCACCGCCTGCGGCGGTGCCGTCGGCACGGGACGGAGGGCGCTTGCTCATGGTATTGTGAAAATGTGGCCACGTCTTGATATAATGCGTATGCGAAGAATCGCGTCATTGCATCGAGCCCCTCCGTCCTATTTGTGCGCATTAAAATAATCACAAAAATCATGGCTCAGCAGTTTAAAAATTTTGAACAGCTACCTCCCGAAATCCAAGGCCTGGTTGCAGACAATTTCGACGATGACGCGCGAACCCAATTTGCCAATACAAGTCGATCAAGCCTAAAAGTGGTGCCTTTTGCCGCAGGGGTCAACGA
>Ga0160423_10000560_pt1 | contig 30507 bp, 44 predicted proteins | sample CRUFie14St8metaG_FD_108191 | JGI IMG/M metagenome (GOLD analysis project Ga0160423, IMG submission 108191) | Marine microbial communities from the Costa Rica Dome - CRUD Field 142mm St8 metaG | ecosystem: Environmental > Aquatic > Marine > Oceanic > Photic zone | place: Costa Rica: the Eastern...
CACGCAACTACTTAGAAAGACTAGACCGTGGCCTCTTCTTTCTTAACAAAGTAGTTATCACCATTACTGTCTTCGACCAGCAAGAAAGGCGACATGTGACCAAGTGGGTCGGCTCCGCGAGTAGCGTCACTGACTCCAATGATACATGTCGGCTCTACAAGACTGTTAGTCAAGAAAGCAATAGTAATTGCAGCACAGGCGGCTTTGATACTATCAATGCCATCTTTGTCTGCGGGTGCGTGCCATGCGTTAATAAAAATGTAAGTGTTTCCTTCTTTCATATTTTTCTCTCCTAAGTTATGCTTGTTCAATATACGCCAAGTAATCGAGTTTTGAACTCTTTCTTTGCAGCGCGTTCTATAGCATAGTAGACTTCGACAACTTCGTCGCTCGCTTCTGCTGGATCTCCAATAATCCAGTTAGCAACTTCTTCTGCATACCCATTATGAATAATATATTGGTATGCTTGTCTAAAGTCAGGGTTATCTTTCATGACTTGTTCGGCCATAAAACCTACGGCCGACTTTATGTCATTTTGGTATTCTTTTATACAGATTGTCATAATTCTCTCCCTAGAGCAACAGAAGTTGCCTAACCCCCGAAGAGGATTTGCTTTCTCATTAGTGTTCAAACTCACGCAACATGCGCTGAATTACCTCAAGCGGCACACCATGAGTATTTCTCTCATAATACACCTCGGCGCTTTCGCTCATGTCTGTTGTGATAATTTCCACTTCGTAGCCCAGTTGTTTAGAAAGGAGAACATAGTTCTCGTATTCCCACTTGTATGTGTTTGTATTGTCTACGATAATTGTTTCTTCACCCACAACGACTAGCGCATGAATGAACGCACCCCAGCAGAACTGGTGTGCCTTGCCTACAAGCCAGCGTTTGAACTCTTCCAAATAAGAAGTGCCATTCTCAGCCGCTACTTCATAGAAGTAGTTATCGGCCGAACAATGCACAGCATTTTTGTTCTTGTCCATAATCTTTCTTGCCTCAGTTGTCTTACCGGTGCCAGGGGCACCTCTAATAATATAAACTTTCATCTACTGCCCCCGAAGAGGTCTTGGTTTCTCACGCGTAAAATCTACGCGGCAGATGAAAATCATAGGGCTTCTGCAGCGACCCTCCTTTCATCTGACTCTCGGTCCGCAAGGATCCGCTTGGACCCTTGTCTTTCCTAATGGTAAAACTTCGATAAAAAAGGCACGGGCCATAACTAGTGTTACTTTCCATGCCTTGTTATTTAGCAAAACTCATTTACCTAGTGACCTTTAACCCTGGTCCTGGGCGTTCGTTCTCTCCCACCGTGAGAAAAGTTTCTCACGGCGGGGTTTTCTTCGTAATTTTTAGTAGTAAGAAAATATTTACTTCCAACTTCTTGCATCGAACTCTTCGTCCGTTCCGAAATAGATATACCAATCATCTCGGTATTTGAACGATAAGTCACTAACATTCTTTTTCAAGAACAACCATAGCCACAAACTTACATCTCGCGTCATGGATAGGAATATCTTCCTTCTCTCATGCGGGTTGCCATATGCTCGCTGCCGTAGGTCCTCGAAAATATCATGTGCAGTTGAACTCAATTGGCCGTCTAAATAACGGTTGGCCTTTTCTAGTCGTTCAATGCGTTGCTTTAGTTCATATTTTCTAATAGTCTTTTTCTTTGCCATAAAATCACTTCTAGGTTTGCCGCCCTACCCCCGAAAGGGCAGGGAATCGGGCAAAATTCCTTTTTATCATGTAGATGATTACGATAGATACCAGACTTGTTGTTTGTATTTGCCTGTGTCTCGATCAAAGTGCATAATATACACTTCGTCAAAACTAATTTGGTCTCTCTGGCTTTCAATCGCAAGTAGCGTAGCAACTACAGCAGAAGTGAGTCCGCTTACATACACATATAATTGGTATATATCGTCGCCCTCATTTCTTATCGCTTTTGTAGCCTGTGCTTCAAGCGCGTCGTAGTCATGGACATCTTCTATCTCTTTTCCAAAGATAAACTTGTCAATCACTTCTCCATCGTTTGTTTTCATCTCATGCCTTGGTGTTAATCCCATATGTAATATTTTTCTATTCATATTTTTTCTCTCCCTAAAAAAAAGGCACCACACTAAACTTAATTGCTTAATGTGATGCCTAATTTTTGCGTATCCCCGTCGGGCTTATTCATCGGTCTCAGAATAAAATTTTGCCGCTTAACACCTGCAGGCCGTTTATGTTACCTGCTTAACCCCTTCTTACTGGGCGCGGACTTTTCGTGTAATCATAACTACTAAGGTCGATCATCATATTTTATATTCCAATGGTCAAAGCACGCTTTGCACATGGGAACATTAAACCTAGTTATAGTATAAACTTCATCGTCAACGCAGCCGTTAGCATCACCACTAGCGCATCTATATGCGCGTCCTTGAATTTTCAAGGTAAATCGAATTTGCTCTTGGCGTCTTTCTTCTTCTTTCCGTGCTTTTGCTTGTGCTTCTGTTTGAAGTTGTTCCAAAGTTTTAGTTTGTAGTTTTGGTTTAATCGAACTTAAAGCAATTGCTGTTTCTACAACAATTGGGTTATCTGGTTCGTTAATAATCGTCTCAATAATAGTCTTTTTAATTCCACTTAAGATTTCATCATTCATAATAATTCCTCTCTCTAAGACTCACCAAAATTGCTTTTGGTAAGAATGTTGGTCCGCCCATTGGACCGTGCCCTCTATAGGTCTAGGCTTGTAAGCCATTCCCGCTTTGCGGGTGGGGACTTAGTTGAGTGAATGCTAATTACTCTACAAGACTGTAGACATTGTATTGGCCTACTTGCCATAGATTAACTTTTACCTGATTTATGCCAGTTGTTGCAGTGCCTACTAATATTCGGCACCAATCTCTGGCTTCTTCTGGTAGTGTGTAATCAGGCCAGTAACTAATACTTAGTCCTTCGTCGTTTTGGCGTATTAAACATCCTGTCAATTCCTTATTCTTATCCATAATAATTCCTCTCTCTAATGAACAAGAGGTCCTTGTAGGTCGAAACCTACAAGAACTCCTACTTCCGCAGAAAGTATCAGTTCATAATTGTCGTTTTTGTTGGTCCGACTTTACATTTCTGTAGCAATATACCTTGCTACATCATTTGCACAGCCCCAACTTCCGACTACTTGTTCTGGAGTTAGTGGTCTTCCCCCGTTTGCTTTTTCAAAAACACTGTCGTCTACTACGACTTCTTCAACCTCATATCTGGCATCTAGCCATAGGTTGATAATGTATTTTCCTTCTTGCTCTGGGTGATTTCTCACATTTCCGTAACTTGTTTCTCTAATCATCTCGATCTATTGAACTATCTTTTCGCGTCGCCTGCTCGATAAGAGTCTTCATGACCCCCTACAATACGGCAGTAACTAACTACGCGTTCCAATTCCGACGATTTAACGATATTATAAGCCACTCGGCGTGTCATCGTTGGAATAGTTCTCAAAAAATTTCTTCGGTCCTTCCAAACCTTCTATTTCTTAACCCAAGGCGCATTAAAGCCTTATATCATTACAGTGGGTCAGTCCGTCGTTGTATCTGAACCATACAAAAGAATCAAATTGGCTGAGAGTGAGCAGCAGAGTTCTCAGAGAGTTCTGCAGCATCAAGTCTCATTAGGTCGCTAATACCTACAGTAGCCTCGCGGCCATTGTAAGGGGGATTAGCAGAAACAACAGTCACATTGAACACACGGTCTTCGACTTTAGTGGAAACAACTGGAACCGAATCCAGTATTAAATTTCCATCTTTATCAAAGTCCGGCATGTTGCGAACAGTGATGTTGTTGCCTATAGTTTTCTCTTGAATAGTTTTTACTTCTTGGTTTGACATATTAATTCTCTCCCTAAGTGTTGTATAACAACACTAGTTGTTCTTCCCAAATGCGTATTAATCGCATCCCTACCATGAAGATAGTTAGTTAAGGTGCTACCATAACTAATTATCCTCGCCTAGGATTATAATTACATACCTATTATCCATAGGGGAGTCTTAGATCCTCTGCTAGAGGACTCCAGTAATAACTGATTAACTTTAGATTCGGATAGCAACCCGTCACAGTCGCTTTCTATATTTCCTATAGGTATGAGTCTGGGACTCGGTTTTACCGCCGACTCCATAACTCATTGGTTATCCCCAAGAATAATTCTTAGTTAATTGATGCTTTTACTCATCTAATGCTAGTGCTAAGGGGCTTACTTGCTCCAAAGTAAGAAACTAATTATGTCTATCAAATGTGGTATTCCCTTTTAGCCACCACGCTAAGTAGCCCCCCACGCAACAAGGCGTGTTCCTTCTAAGAAGGAGGGGAATTGGGTTTTATTTGATAGTCACTTTCATAACTTCTTTGGATAGTTGTAATAGTATAAATTCGCTTATACCAGGCTATTCTCCCGAAGGAGACTGGTTCAATTACAACGGGCTGTAAGCCCCCTAGTTCCGTTTCCGATTCTAGCACTCATATCTAATTCTATCTATCCTCTTATGACACCAAGTAGAAGGTTTCCGCTTCTTACTAAACTAAGTGTGTGTTACAATTCTGATCGCGGACTTCCACCGCATTAATTCATTACTAAACTTACCACCGCATTATACATACTTGTCATTACAAATATGTTTTTCGGATAGCCTTTCCATCTTGGGTTACTTTCAGTTTTTCATGCCTGGCATCATTTATTCTAGCCAGCAATTATACAGATTCATCATCGGGACCACCATAGCCCCTCGTCTTATCTTAGTCTTTCATTCACTTCCGCCAACACCTGTCCTCTTCTCCATATCCCGTCCTTAAGGGGATATCTCGAAGAAGCAAAGTCTTGTTAAGGAACGCGAGTAATGCCTTCCGCTTTTTCTCAGCCGTAAAATGACGATTGATACTAAAGTGGGCTTACTCGCCTTTAATTTTTAATTATTTCATGGGATTCACATGAGGCTTCTTCGTCGGTTGGTTATTCCTACGAGTCCCTCTCAAAACCATCTTCCATCTAATTCTATATCTATTCAGTTGCGTTTTCAATGAACATGTTTAATCTAAACGGAATTCCTCATATAATCCTGACTGCACCTTAAAGTGTTAAGCCAGTTAAAGATTATACGCAACAATTCTAACACACCCGTAAAGGTGATGTATCCCGTATTCTGTTTTCCAATTGCTATTACTAACCGTGCTTCGCTCTTATGTTTCCATAACAACCACGCCTTCTTATTTGACACTCACGATTATACATGTTCTCCCGCGCAACGGCGCGATAGAGTTTTATTTTAAAATCCACGCAGTATTCTGTAAACAGTAAAAGTCCGAAGACAATACCGCGTGGTTGCTACCCCGTCCTGGGGTAGCGGCATCTGATAATGCCTTATCTAAGCAACAATAGGCTGGGCGAACCATACCTTTTGAGTTGCGGACTACTTTTGGTTAAGTTAAGTTAGGGCGTAGTCACCTCCCTTCCTCATTACTTATTCGTGGGTTTAATTACCGGTATTGGTAATGTCTCCCTGAATATGCTCCCTCTACCTATGGTGAACGGAGGGGGATTTGAACCCCCGTCACTAACTGTAAGTTAGTATGATTGCATCTAGCAAATCACTAGAAGGGTGGAATTTAATCCGCGCCCAGCCTACACTATCCGTTCTCTACCTATTAGCGTATTTTAATACCTCGCTCAGGTAGGTTATCTCTAGTTTCCTTAGCCCCAACTTCGCATGGGTATTGCGGATGTAACAGATTACTACTCAGTATTCGTTCTTTTCGTAGTATTCGATAATCCAGTTCCATCGATAGTCTAACCTATCAATGATCCTTTTTATATCTGTCATGTTGAACTTAGTTATTACTTGTTCACACCATTCATTTATCTGCTCATCGGTAAAGTTTGTTAAATCCTTTTTCCTCATTTCGATCTAGGCCCCTTTGAGTAACAAAGTAGGGGCAACACTTCGACCCTCATGATGAATAATAACTGCGGGATTTAAGCAGTATTAGTTGTTTAAATGTTAGTCGTCTTGCATTTCGACCCACATCCACACAAAGACAGGTGTCATTATGTGGGAAGGATATCGATAGGTTCGACCTTTCGATTTATATTCCTTCATAACTAACTTTCTAGCATTGTGACTGAAAACCTTTTCACGAATAAAATAGGTTTCGTCTACAATCTTCCAGTCCACTCCTTCTTCCCCAGGGGGAACCCAGGCATTTACGCCGTTAGGGGTGTGGTCAGCACAGTTACGAATAAACCCGGTTTTTGAAACGCGGGCTTTTACTGTGCCTGATTCGTTAGTATGCGTCTTAGTTGTAATCTTCACCTTGTAGGGTGGGATTAGCATTTCGCAAAATTCATTACATTCGTCGCATCTACCTCTCTTCAAATTGTTAAAAAGTTCTGCGAGTTTATCTTCATCATGTATGTAAGTTATTTCTTCCATCTATAGTAGACTCAACCTTCAAGAATGCGTCATATGTCAGTATTCGCGCTCATGGCGCGATTCTGCATAATTCTACACCTACTCAGCACGGCTCACCACACCGCTTTGCCTTTCGCTTGCTCTAGAGCATGAACTGGCAACTTGGCTCATCGAAGAACCAAGCCTGGCGTTCCGCAGTGCCCACTAGTGACATCCCCGCGTTCGGTCACTCCAATGACATCCCCCCGTTCGGTCACACCAGTGACACCCCGCGTTCGGTCAAGCCTGTGACATCCCCGCGTTCGGTCACTCCAGTGACATCCGCGTTGCACCGCCAATCCACAAAGCACTCTAGAATCGTGCTCGTCTTTAGGTTTCAGAGAAAGTTAGGCCAACTAGGACCCTCCTTCCTCATTACTTATTCGTGGCTTTACATACCGGTATTGGTAGTTACTGGCACTTCTACCCATCCTGGAGAAGATTCGCCCTTTTCTATAGGTGTCCCATCCTCATAGTCCATAGCCCAGAAACATTGAATCTCGTTAGTTCCATGTCTTCGATCTTTTCTAACCATCTTAAACTGCGGTCTTCTTCTAAGGAAATTCGATAAAGAAGGTGAACTAACCCCTTCACGGGAGTTGGTATTAACCCAATCTTTGATTTGTGAGAAAGAAACCTGATGAACACCTTGTTTCCTATAAGCCGTAAAGCATCTTTCAATGCTTTTTATCGCCCGCTTATACTTAGGACTCATCCCCTTGTAAGAGTCTTTTTCTTTTTTTTTAATATCTGTGATTGCGGCTGCTTGAGCGATTCTGCGAAAAGTCTCCCATGCACATTCTTTAGGAAGTGCAAGTTCTTCTAACAATTCTTTATCTTTCTTAGTAATTCTAATTGTTGTGAAATCTGTTTCACGACTTGCATTTTGGCTCTGCATGGTTATCCCATACCTATAGATTACTTAAGTATGTCCCCATAGGAATGACACAAATGAATCTATGGAATACAAATTTAAGTAGCCGAAGAATGTCAATTGTATTATGAAGACATATAAAGTCCAAATTACCCTCGGAATCAATGCCATGAATGATGAGTCTGCAGAAAATAAACTAGATACATTTCTTTCTGCTCTCGATCTCAAAAAGAACGACAAATTAGAACTTATTACAATGGGAGAATTAGTTGAAGGGGATTCTAAGTCTAAGGCAACTAAAAAGAAGCCTAAAATCGAATATGACGACGACGATGACGACGACGATTGGGACGATTCGTGGGCAGACGAAGACTGGGACTCAATAGACGAGGACGAAGAAGATGATTCGGAAGAGGATGATTCGGAAGAGGATGTTGAAGACGACGCTGAAGACGACGCTGAAGAGGAGACCGACGACTCTGAAGAAGGAAATACTTTAACTAAACTCTTATCGGAAATCAATGACGACGATTCTTTAGAAAGCGATGAAGAGGAAGAATGGGACGACGACGATTGGGAGTAGTTTAAATCGCAAATGAGGCTGGGGTTAATCATGTCGTGGTATAAAGCCCCTAAACATGAGGTTCTATCGGCCACGCAAGCCAAGAAAGAATTAAAGATTCTAAATATATCTTTAGAGGAACTTCCTTTGATTAAGATTAGCGACGCTGCACTAATAGACTTGTCTAATTCTGGAGTCAGCATTATCCCTGGAGATATTATAAGAATATCTAGAGATAGTAATACTGGTGGGGAGGGTTTCCAATATTACCGAAGAGTAATCCAGTGAGCATTAACTGTTATACGGATGCATCTAGCCAACACAATAGCGGAACCCGTAGTTCGTCCGTCGCATGTGTTATAGTCATTAATGGGTCAAAAACAGTTTTGGGTGCAAGTGGGAGAATAATCGGCGATTTTTCACCGCCTGTGGCCGAAATGGTGGCAGTTTGTTATGGATTAGAACAGACAAAACTCGTTTGTAAAGATCTTGGAATGGCAGTGGCTCATGTTGGAATATGTTCGGATAATCAGTCGGTGGTAGATATCTGTGTTGGTGATTCTGTGACTGATTCTTTACAGATGTTAAAGTTGTTAGAAAGTATAGACAAACTTAGTGACGGATTTAATTCTGTCTCATTCCAATGGGTTAGGGGTCACGCCTCGAATCCTTACAATAAACTAGCAGACAAGATAGCATATTCGATTTTAAAGGGCTAGTCTTATGGTGGAAAGACTCTTGGGTGTGAATATGGTGATAGGGCTTTCCGAAGAACAAGAAGTTAGGCCAGCCATTTTCTATTGGTATGCCGAAGAAGAGGACTTCGATGAGTCAGGCAACCTAAATTTAACCTTATCCTCCGGAAGACTGCGCCATAAGTGGGTTCCTACAAGGGCAACTTCTGCTGCGGTATTTATTAGAGAACATGAAGATGCAGAAGGTCTTAGGGGTCGTAATAAGCAACTAAGGATTGTTAAGATAGTTTCTTTCGATATAGAAGATGTTTCGGATAAATATCCCCAGGCCATGAAAGAAGGATTACACGGTATGGTAATAAAAACTCCTTTTACCGTAGAAGAGATTCCTAAAGGTAGAGTCGGCCTAACTCCTCCTCCATACTATACTAGTGGTAATACTGCTATTTATTCTCCTATTAGAAATACACAGATAGACTCTATTCAAGCAGGTATTCTATCAGATGAGGATATCCTTAACTTATCAGTAGTAGAAGTTACTACTCCCGTCGCATTTCAAGACGACCAAGATAACACAGCAGTCGTAGGTGGAGTTTATGATATGAGAATGGGGAGTATAGACAAAGATGAGCCGTGTCTAACATGTGGTAAAGATAGAAAAGAAATGGATGCTTCTAATTCTTGCCCAGGCCACTTCGGTCACATTACTTTAGAAGAGCCCATCCCTAAGATTCTATACATGGGCGTAGAAAAAAGAATAGGGCGACAAGGATACCCTATATTGTTCACTTTGAACAGCATTTGCCACACATGCTTTAAGATACCTCTACCAGACGAATTGTTGCGACCAATAATACCACTTATAAATCAGCAGTTTGAAATAGGCAAGAAAAACTATAGAGGATATGAAAATATCAAAACACTGCTAAGGTCGAAATTCCAAAAGATATGGAAAAATGGTGTAAGGACAGAGTGCCCACATTGTAATGCATTTACTCCTAAATTTGAATTCGTTCATTCTCCCTATCCAGAGTTTTTCATAAGAAAAGAGAATGCTGACACACGCTACCAAGATGGCGCAACACAGTTTGACTTTGGATACATTAGAACGATTTTGGCTAGCATCCCCGATGATCAGGCACGACTTTTAGGTTTCGACCCAGAATTCTCTCGCCCTGAAAACATGTTTTACGGAGTGATGCCTGTTGCACCTAACCCAATTAGACCTAAGAGAATGGTTCCAGGCAAAGCATTAGATATAGACGACTTATCTAAACTCTATCAAGATGTAGTGTATGCAAATAACGCACTAAGAACTGCCAAGTTAAGAGGATATGCAGAGTCAGCGATTAGAAAGAACACAAATCGATTATACATAGCAGTATCTAGAGTAACGGATAATCAAATAGAGTCTATAGGATCTGGAGGAACTTCTATGGAAAGAGGTTATCAGGGCGGAGAAAAGAAAGTATCTTACAAAGGTATTATGAATCGTTTAACTGGGAAGAAAGGTAGGTTTAGAACTAATCTTCAAAGTAAGTATGTAGAAGATGTTGGGTATTCTACGGTTGCACCTAATGGTGACTTAGCGATAGACGAAGTAGGTGTTCCTATCGAAATGTGCATGAGGACCGCTATTGAAGAGAAAGTCGATGCTAGCAATATCGAAAGACTAAAGGAAATGGTGATAAATGGTTCGGAGATATATCCAGGGGCATTAGATATCTGCAAAGATGGTGACACTTACAATCAAGACGATAGCAATTGGATAGAATTAGTGAACAGTAGTAAAAAATCACGAGAAAATGCCGCAGAGAACTTGGTTTATGGCTCTATTGTTAAAAGACATATAATTAAAGGCGATATAGGACTATTTAATCGCGCGCCTTCTTTACATCGACAAAGTATTCTAGCATTAAGAGCATATCCTCTGGACCAGAAGAATCTAAGTTTTAATGCCACAATTTGTGATCCATTTAATGCTGACTTTGACGGAGATGCCATGAAAATACATTTTGTTCAAAAATTAGAAGCAATCGAAGAAGCAAAAGATAGGATGCTTCTAACAAAGAATATCATTCATGCAAGATATGGTAAGTTAGCGATTGCTAACGACCAAGACCAAGTTAGCGGAATTTATCTCTTAAGTCACACCGATAAAAGAAGAAAAGGAGAGTGGAATAAAACCACAGGCTTAGGATTTACACAAGAAGGAATACCATATGTCTCAAAGAAAGTCGCGCTTGAAGTATTTAGCAGAACCTATTCACAAGATAGAAAAACAGGAAAGAACCGACACATTCTTTCATTACCAGAAGATTCTATCGAAGCCCCCGATGGAACTATTTGTTATACTGGTCGTGCTTTGTTTAGTCATCTATTTACTGTTTTAGATTGTAAGTATGTAACCGCAGTATTTGGTGGAAATACACCAAATGTAGATGAGCAAGGTAACATCACGCAGGGGAAAGAAGTGATAGTTATTGAGAATGGTAAGTTGATGGCAGGAACTTTAGAGACTAATGCTATAGGAGCAAAAGCAGGGTCTATAGCCGCTTCTTTCATCTACCATGAAGGATATGAGAAAGGACAGGCTAAATTAGTAGAGTTTATTGAAATGTCCACGAGGCTAGGTTTAGCAGCACATAGAGCAATAGGATTTACTATGGGGATTCAAGATGTTAAAGGAAGTCCAGAATCTAATGCTATTGTCGATGCAAGTTATTCGGTGGCCGCAGATAAAATAGAGAGAATACAATTAGCATATAACAATGGAACTCTACAAAACTTCGCCAAAACCACCGATCAAAATGTCTACGCAGACCAAGACCCAGTAGGATTCATGGAAGAGCAAATATATGCTGTCACAGAAGAGTTTGAAAAGTCCACATTAAGGCCTGTAGAAGACTTTCAAGGCTCAGGAAACCCTATGCAAATATCTGTTAGAAGTAAGGCTAGAGGTAAAGCAACAAATGTGCAACAAATGGGCGCATCATATGGGTTAGTAATGGTTGGAGGCCGAAGAGTTAGAAATGGTATTGAACCAACGAGAGTTTTAGCACACTATCCTAAAGGTAGTGCTAGGCCAGAACACTCTGGATTTATACGCTCTAGTTATTCTTCTGGAATGGAGCCAGATGAGTATTTCTTAACATCTATTGGTGGGCGCAGATCTACGGTAGAGTCAGGGATGGGTAATATTTCTAAGTCTGGTTATCTTGAAAGAAAGATGATTAAAGGAATCGAATCGTATATTGTCGATAAAGATATGCGAGTTGTCAACTCTAGAACCCAAAGAGTTGTTTCTCCTATAGTTGGAGAAGATGGATTAAGGCCGTTTCATCTTAGAATGCACGAAAGTAATGGACATATTATTGAATTGCAACCATTCTTGTTTGACTTTACTTGTAAGCATGGCGCATATTTAGCATTAAAACGCGATGGTAGCAATAGATGTGATAAATGCAGCGGATCTTCAGATATACAACTATTTAGAGATACAGTTGAAACAGAGTTCAAAGGCCATAGAGTTAAGCCTTCTAAGAAATCTATGGGAGTGGTGGAAAGTATATTAGCGACTAGACAGGTTTCAAAGCCAGATGTTCGCAAGATGGCAAAGAAGTTTTCAGCATATTATATGGACTCGCTATGTCCGCCAGGAGAAGCAATCGGTGCCGTTGCCGCTGCATGTATTGGTGAGCCGGCTACACAAGCAGCCTTGAGAACTTTCCACTTTGCTGGCAAAATGAGTTTTCAGGGTTCTATTGATAGACTAGTTCAGATCCTTGAGTCTCCGTTGATCACAGGATCGGACATTAAGAATCCACAATCAATACTTAGATTCCAAGAAAAAGTCGATTTACCAACAGCGCAAAAAATTGCAACAGCGATTAGAACGGTATTCGGTTCAAGAATAATACGACTAGTAGAGTATGATTTAGAATCTGATTCTATGATAGTTAATCTAGAGTGGGATAAAATAAAAATGTATAGCGTTGCAACAGACTTAATTCTTAGTAGAGTTTCTAATAGAGTTTCTAACTTCGGTGCAAGTTTGATAACGGATACATTAGAGGAAGGCGGGACTCTTGTTATTTATGCTAATTCGGGTAGCGACCCTAAAAAGATGCTTTATATTAAAGAAGCATTAGAATCATTAGTCGTTAATGGGTTATCAACAGAAGAGTTTGAGGTTTATGTCAAGTCTCCGGAGGACGACCCAGAGAGAATGGGTAGGTATTGGTTGGATGTTCGACATTGTGGAAACACTTTCCTTAACTATTGTAACGAAATGCTTTCTGACTATTTGGACTCTGATATATGTGATACCACAAATATCGGATGGATTTATAGAAAGTATGGTTTGGAAGCAGCGCTAGTTTCAATCGTAGATCAAATAGACTTCCAAATGAACGGCTCTAAAGAATCTAAAGGAATAGGAGAATACGACTGGAGATACATTAGAACTATCGCAGATATTATGGGCGAAGAAGGAATCGTAAGCAAACTAGGTCCAAATGGTATAGCCGCGTTAGCGAACCCTAGTATAGTTGGCGGATGTTCATTAGAGAGACAATGGCCTCAAATATCTCATGGTAGTGTAATGGGTAACTTCGACCCACTAAGAGGAGTCGCAGAATCTATAGTTGCTGCGAAAACCATTCAGGTCGGGAACCAGATTTCCAATAACCCTTAACTTCGTTCCAATAGTCACCAACGGCCTTTTCTAACATTTTATTAGCAAGAGTATTACCTAAGACCTTTACATTGTAATAGTGTGCAGTTGCAACTCTACGAATGATATCACTCTTAGAATAAGTCTTAGAAGGAATCCATCCTTCTTTGAAATCATTAATCATACATCTAAGGGCGTATTTTAAAGTCGTGCTACCGATTTTAATTTGATGCTTTCTAAAGCACATAATACATGGATGTATTGCATATGTAAGTAAAGAAATACTGCTTGGTTCTCTTACTTTGACCCACTCATGCCCACAGAAGCAATCAAAAACTATACTAGCGGGATGCTTCATACAAAGTCTTCCATCTTATATGTAATCTTTTGAGATCTAAGGACACTATTGTTACCACCAATACCATATAGTATATGATCTAGTTTGTCGATTATATTCTTTTCAATAATCTTTTCGATATCTAAAGTATAGTCTTTAATTTGGTCAGGTTCTTGGAATGCGACATATCCACCAGAAGGAATCCATGTTGGACCGTCTTTAGAAAAAGTGGTATAATAAGAATCTCCCCTATCCATAGCAGGATAAGTATCATCTGCTAATACCATATTATACCACGCCGCCGCTCTATGAACGCCACCTAAGACAGAATAACATTGGTCTGTCTCGTCCCTAGCGTCCGGGGTCGCACTCTCGTTAGTTGCCCCTTCTCTAATAAGAGGATGTGGATGGTTAGGAGGCAACCACTTACCTAATCTTGCTCTGGAGAACATATCCTTTCTATCGACTCTACCTTCCCTAATATCTTCAATATGTTTCTTCATAGCATCTACTACTACTTCTAAAGAAGCGCCATCCCAAATTAGTTCTAAAGCCTTATATTGTGCATCTCTACCTATTTTAGCAGTATTAGCGTGTTTTGCTTCTAGTCCTTGCATTTTTATTCTTCGCTTTAATTCAACTTTAGTAATCGAGTGAGGGTCTTTCAATGAAGGGTCCCAAACTACACGGCCAGCATAGCGATTACGACGAGGGAGATAGAATCTATCCATCAAAGTCTCTGCTTCTACTTCTACAGCACTAGACTTCAAGTCGGCTTGACAAATCTTAGTTAATTTATGGCCTAACTCAACTGCTAACTTAGCGCATTCTTCGTTAGTCTTTTCATCTCCTAACTTAACAAAGATAGAGTCGGTGTGTCCATAGATAACTTCGTATCCCATCTTTTCACATTCTTTCTTAATCAACATTAGACTTTTACGACCACCATAAGTAATAGTTCTAGCGATGTTGATATTAGACCATGCGAATCCATTGAAAGCCATCAAACCATAGAATGTCGCTCGAAGTCTTTTGACGGTCTTTTGAGCATCGTCCCATTTGTTATATTCTTTAGAGCCTTTACCATGAGTTTCTCCTGCTTCGGCGCGAAGTCGCTTATACTCATCTCTAAGTTCATCTAACTCTATAACACACCTAGGAAGCATACCCACAGGGTTTCTTCTAAATCTGCATCTATCTCCAATAATGTCATCATCTTTCTCTTGACCTTTGGGGACAAGTGTTTCATGACTTGTATTAAAAGCGACCATCATACTTGGATATAGACCACTAAAGTCAAGCATCGTTACATTCTTGTGGAGACCGATAGTTCCTAATTCTTCGGGATCTAATACAATAGCACCTTGTAGTTCCCAATCATCCATTTGTCCTGCCTCACTCCAACCGCTTGCTTGCTTCCAAGTTGCTTTACGCATGAAATATACTCTAGCGTATGAAGAACCGTATAGTGTAGATTTGAATTGGCATTTAGCCAAAGATTGTAGATTTTGTTGTCCTTGAATAGCGTTACAACTTGCTTCAATCTCTACCATTAACTTAACATCTATATAATTATAATAAAGATAATCATCCATAAACTTATCATAGTCAGCATCATAGAAGTCTGGTCTAAACTCAGTCTTACCTCTATTAAACAAAGCCTGTCCCACCACATCCAACTTCATAGAAGGGAGGTTAGTAGACTTAGAGTCACGATAGATTCTTTCATAGAGTTTATCTAGAGAAATAATCACTCGCCCTGGAACAGGTTGCTCTGTCCATCGGTATTGGATGCCCTTGAATTTAGGGGGTTTCATTATTCTATTACGACCCATAGACTTTGGAAGCAATTTGTGAGAACCAACGCCTGTGGACTCTAGTCTACGATAGAGTGTTGGTAAATCGTAGAATCCCATACCCCACGCAAGAATGCAATCAGGGTCAAGAACTTCCACGAAGTCTACAAAATCTTGAAGCATTCGACCTTCATCGTTAAACTTCTTCACCATCACATTTTGACCCTCGAAAGTCTTAACTTCGGTATCTTCATCATAATCTCTAAACATACACCACTGGTAGTAAGTTTTAGTATAACTATCATATGCTCCTATGACATTGATTTCTTGATTGTCTCTTGGGTCGTTAGGTCTAAGGACTCGCTCTGGACCTTCGCCCGACCTAAACTGTAATGCTTCTAAGTCGATAAACAATTTACGCATCTCGTATTCGGGCAATTCTTCGTAATTATCAATCAAGTATCTATCTTCGATAGGAACATCTGCTTCGTAAGTTCTTGTGAAGTTCTTTCTAAACCGTCGAGCATCCATAGGTTTTTCTAAAATAACTTTTAGTAATTTCTCACCTTCTGTATTAACAAAGTCACCATCTTCAAACTCAACATCAACACCATACATGTATTCTTTAATCGTCGCTTTAACAAGATGTGAAGGAATGTATTTGTATTCTGCTAAAGGTCGCCATTGTTTTCTTTGTCGGTCTCTTTGGCGCTTCATGTATAACTTGTTAGGGTTAATGTAGAGATACGGTCGGAAAGTTTCGGTTCTTTCTTTCCTAACCCACTTACCATTCTCTTCTTCTCTCCATCTAAGATAGATTTTATTGTTTTGACTTGCGCCCCAACTGTTGTCTTCAAATCCTGTTGAAATAATCATACCTGTTCCTCCTTAAAAAATTCTTTAATGTTTTCTGGTGTGTCCTTAGTGCGGTCAAAGTTAGGCTCTCTATCGTTAAGCATCGCTTTGAACCATTCTATAACATCTCTCGGTTCACAACCCGCTAGACAATGGAACGGCCCTTCTTCGGTGAACCCAAAGTGATCGTGTTCAGTATCTCCACCTTTATGTTCACAAACAGGACATCTAGACTTATACCAGCCCCTACCGTCTGGACCCCTAACAGACATCAACATATCTTTATGCTCAAAGACATTCAAATCATACTTACTATCATTAACTAACTTATTACCTTTAATCATCATTTCCGAAGGCTTCTCGCCCGTATTGTGGTAATGTAGTAATTCTTGTAGTCGCTTTATCCCCGCAACATCGTTAAAGAACACAAATCCATCCTTAACCTGCTGATTAACCAAAGCAAACCTCTTCAAAGATCTAAGGTTTTCCACCATCGACAAATAAAGCGACAAAGGAACTTTTGGAGTTCCGGAAATAGAATTAGTTCGCATGGGTTTGCCCTAGTTATTATTGTTAATAATACTAGCGATGTTGGATGTTAAAACGAGTTTTTGGAGGTGAAAATCACTCGGAACTTTCCGCGCCGACCATATGGGCTTCTTGATTCCAAGAATATTTATTTACATCTCCTGTTCTTTTTGAAGCAAAACCCATTTTCTTCATCCAAAAAGCGAGAGTTCGGCTAGAACGCTTCCACCTTTCTTGCCTTCGGTCAGAGTGGGTTCTACCAAGAAGGTAATTATACGCACCTTCAGCAGTCAATCCATCATGAAGAAAGGGATGTTCTAAAAGAATGCCCAATACTTCTCGATCACGGTCATTCGTCTGCGTCATCAGCAGACCCTTTCCCAATAATTTTCTTAGAAGCGTTAGAAACTCCTCTTGCAGCGCCTCCAACGACCTTACCTACAGGAGCAGTAACGGTATCCACAGTAGAGACTGCCGTCTTCTTTGCAGAACTAACTAGTTTTCCAAAGCCAATCTTCTCATCGGCCTCCGCATTTCTAAGAGCCTCTGGGACTCCCTTATTAGTTAAGTCATGAAGTAGGACCCATGCTTGCGCTCGGCTAATAGGTGGTTGTCCTGCATTATCCAGAATCTTAGCAACTGTCATCAACAATTCGTCATATCCATTCTTTGCTAGATACTTGTTCACTTCACTAGTCCATGCTTCTTCAATCAATACAACTTCGTCTAGGGTTTTTCTAACCCAGCCGACCTGCTTCCCTTCATACGAGTAATACTTCGCCATGAAATATCGAGGTTTCACCCGATACTTAAAGTTCTTCGATATGAGAATCTAGGGAGTTAATAGCCCTATTTTCATCAATATCACCAGACGGAAGCATATTTGCTAGTAAAAACCCACACTTTGTTTCGCTAATATCTGGCGGGAAATAAGAAAATACTTCTTTAGCCATGTCTCCAAACATAGATTCTAGGAACGCTGCGGCTTTAGGGCGAGACATTTTGAACTCTTTATACAACTCTTCACTTGTGGCTTTACGAATCTCATGTATTGTAGAGTTAAAGTAGTCATATTCGGAGTAATACTCTTGTGGATCAACTTCTCTTCTTCGATTCCGAGGATTTATCATACCAAATCGATTTTGAGATTTCCTAGCCAACTCTCGCGTGTTGCTCATACCTACTCCTCTTCAATCATGTTATCTAAGTTTTCGGAGTAAGCAATTAGAGCACGACCTATCATATTGGCTTCTTGTATAGATAAACTTTGAATTAATACCTTTCCTTCGGGTGTTGGAACCTTTAACTGAATAGAACGGTCTATAGAAACCCCGCCCCTAGCAGCAACGCATTCATCGCAATCACAATCATCAATAGTGACTATAATATCTTGAGAAGAACTATCCCGAAGCCGACTCCTTAACATCGGAGTCACCCAAAGGATTCCTTCGTCTTCGTCATATTCTAGCACAGGTCTTCACTCCAACCCTTTTCTTTAATCCTAGTGAAAAGCGGTCTAGGGAGTGAAATAGCCATCTGTGGCATCTTTCCCGACCTTAGTTCTATTCCATCATCCATAGGATTCTCTGACTTCATATCTACAAAGTAAAATATCTCATCATTTACAAGCAAAGTTGCTATATCTGCGCTCGAATCCCCGTCTTCTACAGAAGTTAGTTCTATCATTTTGGCAGGGTTGCCCGATATCATGTCGAGAGTGAGATTTACCAACTTGGCTAATTCACTCTTAATATCGGACTCTAAAGTGGCTGCTTCCACACACAGCCGTTATTAGTTTGAATATTTAACTTTGCCCCGAAAATGATCAGTATTTGTGGTGAATGTCTACCATATTAGGGGTATCACAAAAGAAATGCCTAATCAATAATTCGACATCATAGGCATCTACACCATCGACTTCATAACATCCTAATAGCGGAAAAGCCATATCAAATTCTTTATGCAACCCATCTTCTGCCATAGCACCAATTATATCTTCTATAGCAGACATTTGATACTTCGCATGATCGACATTGTGGACGCAAATCCAACATATTTTTTGTTTTCCGAAGTCCGTTAGAAGATAACTTCCGACTTCGTGGATAATGTTGTCCTCTTCTTCAGGCTTAACTTCTCTATCAGGTTTCATACCCCTAGACATATAGGCATAGTCTAATGGATATAATCCTCTAAAGTCACTAATATGTCTATGTGTAGAATACTCTCTAGGGATAGGGCATACTATTAGGGTTCTTTCAGATAATGCTATGGGCATTTCTAGGACATTAAAATCGGCTTCACTCTTCTTCATCGAATCCACCTGCGGGGAAGTGAGCCACTAAAGTAGTCCAAACCTTGCCCAATTGTGGATGATTGATGGCTTTATCATCACCATAAGTCATGGCGAAGCCATTAGGAGGAATATACGGTTCCGCAGGCTCTTCTTTACTAATAGCCAGGACAAACGCGCCTAGAAACTTACCAACCGTTTTAGAGGTCATTCTAATATGGTCAGCAATCTGGAACAAATCCGAACCTAAGTCCGCGACAATTCCTCTCGTTTCTCCGTTCTCTGTTTCAAAATCTATTAACACAATCATTTCATTCATAATATCGCTTCCCATTCATACTTTTTTTGCTCATTGTCGGTAGTATAATACTTTCCTTCATAAAAATCCTTATTGGCAATAATGCCTTTAATCGTCGTTGAGGCCCAGTTAAGTGCCCCATTTCGGGTCCTAATCCCGTTTTCTATTAAGAAAGTGGTAATTTCTGTCGGAGATTTGTTAGAATTATGTTGATCGAAAATGATTTTGACAACATCGGCTTCCATCTTATTGATAGACAAAACTCCTTTTTGTGATTCGTCAGTTGTTAAAGCATAAGAAGAAGCGTAGCCATATGGAGGTTTCCCAACCCACTTACCACTATTCTGCTTCGCAACAATTCCCATAACCGTTCTTTCTCTAGTAACTTCTACCTCCATTTGATTAAGTGCGGTAATAATTCTAAAGACAGCCATACCCATAGCCGATGTAGTATCTACATCTATATCCAAAGCAACGAAGTTCTTGCCTATGGTGTTAAGTTCGCTTGCCCAAGCCTGGGCATTTGCCGATGAGCGGTGGAAACGGTCTAGTTTGAATGCAACTACTACATCCCATTCTTCTATCCTTTCCATCATTTCCTTGAATCCTTGTCGGTCAGTATTCATACCTGTTCCTACATCTTCAAAAGAATCGACAAAATCCCACCCTTTCATCTCTATATATTGCTTACAACGACGAGTCTGCTCTTGAATAGAGGTCTCACTTTGTAAGTCTGTAGATATTCTTCCATAAGTAACTGCTTTCACCATAACCACTCCTTTTTACACTCGACACAGGTATAGATATATCTTGGAAATGCAATTGTGGACCATTGATAATCTCTCCTTAGATTGAATCTATCACATCCACAATCACATTTTTTAGCCAATAAATTTCACCCCATATTTTTCATCAAGTCGTTTATATTCATGCAATTCGGCAAGTTCTTTCTGTAATTCACCTATCGCTATTTTCTTTGCCATTATTAACTTATCAATAGGGCCAACTACCACTTGTTCTGGTTCAAAGTAATTTTGCTTTTTTCCATATAACATAATACTATTTCTAGTCCTAAACTCCCAAGTAGCCACATCTTTCCGTGACCAAGTTTTATCTATTTTATGAAATAGCGTCTTATCCACTTTAATTTTAACGCCGCCTCCAGGTAACTTTGTTCCTTTTGCAATCATAGAATTGATTTTACTTTTTAGCGAGTGACAATAATATAGACAATCCTCTAGCGGAAGGCCGACAATATATCCTAGTCTAGGGTAGTCTTTCCCTCTATCAAGCCACTTTTCACTAACCACAATCTCATAGAAATCTCCTTTAGGCTCAAAAGATAACTGGTGCTTTATTTCTAATAGAAATGGATATTCAGTTTTACCATTACTTAAAACAGTATAGACATCTCCATCTAGTTGATTGAAAGGCTCCGAGTCTATTGTTAGTTGTGTTATGTCCACCTTTTCTCTCCATACATCGGTCGTATGAGTCTCCCTTCTCCAAGCAATAGCGCTCGCCCTTTCTAAAGCGGTATTCGCTCTTTCGATTTCTCCTATCGGAAATGCAGGGTTATACTTTACTATCTTTTCTCTTGGTTTGTTAATTTTAAATTCCATCTTATTCTTCCTCCTTTGGTATTAGCACGACCATAACTCCGCAGCATTCATCTACAAAGTCAAACGATACATCAGGAAAGACCCATGTAATGACTCTTTCTTTATCGCATTTTGGACAGTTATATAGAATATCCCTTGCTGCAAAACGACTAATAGCATTGGCAATATATCGTTGGCTAGGGTCGAAAAGAACCTCATAATCAATTGCTAATGGTTCACTCATCTTTAGCCCTCTCTAATTCTTCTCTAACAATCATACGAATGTCATTGTAAATCTGGTTCATCACCAGGACACAAAGGAGTTTGAGATCAGTTTCCTTCATATTCTCCCTCCAAATGAATACCGTCGATAACGGCCTTACCTACGGCAGGGCAAACTGCGTTGCCTACGACCTTAGTTTTATCTTTAGTGTATTCTAGAACACCAAAGTCATATCCTACAGGGAAACCCTGGAGTATAGCCATCTCATCAATAGTTAAAGAACGAATTTTACGATAAGTATTGCCATCAATAGCATTAGTCCTTAGAGTGATAGCCCTTCCTGTAACCGTTTGCGAGGGGCCATTTATATCGGCATCTGCCGACCTAGCCCTTTTAGAGTTAGAATCCGAACATGCAGAGTTATTAACTACCATACCAATGTTCCTAGCGCTACTCATTATAGTATAGGAAGGCTCATCTAAACTACGATATAGTGGTCCAGAGCCTCCATTCTTTTGCCCTGTTTCTGGATTAACTCCACAGGTGGGAGCATTACTACGGCCAGAATCCATAACGGCGGAAATCATTTCTTCTGCTTGATTGATAACTCTAGTCCATAGACCTTGTGAAACACCAAGAACCGGCGTTCCCCTATCTGCTAAAATCGCTTCAAACTCGTTTTGCAAGTGAGGAAGGGCATCAATCACCGATCGATATCCAGGGAGTTCGGGATTCTTTGGCTTCTTTATTTTCTTATTGTCGTTAGTCTTCTTGGCAGTCCAGCCTTCTCCAGCAAAACATCTTCTTCTCTTTTGAGATACACCAAAGTCGGCAGAGTCCAAAGTAACATGAGGGGTTCCTTCTGGAAGGAATCTTCTAACAGGAACAACATTCTCCATACTCCATGAATCAGGTTGTAGAACTTCTACTAGGTCTAGATAGTGCATAACCATAGGTAGTCCTTCCCTAGGATCTCTCCTAGAAGCATTAGATAGGGCTTGACATGGTGGAGAACCGTGAAGGTGGAAATGATAACCCATATCGAGATATGGTTGAACATACTTTCTAATCAAAGCAACATCCACATCTAAATCACCGACTTCATGTTGTAAGAATGGGACATAAGGATGGTTGGCATGATGGACTTTCATAGCAGGTGTCCACATGTCCATAGCAAGAGCGATTACTGCTCCGCCTTGGACGGCTCCAGTAGAAAAGCCTCCACCACCACAGAATAAATCGACCACGACTATTTTCTTCTTGCCTGCTCTATCTTCTACAATATGAGCCAACTTAACCATCGCTTCTGCAAACCTAGTATTATTAATCCAGTTCATTATAAATCACTGCTCCTTCTTGATACCACATAGGCATTTTTCCTTCCGGCCAAACGGCAAAATGGCTTTTGTCCATGATATAGTATAGTTGATACTGCTCGACACGACTAAGGGAGTCAAACTCTGATATAAACTTTCTACAATTCATGTCTGCTGAAATAGCATAGGGTGGTGTAGTCAATCCTTCTTGTGGAAAGTCTATCTTGTAGACATTGATAAAGCACCACTTAATTACCGCTTCCGACTTGTGGACTTTACCGTATCTTTCGGTATATTCCTTAGCCAATGCTAGTCCGTGCATAAGCAACCATCTATAATTATCTCTAGACTCTCTAAGCCATATACTAGCAGGGTGCTTATAGTGAGATCTCTTGTATGGTGCTTCACCTTCAGGGAAAGGAGAGCATAATAACTGCGCTGTTTCTAAAGTCATTTTGACTACATGTTTATTGCACTGCATCTTCGCTGCGATGATTGGATTTTCGTCTAAGTAAAAAATATTCAAATTATTACCTCCCTTTATTTGCTGAAACTAGGTTTAGGCGAATCATAGTTGAATCGTCTCCACCCTCCCATACATTTGCGGGTGAGGTTCCTATATTTAAGCGAACCGTCCCTTTACTTGAGTAAAAGGCAGGTAAATGTATTTTGCTCAACTATACCGCCCACTATACTCTAAGTAAATACAGTTTGCTTTAAAGGGGTTTAGCCACGGAATAAGGGGGATATTGGAGGTAAAACCGCTATACTCGCGTGCGTGCGTCACACTATTAAGGAAAAGGTGCGCCCCAGAAGCCGGAAATGAGCCAAACATTAGAACCCCGAAGGTGAAAAACTACTGGGAGCGCACAATAACCCAAGAATCACTTTGATATCAAGCCACCTAAGTAAAAGCAGGTTTAGTCAAAACTAGGTTTATGAAAACCTTATAACCCCAGACTAATTGGAGGGAACGAGGAGGAAATAATTATGTCAGAAGATATTAATAAAAAAATAAACAATACAGAAGGAACGCCCATAGAGAGGCTTTTGGTGCTCATTGAGCATCAAAACTCGATCTTAGAGGAAATTAGAGATAATAATAACGCATCTAGTGTTATTGGTAATGCTCTAAATTCTATTAGCAAATCATTAGAAATGGTTGCAGAAAAACCACAATGGGTTAAAGTTGCTGAACAAGTTGTTGGAGAAGTGAAGAAAATTGAGCAAAAGGCTCCCGATATGGAGAAGCCTGCTCCTGAACCTGTAAAAGAAATCGCAGTGATGGAAACAATAGAAAAGGCCACCGAAGTTATCCAAGAAGATACATTAGTCGGCCAAACTGTTGTCGTTGTTGATGGCGAACACAAAGGTAAAGTTGGAGTTTGCACAAAGAAGATGAGAGCATGGGCTTATATCGAGGTCGATGGTGAACAACTATCAGTTAGACCTGGAAGTTTGCGCGTTAGTAATGAAGATGTGAACAAGGCTATCGAAGCCAAGATTGAAGAAGTAGCAGACATGCCTTCGACAGAAAGTGTCACAGAAGTAGAATTGATAGGACAACCTCCTTCCGAGGAACCTAATGATGCTGCTAACTTTGTTATTAAAACAGGCAAGCACGCTCACAAAACTATTCACTCTCTATATACAGAGTCTAGCCTAGGGGCTAAGACCGTAGTATGGATGTCTAAGAATCATAACCTAGACGACCATAAAGAAGCGGCTAGACAATATCTATTAGGAGTGGATGCTTGATGGCTAAGGTAGTCATTGAAAACGAAGAAGGTTTTTACAAAGACTTAGGAGAGTTTGATACGAAAGAGGAAATAACTGCTTTCGTTGAAGGCTACAAGGCTGGTCGTAAATATCAAAAAGAAGTTCTAACAGTTCCCAACCTTACACCAATAGAGGCTTATGACTTAGGGTGGAGACATTGTGAGAGTAAAGAAGTCTCATCTAATGCCTATATGTTAGGAGTAGAGGCGGGTCGCCGTTTGCTAAAAGGTAAATTGAAGGTGGTTTGATGGCTTGGAATTCTAAGTATGGTAGATATCAACAATTAGATGTATCGCCATCGAGAGTTCTAAAGTGGATGAAATGCCCAAAATCTTTCGAGTATCAATATGTTAGAAGAGAGAAGTCTAACACCGGCCTAGCGGCCATGCAGGGAACGGCTCTTCACGATGTATTTCTTGAAGAAATGCTTAGAGGCGGGGTCCAAGATGTTGAAGCACTTGTCGATTTAACCATTCTAACTTTTCAAGATGCGTTAGAAAACGAAACCCCTTGTGATTACAATACGGGTGAACCTTGCACTGACTGGGATAAAGAAGTGGCCGTTGATCAACTGAAAGTTTGGGCAAAAGGACTTTTTGAGGCTTACTTAAACGGTAAAGATTCTTATGGAAATAAACTCGCGTTACCAGAGATTGTTGAAACAGAATTAGAAAAAGAACCATACGAAATACATCTTCCTAAGACGGGTGTAACTCTAAGGATTAGAGGTCATATTGATTTTGTTCTTGAAAACGGCGGTATTGGCGACCTTAAGTTAGCAAGTGATTACTGGCTAGGAGTATGGTCGTTGGCTAAGGCTCTAGGAGAAATTCAGCCAGCCATGTATCGTATGATGATGGGTAGTCCTGGACCCTTTAGTTATCTAATTGTAGATAAAAAGAAGGGAAACTCTGGTGCTTATTCACCTAATGTTAGGACTATTGACTTTGAAGTAACAGAACAAGATTTTGAAAGAACCGTTGAATTGTTAGACGCATTCGCTCATGGAACTCAAGTCCATAACGATTACAAAGGAGGTTTCTTTCCTGCTATACCTGAATATAACGGGGAAAGTAGAAAGAATGCTGGTAATACTGCTAGAAACTTCTGTGGCAAGATGTGTAGTTTTAAAGAACTCTGTTATAATGAAAATTTCAAGCGACCTGTCTCTATAGATAGTGATACTGCGACCATTGTGGAGGATTGAAACTAATGGATCCGGCTCGTATTCATGCAGATAAACTTCGCAAAGATGAATCCTTTGTTGCGTCATTTCAAAGGAAAATGAAGTTTGTTAAGCGTGAATACGAGTCACCGTGTTTAGAATGGCAGGGAGGAACCGACAAGTCAGGATATGGCCGAATTCATGTAAAAAGACATTGTGAGCGTAAAACTGGGCGCAACTTCTATGCTCATCGTCTTAATTATATGATTGAAAAGAAGGCATACATTGAACCAGGAGAGTTTATTCTTCATCAATGTCATAACCGACTTTGCTGTAATCCAGAACATTTTTTGCTGGGCGACCATCAAGAAAACATGGATGATTTACATGACTCTCGCCGTGTGGCGGGAGAGAAAAACTCCAATTCTAAGTTAAAGGAAGATGAAGTATGGGAGATATTATGCTTATACCACGACGAGGGATATAGTATGCGTGAGATAAGTGAAGAATACGGTGTCGCTAGAGGCACTATTAGCGATATAGTCTATGGTCGCACATGGGGCGACCTATATGATGAATTTGTAGGTGAAGAAGATGAGTCTTGATGAGTTATTTTATTTTTTGATTGGATTGATGGTTATCTATATGGTATATTGGCAGGTTTTTAATGTTAATGAAGAAAGCCATAAAGAGCATAATGGAACTACTTATTCCAGAGGCTTTATTCCTGAACCGCATAAACTATTAGTCAATTACGGAGAAGCCGTAGGTATGATATATGGAGAGGAAGAAGATGAATGAATGGATTATAGAAGTTCAAGGTAGCGATGGCTGGTGGAAAACATTTAGTTATGCTAACACTGAACAAGAAGCAAGAAGTAAGGCCGCAAAAGCAATTCTTAATGCTAACTTAATTTATATGGTTAGATTTAGGAGGGATTTGAAGTGATTAGAGATCCTTTAGGCGGATGGGATTGGGATGGGATTCGTCAATTATGCTTTATATTAGTGGTTAGTTTTGGCTTAGTAAGTATGTTTGCTGAATTAGATAGCAACTATACTTGGTCTGACCCCTGGGTAGGTATTTTGGACTTTGTTTCACAATATCCAGAGTATTTTATCGTTGCAACAATGTTAGGAGTCCTTAGTATCTGGTGGATAAACCAGTTCGATGGAGGATATTATTAGGAGAAATTAATATGAAAGAAATGAAATATATGAAAGATCGAAGTATAAACGGTCTAGAAACAAGACTAAACGACGCCCTATCCGAAGGGTGGGAACTATTCGGGAACTTAACTCATCTTAGTGGTAGTTATGTTCAGGCAATTGTTAAGGAAGTGTAATGATGAAGTGTATTGGGTGCGATAGCGAGGTAGGTAAAATACTGTCTCCTAACCAGCGACCAAACATGTGCTATAATTGTTGGCTTTTAGAAGTAGAAAAAGATTGGAGTGGTTGTTAATGAAATTACTTTATCTATCAAAACCCAATGACAAAGAATACGATTTTGATTCGATTCTTAATTACTGCCAGGTTGCTTTAGAAGATATTGGTTGGGGAATCGACGAAGTTTATGCAGATGGATGGACACATGTTCCTAATGGAATTAATGATTTGTTAGCAGATGCTAAGGCAAATAAGAAGAAAGTTACAGGCATAGCACTCTATTCTATAGAAGAATTAGATGTTGATCAGTTGGATGCTATTAGTAAATTGGGAATTAAAACTTATTGTGTCCTGGCTCCTTTCCTTAAGACACTAGTCGGAGATAGCATAGGAGAGTTAAAGAAACTAAAGGAAGCGAAACACTATTACAAAAGAGTTACATCTCTCAAGATTAGGCATGGTGTAAAGTCTTCTAAAAAACTATCTGGCGCAGCACCATTTGGTTATCAGCGTGTAGATGGCGATTTGGTGCAAAATGAAGACTATCCAGTTCTACAAGAGATTGTTAGGCTACATAATAGTTCAGTTTCTGTATCGGAAATAGCCAAACGAGTTAATATGAATACCGCGCAAATATATGGTATTCTTAGAACTGTTGGAGGTCGAAGTAAATGAATTTAAGCGAAGCAGAAAAATCAGACCCTCTTTGGTGGTGCAACCATCATAAGCAGTCAGTTAAGTATTTAGTTCTTAGAATTGATCAACTGTTAAATGGCACTAAGGAAGAAAAAGAGTCTATATCGAATATTCTTAAGGCTACTTTGCCTGATTTTGCAGAAAGTGTAGGAGTTACTTTAAATGAAATTAAAGGGGCATGAACAAAAGGTCGTCAATGACTTCTTTAGAAGTTATGTGAATCCTATGTATAAGAATCCCATGAATACTATTAGGCTAAACTCTGAGCACACAGACGAGCATAGGCGTGCTATATTTGAGTGTTGTAATGCTTTACTAGCGGCGGGTGTGCCATTTTGGACAGAAGTTAGGCTAAACTGTGGGTGTATTCCTGATATTGTTTGTCCTACTCATGTGAAACCTATGATAGAAGTCCTATCTTCGGAAACTATGCAGATGTTCACGGATCTAAAATTAGATAAATACCCCGAAGAATTACAGGGAGCATTCATATTTGTAGACGCAAAAGAAGTTTTCAGGGAGGAAATGATATGGTAAGTAAGGAAGAACCTACTTTCAAAACGCGCCCCAGGGACGAAAAGAAGAAAGAAAGGAAAGCAAAATTCGATTTCGCAGATATTTTGGCGGGAAAGTTGCAGGTTACATTGGCCCTAAGTGCCGAGGATCGAGAACTGATCGGCTCTAAAATTGAAGAAATGTCAGAAAAAGTCGATTACCGTTGGAAAGTAACCCAATTATTGATGGGCCTTGCTATCGCTCTAGGAACAATAGGGCAAGTAGTGTCATGGACACTATGATTAAGCAGACTTAGAGTGCTTTTCAACTAGTCCTGCAATTTGCATCATGGAGATTTTCTCCTTGTTTCCTGCAAACTCATAGAACAAGTCGTCTTCTCCAGCATGGATAACTTGACCACCTTTAGAGGTGGCGGTCTTTCCTGCCTTTGTTTTGTATTTAACAGTCTGTCCATCACCAGTTTCGCCTTTTAAATCGTGCTTTTCGATGTAAGCCCAAATCTTTTTGGTGACTTGGGGTCGAGGTAGAGCCTTACTTCCAATCATATCAGCGAGAGGACCGGTAGGCTTAATCTTAATTTTGTTGAGGTGACTAGTTTTTCTAGGCATGTTACCTACTCCTTCTTTCGCTACTTAAAAGATTCCGCCAATGCTTTCGGCCGAATCTACTTCTACAGGGGTTAAAGCGATGATTCGCATTGATAGCATATTGCTAATGTTATCTAGGTATGCTACATGGTCGGAAGTTAGCCTATTAGAAGCCATAGCGCTGTCTACTTGGCTCTTAACTACTCTTAGAGTGTTAAGGGATGACCCTGCATTTAACGAGGGGGTCGAGGACATAGATGTTGCATTCTCGATAACGGTTACTCCGTCAGTTTCGCTAATTTGCCTAACCATGTTTAGGAATACATCGTCTTCCATCTTTGAAGAGAATGAAGGGACTTGTGTGAAATCATCGTCGAATGGGCTTCTATTATCGGATGCGAACTTAACTGGATAGGGGTTATAGGAATACTCATTATACATAGGTCTACTATAGGATGGTTCATTATAGGAATAACTAGGAGCACTAGGGGCATACTCATAGGGTAAGGTCAAGAATCCAAGACCGTTTAATCCCATGCTACTCTGTCTATACAAGGAATACAGGACTACTCCTCCGACTCCTGCTATTATCAATTTCTTTTGCTTTTTATTCATATTAATCACTTCAACTAAATACAGCATATGCTGCGCTTTTATTTCCTGTGGCCTTTCTAGGTCCACGCTTGGCGAGTTTATTCATAACATATATGCCGCTTATAACTCCTGCGGCTAACATCATGGGTGATATTACTAGTGCAGTTTTACTTTCACGCATAAGTGGTCCAGAAACCATCCAATCTTCCACATCTTTAATATAGACTCTATCCAAAACTTGTGTTGCCTCTTTGTGCGCTTTACGAGCAGCATCTCGCTTTTGCAAAAGACCTGGCTTTAACTGGTTTCCATTAGCATCAAACTTGCCGCCCGCATATTCAAGCATAGAAGTCTCAACATCATCAAAATTTAAACCAGTATATTTTCCGAATATGTTACTATATCCAGGGATATAAGTGTCTAATGTTGAATCTTTGTATTTGTTATCTAATTTAGCCGCTTCTTTGATACTGTCTGTAACGATATTATCATTTGCTTCTTGAGAGCGACCGGTAGCGGTTAGTTCAAATTGCTCTTTGACGATATCATTCAACCTATACATCACAACAACATCGAGAGCAAATGCTGCGTGTCTCGCTTCTGCAACTTCCTTTTGTTGCAACTTAGCCATAACTACCCTACTTGCATGGTCTTCCCAAGCCCGCACTTTTGTAAGTAATTGATTAACATCTCCATATTGGTCAGTTATTTTACTATTATACCAGTTATTTAATCGGTCTCTAATATTAACTCCTCTTGTAGCGATAGTATTGTCAATCGCTTTTCGTGTGTTAAAGGTGCTTAACTTAAGTGGGGCTTGTCCAATAGAACCAATACCTCTAGTATTGCGCTGTGCATCTAAGTTAAGGCGACGAACATAGCCTGCGCCAATAGAACGATTGAAGTCGCTTCTAGGGCCGGAAGTTCCGAAGTAAGACATTATATTCATCCCCTAATGATTCTATATGCCCCGTATAATGCGCCCAAATGAACTACTGCCTTTCCAGTATTTTTAAAAATAACACCAAAAGTGCCACCTTCTGGCCTTTGGAATACACCATGATTCCACCCTAGAGTAGGATGGGCAAGTGCGAGAGCCGAAAGAGTAAATGCAGTTTTGTTAGGTCTTCCTCTTCCCCAAAGTAGGCTTCCAGCCATACCCACAATGCCCGCAACCTTGATACCGACTATTGCTTTAGGATTATTTGGTCCAGCAATACCGAAAAGTTTTGAGTCATCGTGAGCGTATAGTGGATTA
>Ga0160423_10000561_pt1 | contig 30503 bp, 23 predicted proteins | sample CRUFie14St8metaG_FD_108191 | JGI IMG/M metagenome (GOLD analysis project Ga0160423, IMG submission 108191) | Marine microbial communities from the Costa Rica Dome - CRUD Field 142mm St8 metaG | ecosystem: Environmental > Aquatic > Marine > Oceanic > Photic zone | place: Costa Rica: the Eastern...
GCAACTGTTGGACACATGCTAACTGCTGTGAACAAGACTGCAAAGGGAGAGGATGCAAGCGAAGAGATACAAGCAACCATCGATGCTGAATTAAATGCAGATAACGTAAAGGCTGCACTAAGGAAAAAGATGGCTACTTCTGAATTCAGACTAATTGTTTCAATGGATGAGTTCCTACACATGCTGTCGAGACAAGATAGAATTGCAGACTATGCGCAAAATGTTGCTGAACAATTGAGTTTCAGAGAGTTATACACCGACAAGAAAGCAAGGAAGTTGTTAATGGAGATGGGAGAAGCTGTCGCAGAAACTGTCGCAGTCTACGAAGACACGGTTGAAGCAATGCGTGATTTATCACTCGGTGGAGAAACCAAGGTCGCTAAATCTAAGGTTGCAGAACTGATCAAGCAAGTGAATCTGAAGGAGCATGCTGCTGACGAAATTGAAGCAAAGGCTGCCGCTCATGTCTTCTCTAGTGGGGACGATGATGCACTAGCCGCTATGCACATGTACAGAGTTCTTCAGAGAATGGATGATGTTGCTAATGCTTGTGAAAAGGCAGCAAACGCATTCTTGCCAATCTTGTCCAAGTAATATTGGCAGACGGCAAGAATGTGGCCTTGGTTGAAACAATACATTTGTTCCATGTCTAAGAAAGCATGAATACCCTAAACTGTGTCGATAGATTCGGTGGAGATATGCGATTTAGGGCCTTTACCTTGACAGCACTGCTATTAATGTCATCATTATCCTTGTTTCTGGATAATGCCGAAGGTACTACTGCAGGTAGAGCAATGACTTGCAGCGGCACTGTTTGTCTCAACGAAGCTCTGCCAAATCCCAATGGCTATGACGACGCCGCATGGCCCGGGGGCGAATGGATGGAAATATACAACTCAGGAAACACAGCGGTTAACGTATTGAACTGGGAATTAGTAAACAAGGCGAACAAAGTTCTGACTTTTGATTCCGCATCTATTGTTGGTTTTGAGGCTGGAAACTCCAGCACTTGGACAATACAGCCAGGCGGTTACATGGTAATTGCTAGAAATGCAAATCAAAATTTCTACCTCACCAACACCGCTGATTGGATCACTATGAATGATGCTACAGGCAACACTATTGACCAAGCATCTTGGAACTCAACAGCATCCGGAGTCAGCCTAGAGGAAGACTCAACAAATGCAATGAATGACTGGATTTCTACTAACTCTCCAACACCCGGCTCTGTTAACAGCGCATCCACAGGACCTGTTCCTTCAGATTTGAGAATAAATGAGATAATGGCAAACCCATGGCCCACAGAAGATAACGCATCATGGCCAGGTGGAGAATGGGTTGAAATTTGGAATTCAGGACAAAGTAATATCGACCTCACAGGCTGGTCAATCGTTGATAATGCTGGTAACATTCTCCCGTTTAATGATAGCCACTTAGTAGGCGCTTCACCCATGATTGGTGCGGGTGAGTACCGTGTAATAGCGGTGAATTCTACTACCTCTTGGGGTGTTTTGAATAACGGTGGAGAGACACTTAGATTGCTTTGGCCTAATGGTACCCTAGCACAATCAGTGTCATGGACAAACACTGAGCCCGGATTTTCTATGATGGAACAAGTAGATGGAACTTGGTCATATTCTGCATTCCCTTCTCCAGAAAGAATGAATCCTGCCTATTGGGAGATAATAGAAAACGGAACCTCACAGATAAAGATCACAGAATTAGTAGCAAACTCTTCTATGGACGGCAGTCCGTATCCGGACGGTGAATGGTTAGAATTGCACAACACTGGAAGTAACGCATTCGACTTAACGGGTTGGAAATTGATGGATGGGTTAGGCAATATTACGCAAATCGATTCTGCGACAATGGTAACTAATTCCACAAATGTTGACACCCTAATTGAGCCTGATTCTCGTAGATTAGTCCAGTTCTTTATGGGAACAGAACTCTGGAATAATTACAACCATGTTATGTTAATTGATGATATGGAACATATAGTTCACAAGGCATGGTGGACAAATGATCCAGGGCTAAATATTTCATTAATTGAAGCCGAAGACCCTATGATGGAATGGATTCCATCTAGTTGGCCTACACCGGGAGAGCCTGAACCTAACACCACTTCTATGTCGGGTGAAATCGCATTCAACGAAATTTATCCAGATGCAGTTGGAAATGACACAGATTCTTGGCCAAACGGTGAGTGGATTGAATTGATTAACAGTGGAAACCAAACAGTGGATTTAGCAAATTGGTACTTCAAATCTGGGTCAAGGAATTTCAATATTAACGTGCACCAACTTCCAACAAAAGACAACACATTGGTCACGCCCGGAGAAATTGTTGTAGTAGCAATCAATGGAAGCCAAGGCTTCTACTTACGAAATGCTAATGGCGATACAATAGAATTGAGAGATTCAACAAACCAAATCATTTCAACCATTACATACGACTCTAGTGTAGAAGGGGAATCAAACTGGTTCTGGAACGGAGGTTGGAGTCAATCACCATGGACAACACCAGGTGCTCCAAACCCACAAACTTCGCCTTATGTTGGAGAAAATACTATTGAAGTTACCGAAATACTCGCACACTGCTCAGAAGGTAACATAATACCTGGCGACGATTGGGTAGAGGTCCTCAACAACGGGACACAAACCATAGACCTATCTGCATGGAGAATGATTTCTGCCGATGGAGACCTCATGCACATGCGGCCAGGCTGGCTATGGAATGAAACAAGCATGACTGTTGCACCTGGTGAAAGGCACGTGTTCAACTTACCAAACTGGTTTATTAGCGGCTTGGGAGATAATTTAACACTCGAGAATCCTGATGGTGATTCGGTTGACTACGTTGAATGGAGTGTTACTACTGATTGTAAAACGATGAATGGTGAAGGACAAGTGCTTCCTTGGCCTACTCCGGGTGAAGCCGAACCAGACATCTCGGATTTTGCTGGCCCAGAGGACCTTATTTTTAGCAGATTTATGTTCGAGGAGAAAAGTCAAACCACCAATGACGAATTCTTTGAGATCAGCAATACTGGAAATCTGATGGCCGTTCTAAACGGCTGGACTGTACGGAAAACGACCACAGGTGGCGTAACCTTCAACGGGACATTCAATGGTGGAGAAATTAACGCTGGCTCTTCTGTAATTATTAGCCCTGATGCAGGCTCTGTGAAGGCAATGGGAGCAACAATGATTCTTGATGCTGATGATGTAATGAATTTCCCTGTGTGGTTACCAAACAGCGGTGCAACGATACAGTTAGTGGCACCTGATGGAACCATCGCTGATACGTTTGTTTACGGTAACGGACCTACCTCAACAGATGGATGGTCCGGGCCTTCAATAGCAGAACCAGTCACCTCAGTCGATAGAATCCTCTATCTCCGAGGAGATGGCTGCGGCGACATGAGGGATACTGATAGAGCGAGTGATTGGGAAATGCGTTGGTCTGTAGCAGGTGCTAGCCACTTCTGTGGTATGAACACCTTTAGTGATGATACGGATGTGATTCCATTAATTGGTCCTGATGCTGGCTTGAACGAAATAATCACAATGCTTAATCAAGCAACCGACAGTATTCACCTACACGTGTATCAACTTCACGACACCTATCTTGCCATGGCGCTTATCGAGGCAGCAAACAGAGGAGTAGATACTACTGTCGTAATTCACGAACCAGAATCATGGTGGGGAGATTACAACATTGGCCAGAGCCTAGGCATTGCTTGGGAGCTCGAAAATGCCGGCATTAACGTAATGCAATTTACAACCTCATCCTCGTCTCCATATCAATACATTCACTCAAAAATAGCTGTTGTAGACTCAACGCAGGTTTGGATAAGTTCCGGTAATTGGAAATCATCATCATTACCAAGTGATGGAATTGGAAACAGGGATTGGGGCGTTATAGTCAACAGTACAGACCTCGCTACTATCGTACTCGAAAGAATGACATTCGATGAGGACCCTAGCCAGTTACATGTAGAAGACTCAACATACACTCAGCCAGAATCTGGGTCATACTCACCCCCTATTTCTTACACAATGGGACAAACTACCCAAGCCGTTTCTGGACCCGTTAGTGGCGAGTTGTTGACCTGCCCCGATGACTGCATGCAAGGACTTGCAGATTTCATCAATTCTGCAGAATCTGAAATCCTCCTATCGTTGCAATATTTTGAGATGGATTGGTACTGGGGATGGGGAGAAAACCCACTACTTGATTCTCTAGAAAACGCCGCCGAGAGAGGTGTATCCATTAGACTGGTAATCAACCAACATTACGTCAACGATAATCCAGGTATAAGAGAAGCGGTCAACGAACTGAACGACTGGGAAGGGGACGTTGAAGCAATACTAATGAGCGAGAACGAAACGGTAACCAAACTGCACAACAAAGGCGTGATCATTGACGGCGAAAGCGTCTTGGTTTCCAGTATAAATTGGGGAGATAACTCCATTTTGAGAAATCGTGAAATGGGCCTTATTCTACATTCGCAACAAGTAACCCAACCGTACATGGATTCATTCTGGCAAGATTGGAATAGATTAGACACTACAACCGATACCGATATCGACGGAATACCTGATTTTTGGGAAGTGGCAAATAATCTCTCAAGAACAAATCAGGATTCTTCAACAGATAATGATGGTGATGGAATCTCAAACTTGGGAGAGTACTCTTACAACTCAAATCCGAACTCTAATGACACTGACGGAGATTGTATTTCCGATGGTGACGAAATCTTGTGGGCTGCAACACAAGCAAATGTCTCAGCCTCCAACGCACTTTCTCTTGCAGATGCTGACGGGGATGGAATGGAAGACCACACTGTAATAGGTTGTGTGCCGGACTTATCAGATTCTGTTACAATACCAGATGACGTATCCGATAACGAGACAGATGATGAAGACCAAAATTCAACAATTATCGACAACGATATTGACAATGATGGCGTGATAAATTCTCAAGACGAATGCCCTAAAACTTTGGAGGGTGAAGCCGTAGATATGCAGGGTTGCTCAAACGAGCAAAACAAGAATCAAGTCTACAAGGACACGGAAGAAGATGGATTATCTAGCGGTATGAAGTTCATGTGGACATTGATAATCGGCGGAATTGTAGTTTTACTTGGAGCAGGAGCGATTTTGTTGAAGAAAGACAAAGAAGAGGACATTGACTCTGAAAGTTCTCTTGAGGCACACCAAACTGAAGAAAAATCCTGGAAAATGCCCGTTTTAGACGGTACATCTCACGAGGAGAGCAGCGGAATAAATCTCAATAGGTTCCCCGGATGGACGCTAGAACAGGTACAGAAATATCTTGATACAGGATGGACTGAAGACCAACTTGCAGAGTGGTATCAGCAACAAATTGAGAATAATAACGCGGAAGATTGACAAGGGAGTGCCAGAATCGGCAACCGGTTCACATGGTATATCGCAGTAGCAACCCCGCGCTCAATCCGAAGTATTTCTCAGGTACAGCAGCCACTGAAAAAATGTCCTTAGATGGGACAATTAACAAAACACTAGCATTATTGGGCTTAGTTTCAATTTCAGCTTTACTTGGTTATTCCACAGTATCTCAAAATCCCTCCCTGACAGGTTTGCTCATCATAGGAGGTGGATTAGGAGGGGTCGTTTTTGCACTTATTATCATGTTTGTGCGTCCCAACAATCCTCAAGTCTTGATGAGCGTTTATGCTTTAATTGAGGGGCTATTTATCGGTGCTTTCTCTTTCATGGTAGAGAATTATTACCTTGGAGGAACTGAAGGCGTTGTTTTACAAGCATTAGTTGGTACTGTTGCGGTGTTTGTTGCGATGCTTGGAATTTACAAGTTCGGATTCATTAAACCAACAGAAAAATATGTTCTTGTCGTTTCTTCAATGGCAATGGCGATTATGGTAGTTTATGCATTCTCTTTCATCCTTGGTATGTTTGGTACATCTGTACCGTTCCTACACAGTAGTGGGCCCATTGGGATTGGAATCAGCATAGCCTTCATAACAGTCGCAGCATTGTTCCTAATAGTAGACTTTGGAATGATCGAGAATGGAGTGAAATATGGTGCACCTAAGAACATGGAATGGTATGGTGCATTTGGATTAGTACTGACTCTAGTTTGGCTTTACATTGAAATGCTAAAACTAATTGCAAAACTTCGTGATTGAAATGACTAGAACACTAGCGGTATGTGACTTGAATGATTGGCGTTCTGGTGGCGAACGTCGAAAGGCCTTCGTTAAATCTATGGGGGAAGCACTACAAGATATTGGCTTCTTTGCACTCACTGGACACGGTATCGATGTCGAGAAAATAAAGAGATCATACTCAGTCGCTGATGAATTTTTCAAATTACCTCAAGAAGTAAAAGACCAATATGAACAGAAAGACCTCGCTAGACAGAGAGGATATACCCCATATGGTATTGAACATGCAAAGGATAATCCCGCACCGGACCTGAAAGAATTCTGGCAAACTGGTAGAACAATCGATGACCCTAATTTCCCCAAGAATATCTGGCCCTCAAACCCAGCGGATTTTGAATCAAGCATAGATGGACTCTATGTTGCGATGGAATCTATGAGCCTAGAATTATTGGCTGCTGCATCACTATATCTAGGGAAATCCGAGACATGGCTACCAAACATGGCAGAAAATGGAAATACGATCTTGCGGGTAATTCATTATCCTGCACTGGGAGAGAACGCCCCGCCTGGTGCTGAGAGAAGTGCTCAACATGAAGATATCAATTTCATCACACTGCTGGTAGGAGCTACCGCAGACGGTCTGCAAGTTATGGACCATGACGGCTCATGGATCGAGGTAGAAGGAAACCACGACCACATAATTGTTGACAGTGGAGATATGCTGGAAAATCTCACAAACGGATTATTCAAATCTACAACCCACAGAGTTGTTAACCCGCCCGACGCAGTTACAGACAGGTACTCTATGCCAATGTTCGTACATCCAAGAAATGAAATCGATTTGACACCGCGTCAGGAATTCATCGAATTAACCGGTGGAGAAGCGCTGTATGATTCAATTACAGCAGGAGAATACCTCCACCAAAGATTAGTTGAGATTGGATTGGCATCTTGAGGTTTCAAAATGCGGACAATGCCTGAAATCCTGGCTGCAAAAAGGGATGGACATGAATTAACAAGTCAGGATTTCCAATATATTTGTGAAAACATAGATACCATACCTAGAGAGCAACTAGGCGCCTTTCTCATGGCTTGTCAGATAAATGGTTTGAGTGTGAGTGAGACTACCGAACTAACGCAATCGATGTTAGATGCAGGAGAGATAATGCGACGAGAAAAAGGCCGTGTTGACAAACACTCTACAGGAGGTGTGGGTGACAAAATGAGCATTGTACTTGCACCTGCGTTGCGTGCTGCGGGAGCGACTGTTCCAATGCTAGCTGGAAGAGGGCTCGCACATACTGGTGGAACAATCGATAAGTTGGAATCAATTCCTGGCTTCAATACCGGGCTTTCACTTGATGAGATGAGTAGTAACCCTTGCTTTATATCTCGGCAGACTGATGATATTGCACCTGCTGATAGAATCCTGTATTCGATTCGTGATATTACCGCCACCGTTCCCCAAATTGGCCTTATTACAGCATCTATAATTTCAAAAAAAGCTGCCGAAGGTCTAGAAAAACTAGTACTTGATGTGAAATATGGAAATGCTGCATTCATGAAGCGGGAAGAGGATGCTTTGGCACTCGCAAAATCTATGGTTGCAACAGGTAATGGTCTTGGTATGAAAGTAACTGCACAGGTTACAGAGATGAATAATCCGATCGGCAGGATGTTTGGTAATAGCCATGAAATCGTCGAATGCATCCAATGTCTAAAAGGAAAAGGCCCTAAGGATACGATGGAATTGATATTATCGCAAGCCGACGCATTAGGCTATGATATCAGACCCGTCATTGCAGATGGTTCTGCATTGGAAGAATTTAGAAATATGTGCATTCGTCAAGGAGTTTCCCCAACAGATATCAATAAAATAATTGAAAATGCATGGAGTGTTCTCCCACGTGGAGAGGTTCAGACACTTTTGTATTCGGATGAATCTGGTTACATTCAGAGCATTCATGCTCTAACAATTGGTGAAATATTATGCAAACTTGGTGCAGGCAGGACCGGTGAAAATCCTAATATTGACCATGGTATAGGTGCAGAATTACTTGTTGGAATAGGAAATGAGATATCTCGCGGTGAGCCTTGGATTAGGTTTGATTGCAACTCAAATTTGGACGATAAAACTCTGACTGAATTGTCAAAATCACTAATCGTAACGAGGGATAAAGTCACAGACTCCAGCAGAATATTACATACCATTCAAGATTGAAAATAGACGATTTTGATGGAAGCCGTCATATAGGGAAGGCATCTCCGGTTGCTTGCCGTTTTAGCTTAGTTGGTGGAGCGTGGGACTGTTAATCCCAAGGTCATGGGTTCGAGCCCCATAAACGGCGCCATCACAATCTAATGTTCCTGCGAGTTTTCACTCAGTACTCCCCGTTTAACGAACTGAGACATGAGAGATAGTCTAACCGACGGTGAATTTGTTATCAATAATCGCTGGTGCTAAACGTTTTGTTTACGATTTGAAATTATCTCACAAACTCCAGAACCGAAGCTACAAACACCGCCAATAATCGCTAGGTAAAACGAGATTCCTGGGCCCAAATCGAACTCATCTAATCCCTCAACTTCTGGGAACATAAACAACCAAGTGATTGCTCCAGCGATGGCAAGACCGCCGCTAACAAAACAGGCAATCATTCCAAATTTTGAATTGTATACTTCGAGGTTGTTCAAATGCATTAGAACCAATGAGCCAAATGCTGCTGCAACAGCGATCCACAAAAAAATCATACCTGTTAAACCAGCAGAATCCATGTCGGGGCATTCATCTTCATCGCAATCACCGTATGTTTGTGAATCTGTATCGCCGTTAAACTCCGCTTCATATTCAGATAGACCAAAAGAGATTGTAGAATCATCGCCAAATTCACCGGTCATCCAAGAATTAGAGAACATAGCAATGAATACCAAGGCAATAGCCGCAGCAGTTAGACCTAAAGCGACCCAGTTTAGTACACCTGGACGGTCTCCTGATACTGGCATCATCCCACCCATTGGTGCTCCCATTGGCATTCTCATTTGTGGGGTTGCAGGCATTGGTGAAGGCATTGCTGCTGCTGGTGAAAAACTAGGGAAATGCTGTTGTGTGAAACCTTTTGCTTGTTTGGGTGTGTAACCCTGAGTAATCAAACTATCGTAGTACTCTTGTGCGCCAGACATTGGTTTTCCCATTTCAATGTTAGATATAATCTAACTGCCGGTAAATTTGAATTCAATCCTCGCTAGTGCTATGCGTTTTGTTTACGGCCTGACATTAGATTACAAACTCCAGCCCCAATGCAGGATAGACCGCCGATAATAGCCAAATAAAACGATATACCTGGACTTGGACCTAGTTCTTCAAAGAATGACGGTGTAGAGAACATAATCAGCCAAATAATCGCACCAAGAATGGCAAGCCCACCACTAGCAAACGCCGCTATCATCCCATATTTTGAAGTATAAACTCCAATATTATTCAGACACATAAGTACTAGCGATGAAATTGCGACGAGCACAGCAATCCAAAGGAAGATTGCACCTGTGGTTCCCGCAGAACTTGCATCCCCAACTTCTTCATCAGCACCCGGATCAGAATAGTCACCGGTAAATCTGAAATCTTCATTAGACATCTCCACCCCATACAAACCAAAACCGAGACTTGTGCCATCTTCGCTAGCAGTCATCCATGATGTTGTGAACATTGATACAAACAAAACTAATACTGCCCCAAGTACTAATCCTAATGTAACAAGGTCTAGATTTCCTTGATCAGAATTTTTTATTTCGCCAACCATTCTTCTAACTGGCATCCATATCGGCTCTTCTGTTTCAGGAGATTTTAGTAATGAGAATCCTGCGCCTACGCTGAGTAATCCAGCAATTATTGTTAGGTAAAATGCAGAGCCCGGACCCAAACCATCTTCCTCTAATTCATTTATCTCAGGGAACATTACCAACCAAATGATTGCACCAACTACTGCTAATCCACCGGCGGTGAAAGATAATACGAATGCATAATCTGATTTGTACAATCCAAGATTATTCAAACATAAAATGACTAAAGAACCAACCACTGCAGCAATAGCAATCCAGATAAAAATTAGTCCAGTTATACCTGCCCCCCCAGCACCATCACAAGATACTTGGTCAGGGCATTCATCACTACCGTAGCCAACCATGTTAGAAGTGTATTTCTCTGATTCTTCAAATTCTGATAATCCCCATAGAAGATCTTCTCCATTGTCACTCGCAGTCATCCAAGAGTTAGAGGAAACCGTTGTCAATAGAATGCACAAGGTAGCGATTATTATGGAAAAAGAAACCAAGTTCATCAAACTTGGTTTGGAGACACTAAAGCTGAGTTGGTATGATTCTGCCATTGAAGTGTCTTTGTGTGTAAGGAATATAATATAATCCCCGGATTAAGATTATTACTTTTGGAATGTTTTCAAGTCTGATTTCTATTATTTTTGTAATTCATAACTTGAACTTGCCAAGACAACTGCGAAGGCAGGATTCTAGTTCTGTGTGTGTAAACTGGTATCCTGATTCTAAGAGTCGCTTTGGTCTTACATCTTGCCCTTCAAGAACCAACTTTTTACCCATTTGACCAAACATTAACTTAATCACAAATCCTGGGAGAGGAGCGAATGCAGGTCTTCGTAGAACCTTACCCAGTATCTTTGCAAATTGTTTTTGAGATACAGGATTAGGTGCAGTCAGATTGTACACTCCCTCACTATCATTATTCATCATCAGGTGATGGATTGCGTATATTTCATCGTCAAGAGATATCCATGACTGCATTTGCTTTCCTCCCCCAACAGGACCGCCAGCGCCCATCTTCGAAGGAAGTAACAACTTAGCTAAAGCTCCCCCAAAAGGTGACATTACAATACCAGTTCTCAGATGAATGATTTTTATCCCCGCTTCTTTGGCTTTGTGAGAAGCATTTTCCCAATCAATGCATAGACTCACTAACATGTCATCGCCTGGTGAAGAGTTTTCGTCTAGTACCTCTGTGCCTCTATTTCCGTAATATCCAATAGCAGATGAGCAAAGAATTTGCTTCGGAGGTTCTTTGAGACCCGCCACTATTTCAGACAAGTGTTGTGTTGGAATAATACGGCTATCCCTGATTAATTTCAGACGTTTCTTCGACCATCTCTTATCGCCAATCCCCGCACCTGCGAGGTGAATGATTGTGTCAAAACCGTTCATATCTCCTTCAATTATTTCTCCACTTAAATCGTTCCATATGACAACATTTTGTGAATCCACATCAGGAGGAAGTTTTGTGGAGGGGCGCAACAAACGATGAACTTCATGCCCTGCAGCCTCTAAAAATGCGCACAATTGTAGACCAATCATTCCTGTCGAACCTGAAACTAGTACTCTTTGCCTTGGTAATTCTTTAGTTTCTTTTATTCTCTTCAAATCGTTAGCCACTCTCACACTTCGAAATTCAAACATTTGTTTCATTCTTGGGAGTACTGTGAAGCCTGCGGACCATCCTGTGAAAATATGTAATGGCAGTTTATACTCAACTTTATCGATTACAGTTGTATTTCCATCAGAACCCTCGTCGAAACTGTGCTCATGATTCCAAGCTCCAAAAGGACCCTTCATCATCCGGTCTGCGAATGATTCTCCGGGTACGACGCTGTGATGTCTTGCAACCCATTTTTGCCTAAATGGACCCATTTTTACCTTGAATATGGTCTCTTCGTCATCGGCGAGTCGACCGGCATTAATTGGTTGGATTCCTTCCCACTCTGGCATGATGCGTCTAAATGCTCCATCGCTGTCATACCAGTCCCAAACTTCCTTTTTTTTCGCTGGGAGTTCGGCGCTGTGAGTAAATATTGGCATTATATTCCCCCACTTTCCAATCACATCTTGAATGTCGTTCTCTGGATGTTTGAGCGGGAGTAAGTCTCGATGTATTTTTTGGTACGATATTTGCGTTTTGTTGAATCGGAGGTCATGCACCGAATTTTACCATAGACCGGCCTTTCAGTCCATCCACGATCGAATTTTCCTAACACCCATCCAATGCCTGTGTAAGTGTTGGGGTCTCTACCGTCAAGCGCCCACTTATCGTTCAATGCCACCATGTATTTCATAGCAACTTCTGGGCTTGGAGTCCATTCCAAGATTTTCTTGCCCCATAGCATTCTTAAGTAGTTGTGAATCATTCCATCGCTTCTTAATTGACGTTGAGCAGCATTCCATAATTCATCATGGGTTTCGGCATTTTCAAATTCTTCAAAGGAATAAATGTAGGGTCGTGGATCGTTTTCGTGTTCTTTCAGGGTTTTCTGTGCCCACTCAGGAATTGATGCAAATTCGTGATGGTTTTGAACCTTGGAGCAGTGGATGAATCCAAGGTCCCGCCATACTATGATTTGGTCTAGGAATGCCTCGACATATTCTGGCAATCCCCACCATCCGGACCGTCTGCCATTGTCTGGCGGTATTATCTGAGATAGGTCCCAATTATGAGCCTTGAATATTTCTGCTAGTATCTGGTGAGGACTGATGTGGCCAAAATGGAGATATGGTGAAAGCCCGCTTGACCCATTCAACTCTGGTTGATTTCTGTTTTCAGAATAGTCCATGAGTCTCTCTTTGAAGAATTCGCTCCAGGTCGAGTTTCCTGCGATCGAACCCCCTTTTGTCTGTTGAACTGGAGCTACACTATGGTCTATTTCTAAGACAGAAAGTGCTTGCAGTCCAATGTCATCAGCCTCGCATATTCTCCAGATGAATTCATATGGTGTCATAGGAGTATTACTTTCTTCAAATATGTCTTCGATTTTACTGTAATCAAATACAGGCAGACCAGCAGCCAACTCTAACGGGTTGGGAAGAGGGAATTCCGACATGTGCTGAATAATTGTTTTGTGTAGGTGCCTTCGTAGAGAATACGCTGTGGTGAATGCTTTGTCTTGGCGTAGAGATATGAAACCATTGGAGTCTACGCTGTGAATTTCGGCTTTATTCAAAGATACAGCAATTTCCAGTATGCGCCTTGGCATGTAAACAGGGAATTCATCAATTACCATTACATCAGCGTGTTCTAACCACTTTTCCAAGAGACCTTTGGCTTCGTAAGGCTTTGTTTCGACGTATGGAATATATGTTATTGGGGTTTCTTCGAAGGCCTTTTTGTTATCCATCATACCTTGAATAACAAACGTGTGCGAACGGTCATTTGCCCACTGGTGAGCAATGGCTAGAGCCTCTACTACAATAAGAGGCAAGTTACGCTCTTGGGCGAGTTCTATTGCGTGCTGCAATCCATGACTCCATGTGGATCGTCTGGCTGAAATCATCCAGTATACGACACATTCTCCAGGACTTGCATCCTGGTTGTACACTTGGAGTCTGTTTTGTGGAATCATCTAATCACTGACCGATATTATTGGATTGGGTATTTACGTTGTAGACATTGTAAGATGAATTTTTTGTTAGAGGTCTAGAGGCTCTGATGGACATTCTTTTCCCGCTGAGACCATCCAATGCGAGGTTGTGCATCGTTTGTGAAACCCATTTCAAATGTTTTAGTTCATCGATAGATGCCCATTTGATTTCATCGATTTCGTCGCATTCCATTTGGTTATTTGTGGATTCAATATTTACATCATAGCAGAGGAAAACTGCTGGCTCTTGATTCTTTGTGAGGGTAGATCGCACTGCTGAGAGCCCTATGATTGTCCCACATACACCAGTTTCTTCCGCAAGCTCACGAATAACGGCCGATTCTGGTGATTCGCCTGAGTCAACGCTACCTTTCGGCAGGCCCCAGCAGTTTTTGAAGGAGCCACCGGCTTCTTTGACCAGGAGAATTTTCCCGTCATTTATGGCTCTGGCTGCTACACCCAAATCACAATGAACGCCAGCCATAGCGAAAGAGCACACCATGTGGTATTTATATCACCGTTTTTGACCCATAGGCTTCTGAACTAGTTATTATAAACCGAGATTGTGAAAACATATCATGCTCAGCAAAAGACGCGAGACTAGCATCGTAGAAGCCGATGCGCTAATGCCTACCAAGTTCGGAGAGTTCAGAATTAGGGCTTTCCGTGACCCGAAAAACAACAAAGAACATGCATTACTGTATCTTGATAATCCTGACAAAATCCCGATAGTCAGGGTTCACTCAGAATGCCTTACAGGTGATGCATTTGGCTCCCTCAGATGCGACTGTGGGCCGCAGCTTGAAACCTCGATGAAGGAAATACAAGCTCATGGAAGCGGAGCAATAGTTTATCTTAGACAAGAAGGCAGAGGAATTGGCCTTTACGCTAAAATGCAAGCATATGCTTTACAAGACATAGGATTCGACACATTGGATGCAAACCTGGAACTCGGTCTACCGGCAGATGCCAGAACATACCAGATCGCTGCTGAAATGCTCAAAACAATTGGTTATGAGGAGCTATACCTAATGACAAATAATCCCGAGAAAAGATTACAATTACAACAAAACGGTATTAATATAAAAAACCGAATTCCAATAATAATTGTGCCAAGTGAGCACAATATTTCATACCTAAAGACTAAAGCATCTCGCATGGGACACTTGTTAGAAGTGTAGTGTGATTTGCATGGGAAAAAGTATCATTGGGCAGACTGCGCCAGATTTTATTCTGCAGGCAGATGATGGGAGTATGTTTGACAGCACATCTCTACATGGTCAGTGGCGGGTGTTCTTTTTTTACTCAAGAAACAACTCTCCCACATGCAAAAGGGGATGTTTGACGTTCAAAGAACAATACGAACTATTCAAATCTTCAGGATGCTCGATTGTTGGTATTGGCCCAGGTGCTTATGAGAAACTCAAGGATTTTAAATCCACAATTGGAGAACTACCTTTCCCTCTGTTGGCTGATGTCGACAGAGCGGTTGGTGAATCCTACAATATACCAATGCATTTGGGTCAGTTTCCTACCAAGTCTTCTTTCGTCATAGGACCAGATAACAAGGTGCAATATGTCTACGACTGGTTATTCCGACCACGCAGACACGTCGCTAAAATTCTTGCAGAGATATCCAAGGTTTCAGGAGGAAGATAGATGTGGGAAGAACTTCTTATCGACTCAGGGTTAAATGACAGAGAAGTGCGCTCTATCCTAGTTTTGGGCTCAAACCCGAAAATGAAAGCTTCTGAGTTGGCTAAAGAACTAGGTACAACAAGGCTTGACGCCTACAACAGCCTATCACGTTTGCAAGAGATGGGTATTGTTACAGTAACAGCAGATAGGCCGATGAGATTTTCCAGCATGAATGTACACCAAGCGATTGAGCACATAATTGGTATGAGAAAACAACAACTAAACAGACTGGTTGAAGGGTACGACGAAATCTCAAAAAACGTCACAAAAGAAACAAAACCTGCCCAATCAAGCCAAAGAAGTGCTGATGATCCTAGATTCGCCGTCCTGAAAGAGAGGGGAAACATCTACAGTCGTCTCAAAAAAATGGCTGAAGAGTCTGAAGAGAGGCTTATTCTGCTCCTTGGACAATATGGCATCCTACACCTGTGTAGAAATCCAGAAGCCCTAGAGGCGGTCAACAATGCTGCGGTTAGCGGAGTAGTATGTCAAATCATTACTCACTTAGATAAAAGGACAATTCGATTCTTCAATGAACTTCATGAATCAATAGAGGTTAGACATTCAGATGAATTAGAATCTCTTGGCTTTGTAAGAGATGGCATCGAAGTTATACAATATCTAAACATTGAGGACAACCCTGTTGGGAGAGGAAAAGACGATGCTGCGCTCATCATCGAATCCCCTGCTTTTGCCGAATCTCATGTAAATCTGATCGACACGATCTGGGAATCAGCTGTCCTATTCGAGACTGCCGTTGCTAGATACACTGACAACCAGATTAATGACCCACTAAGATTAACGATAGGAGAAGGTTCATTTCTGAAGAACATCACTTCTGCGCTTGGAATTGATGAAGAATTGCCGGATGAAGACACTCCCTTCGATCCAGACGCATTCTTTGCTGCTGGAAATGAAGTAAATCAAGCAAGACAGAAATTGACAGAAGGTAAACTGTCTAATCTTAAGGTTCTTGGAATAGACATGGGGCTTATGCTGCGCCAGATTGGAAATCGAATTGGTAGAGAAATTGCGTTCTCTTTGCGCGGTATCGAACACGATATCGAGTTTTTGGATGAAATGATGGATTGGTGGGAATATGCAGGTCTGGGTCGACTAGAATACGACGTTGACCCAACCTTCCACGTTAGAGTTGGATTACACCACCCACCTATCGAAGACCCTGATGCCCTACCGATGTGGGAGATGGATGACGGAATAATAGAAGGTGCGCTATCTAGCAGGTTTTCCAAAGACTCTCAAATTGCTATCCAAAGAGTGGAAGGAAGTGGAACACCGACCGACCTTTGGCACTACATAATCCACAGACATACATCAAATTCTACAGAACTAACCGATTAAGGATTTGAAACGGAAGTTAATATACTCAAGCGAGATGTAACATATTATGCGTCTTAGCACACTGTACAGTTTTTCGAGAGAACTGAGGGGTAAGAAGCCCGTAGATATCGATAAGATTCAGTCAATGGGCTTGCTTGCTGTTAAACTTGGACAAATATGCGCACTAAGACCAGATTTAATTGAACCCGACAGATGCATCCAACTTCAGCAGCTATACAGTCGTGCGCCATCTATACCCGCTGAAAATTTCGATAAACTTCTTTCGAAGTACACCGACAGCAATTTCCGATCCAATTTCAAAAATATTGACACAAAGCCATTCGCAGCAGCAAGTATCGGCCAGATTCACAGAGCTGAATTAAACGACGGAAGCAAAGTAGTAATTAAAATCATAAAAGGGGATTTTAAGAAATCTTTCGAAAGGGATGTACGAAGAATGAAACGCTGGATGAAGATGGGCCTATTCTTCAATCCTAAACTGAAAAAGGTTGGAAATCCAATCGGACTACTTAACCACATTGAAGATTACACACTGCGGGAGTTAAACTTACTAAATGAGATAACAGGAAAGGAAAGGTTAGAATCTCTTGCTGTTGAATATGGTGAAAAGTTTCCTATGCCCAAACTAAGTTTTCCAAAAATTTGGAAAGACCTTTCCAATGAAAACGTTTTGGTGATGGAAGAAGTCACTGAGCCCACGCTAGAATCTCATCTCAACGCAGGAACAATGGAGTGGCAGGACCTGCTACAACTATTCAGAATACATGGCGCCTACATGTTTGGAATGGGTGTCTTTCACGGGGACCTGCACCCTGGAAACGCTATGATGAGCCAAGATAAAAACTTCATTTTCATAGATACTGGTGCTATATGCGAAGCACCTGATCACGTAAGAAAAGCTCTGTTTGGTTTCTTCTACTTCCTTGCCAAAGGAGAGTTAAAAAATGCCTTTGATGCAATGCTTACCATGGCGGATGTAGCACCGACAGGGAAGACCTTGGAGACCTACTACGAATCTATGTTTGAACTCTATGACGGATTTGTCGGAACTTCTGTAAGCGAGGTATCCCTAACCCAACAAATGATGAAGACTGTCAAGGCTGCAGTCTTAGCAGGATGCTCATTTGGTGATGAAGCATTCCCAATCATTAGATCGTTGATGTACATGGATGGAATGGTCTTGAAAGGTCACCCTGATGTGGATCTTATCTCATCGATGGGCCCATATTTAGACGAATTTGCAACTTTAATTGACACATCAACACTGCTCGAAAGAGCACCTTCAAGGAGCAAAAAACTGGTGGGTAAAAACCGGTCTTTAATAAGAAATACAACGGCGTGATAATTATGGATAATGGAAAACAACCAACAGTGGCAATAATTGGCGCAGGACCTGGTGGTCTTGCATCAGCATTATTGCTTGCAAAGTCAGGAGTAAAGGTTACAGTATTCGAAAGGTCAAACAGAGTCGGCGGACGAAACAAAGTCTTCGAGCGTGATGGTTTCAAGTACGACTTAGGACCGACTTTTTTTCATTACCCCGAGGTGATTGAAGACATTTTCCAGGCAATTGGGCTCGACGCACATGAGGAATTAAACCTTAAAAAATTAGACATAAACTACAGACTGATATTTGGACAAGGAGGTATGCTTGACTGCACTAGCAACATCGACCAGATGGTTGAGAGAATTGCTGTTCTCTCTGGAGAGAAAAATGCACAAGGCTTCAGAAAATACCTTGAGGATAACAGGATGAAACTCGACAAATCAAAGCAGTGTCTGCAAGAGCCTTGGTTTGGAGCAACAGACTTACTATCAAAGCGAGCTATGAGGGTTGCTGGTGTGTTAAGACCACAAAGATCCGTTGCTAAAGATTTAATGAAAATATTCGATGATGACAGGCTAATGCTTGCCATGTCTTTCCAGACCAAGTACCTAGGAATGTCTCCATTCAACTGTCCTAGTTTGTTTACAATGCTCGCTTTCCTCGAGTATGAATATGGAATATTCCACCCAATGGGCGGCCTAGGTAGCGTCTCTGAGCGCATGGGAGAAATCGCCAAAGATCTGGGCGTAGAATTTAGAATGGGTGAGGCTGTCACTGAAGTGATTATGGACAAGAAAACTATCAAAGGAGTTGTTACCGAAAATGGCGAATTCTACGCTGATAAGGTCGTTATGAACGCAGATTTCGCTCAAGGAATGACATCACTGTTTCCAGACAGTGTTAGAAGAAAGTGGTCCAATAAGAAAATCGACAAAAAGAAATATTCTTGCTCCACCTTTATGCTATATCTTGGCGTTGACAGGAAATATGATGATTTGCCACACCACCAAATATACGCATCCAAAGACTATGTCTCGAATCTCGAAGATATAGAAAAACATCACAGATTAACATGGGACGATCCGTCAGTGTACGTACAAAACGCGTGCGTGACTGACCCGCAAATGGCACCAGAGGGTTGTTCCACTGTTTACGCACTAGTTCCAGTTTCTCACATACATGAGAACATAAATTGGGACGACGAAAAAGATCCTTTCCGAAACCGAATTATCGAACAAATCGAAACAAAACTAGGCTTCGAAGACCTGAGCAAACACATCGTATCCGAACTTGTAATCACTCCGGAAGATTGGGGAGAGCACTGTTACAGAGGTGCTGTTTTCAATCTGGCACATGGTCTTGACCAGATGCTATGGAGGAGACCAAAAAATGAATTTGACGAAATAAACAATCTGTATTTAGTTGGAGGAGGCACGCATCCAGGCAGTGGTTTACCTGTGATATACGAATCAGCAAGAATAAGTTCAAAACTACTACTCGACAGTCTAGGTATCAGACCGGATTGGAATGGTGTAGACACATGGTTCGCTAGCAGAAAGCGAAGAAGTAAAGTCAGCAAAACCAATGCTGGTCAAAAATCTGAAATCACACCTAGCAACCCTGCACAAACATGAGGTTTTCACATGCAGCAACAAGTGATTGACGAGGCCTATCTACAATGCCAACAAATATGTAGAAATGCCTCAACCACATTTTACAGTTCTTTTTCGGCATTAAGTCCGGATAAAAGACGAGCAGTACATGCTGTCTACGCACTTTGTAGGTGGGTTGACGATATCGTAGATGGTGATGACGAGCCGGAAGTAGTGAAAAGCGAGCACCTTGCACATGAAACCACCCAACGCGACAAATTTCTCAGGGAACTACATTCTGGTAGGACCCTGTCTAACCCAGAAGAAATTCATCTTCAAAGATTGATGGCCCTTGTCTCGATTAGGAATAAGTTGCGTATGGCAAGTGAAGGCAAAATTACTCCCGACAATCATCCTGTTTTCATAGCACTACAAGACGTGTTCTCACGATTCCCAATCCGTTTACAAGATTTTGAAACAATAATCGAAGGTATGGAAGATGACTTATTTTCAGTTATGTGTAATACATGGGACGAACTACGATCTTATTGCTACAAAGTAGCATCTGCTGTTGGATTGATATTGATAGAAATATACGGCTATGAAGATAGAGCAGCAAGACTTCACGCAATCGACTTAGGAATACAAATGCAACTAATCAATGTATTAAGAGACGTGTCAGAGGACTACGAGAGAGGTAGGATATACCTTCCAATGGAGGTCCTCGCATCACACAATATCACAATAGCAGACTTATCTAATCCAAACTTACCCCGAAACCCGTCTTGGGCATCATTCATGCGAGAATACCTTGAGGTTGTCCGCAGACATCAGACCTCAGCTGTTCACCTGTTTGATTACCTTGACCCTAGATCTCGTGTGCAGCCAAGAATAATGCTAGATGCGTACACAAAAATCTTCAATGAAATAATTAGAAGGTCAGGAGATGTGTTCTCTGCACCACTCAAATTGTCTGTTTCTTCCAAGATATCTCTTTGGATGAAAATCAACTACATGAAACTCAAAGCCAAGCTAAATACAGATTAACGGGTGGATAAAATGGAATGCAATATAGGCGCAAAAGGGAAAGCTGTTCGAATGCGACTTGGAATTCTAGCGGTTTTGGGAGCGATTTCTCTAGCAGGGATTATACTTAGTGGTCTGATTGAAGGGACTTTTTGGTGGTTAGCAGCAGGTGGCACAGCATTCGGAGGAGCGTTCGCAATCTTTGAAGCAAAAGCTGGTTGGTGCATCGTCCGAGCCCTGGGATTCAAGACTCCGCTGTGATCACTCCCACTCTATTGTCCCCGGTGGTTTATGAGTTATATCATATACAACCCTGTTTACTGACCCTTTCACAGTATTTGTAATTCTTGTACTGATTTTTGCCAATACATCGTGTGGAATTTGGGAGTATCTCGCTGACATACCATCCATCGATTGAACTGCTCTGACTACGATAGTCTCACCATATGCTCTTACATCACCGTGCACACCTACAGAACGCACTGGTAATAGAGCAGCGAAATATTGCCATGGAATCTCCATTTTCCCTGCTGCTGCTGCCGCTTCTAGTTCTTCTTCAACAATTGCACATGCCTCTCGAACGACATGCACTCTTTCCTTCGTCAATGGTCCAAGACACCTGACTGCTAAGCCAGGGCCAGGGAAAGGCTGTCTGTCTGCAACTTTGATTTCTAATTCCCTTGCCAAATCTCTTACTTCATCTTTGTATAAATCCCTCAGTGGTTCCACTACCACGAGAGTCATGTCATCTGGAAGACCGCCAACATTGTGATGACTCTTGATAGTGTCACGTACACCTCCGCCGGATTCTATCCAATCGGGAGCAATGGTTCCCTGAACTAGATATTTTGCACCGACTTTTTCTTGTTCTTCTTCAAAAATTCTGATGAATAGTTCACCGATTATTTTTCGCTTTTGTTCTGGTTCGGTTATACCAGAAAGAGCTTCAAAATACCGGTCCTCAGCGAATACTGTTGTTAGATTGAGACCGTGTGCCGCTAGCATTTCTTGGATCTCATTAGTTTCGTTTTTTCTCATTAGACCAGTATCGACATAAACACAGTGTAACTTGTCACCTATTGCTTGGTTTGCAATTACAGCAGCGACTGTTGAATCAACTCCTCCGCTACAAGCAATAATCGCTATGTCGTCAATTTCATCCTTCATCTTCTGAGCGGACTCTTTGATGAAAGATGTTGCATCGAACATCAAGCATCCCTACCGTTTACCTCGGCATCCATCTGTTTGACTCTGGCGATTTGGTCTAACTTGTTTTGTTTTAGTGCCGCAGCGTATTTGTCATTACCTAGAGCAAGGATTTGTGTTGCGAGGTATCCTGCGTTATCCCCACGATCGACACCGACAGTAGCTGCTGGAACACCAGGAGGCAATTGCGCAATTGAAAGAAGACTATCGTAAGGAACTCTTCCCCCGCATGGAACACCGATAACAGGTTTTGTAGTCAGCGCCGCAACAGCACCGGGTAGTGCTGCTGCTAAACCTGCCATTGCAATAAAAACCGTGCAACCATCTGCTTCTGCATCGTGAACAATCTGTTCAACAAAAGCAGGTGAACGATGTGCACTTGCGACACGAAGTTGGTAGGAAACACCAAATTGTTCGAGAATCTTTGTACATTTTTCAGCGACCGGCATGTCTGATTTAGAACCTAGTAGAATTGTTACGTCCATGAGTGGTTCGCCATAGCAGGTGGTTCATCAACGTACCGCGCGAGAAGGGCTATCAAAAAATTCTGATTTTACTTTTTCAAGGCCAAAATCTCGCCCATATCGTCTATCATTCAGTGCCGACAACGCCGAAATCGACGTTGACAAAGAAAACATAATTTACCCCTGAGTGATTTGTTTTTCTGCTATCCAAATTTTTTCACCTGGACACAAAATATGCCCCCCTGAGATAATCGTAATAGTTTGACTTCCCACGTATCTACGGAACCTCCGAATAAAGTATGGGATTAACCATGAAGGAACATCTTGCAATATCCAGAGGTTTTGCCTTAATTCTCTACTCGGGTTAAGAAGCGGGATTACCTGTCTCCGCAAATCGATTATTATGCTCAGAGCTAGAGCATAAATCTCAGGACTTCCAACAACCTCTTCCAAATACACTCTCAGAAGTAAAATCGAATCTCTGACTAATCCTTGTCGTATTGCTATAGTTATAGCAAGAGGGATTGTTGAACCAGTAATTGATCCATCAATTTCCAATAATCGGTATAATTTTTTGCTACATTCACTGGAGGGCGTAATGGATTTGATGTTGAATTCATTATTCCAACCGAATGGTTCAACCCAACGGTAATCCTGAGTTTTTGCTAGATGAAATAAGATTAATCCCCTCACATCTAATGGATAATCTATCATATGGTGCAGTATAGGGTATTAGATTTAGAAAGACTACTAAGACCCTTCATTGAAAATGAAAGTAACTGGGGAATCTGCTTCGAGCATAGTTCTACCTCGAGCCCTTACTCCTCTGACGATATTTTTACCGATTCGCAGCAATGGTTTTTCCGACCAGTTTCTACGGAAAATAACCGCACCCTCCACGTCAGGAATTTTTTGCTCTTCGTCCCAATCGATTCGGTATGCTCTCAACGAGATAGCAGAAAGAAATGCTGCAGTTCGATAATTCAGAGTCCAAACCAATATTGTTAGAATCACTTGAACAATTTCAGGAGGTTGGAAGAATAAAGAAAATGCTGCAAAAGGTGAAACTAAAAGTTTCAACATATCTACTCTCCCGGGAACAATAGTGGTTCCAACCCAAACAGCAAACAGAGATAGCATGATTCCAATCGCTAAGAGTGATGTGGGCCAAAGACCGTCCATTTTGAACATCAGGATTATACCGAACGCAATCGGTAGTAAGGACCATGCCATTGGGTACAGCATTTTAGGCCCAGCCCCGGGAATATCGACTTCTTCCCATTCCATGATTCCCTTACTCCCTTAGTTACAAAGGACATCATCCTTAAAATAACCTATTCATCAAAAGGATATGAAAGTGTGAGATTTCTAGCTGCATATACTTCATCCACTCTACGAACTTTTGTTGTAACTGGCGCATTGTGCAGTGTTTCCGGGTCTTCTTGAAGAACTTCTACGAACTTTTTAGCAAACTCGTCAAGCGTTTCTTTAGACTCTGTTTCGGTTGGCTCGACCATCATACACTCAGGTACGATTAGAGGGAAATAAACTGTAGGTGCCATGTAACCTTTGTCAAGCAATCCTTTGGCAATATCCATCGCACCAATTCCACATTCTTCTTTCATCGGAGCCATAGATATCGTAAATTCGTGTTTTACTACATCGACTGGTGCCCCATCTACGAAATGATGTCTAACACCAGCTTTTTCCGCTTCATCTATAATTCTGTGACGCAGATAATTAGCATTCAGTACTGCGTGTTCAGACATGGTCTTGAGACCTCTTCCATACCTTCTGTAATATGCCCAACACCTGATCACAGCACCACTATTACCATGCCATTGCTGAATCTTTCCAATACTATTTTTTGGTTGGTGCCAATGATACCACCATTCTTGGTTAACAGATGTTAATTGATCTCCGGCCAATATCGGCCGTCGCTTTACAACAGGTCCCGGCAAAAATTCTGCCAAATGTGATTTGACCCCAATTGGACCTGAGCCTGGACCTCCTCCCCCGTGAGGCTGACTGAATGTTTTGTGCAGATTGTAGTGTACAGCATCAAATCCCATTAGTCCTGGGGAGGTCAAACCAAGTATAGCGTTGAAGTTAGCACCGTCGTAGTACATTTGACCTCCAGCTGTGTGAACAATTTCTGCTGCTTCCGCAATTTCTGGTTCAAAGACTCCCAATGTACTCGGGTTCGTAATCATCATCGCAGCTGTATCATCTCCTACCACTGCCCTAAGAGCATCCAAGTCTAAGCGTCCATCCTCCTGAGATGGAATCTCAACAATTTCAAATCCTGCCATCGCTGCACTAGCAGGATTAGTGCCATGGGCGGAGTCAGGAACTATGACTTTGGTTCTTTCTAACTCACCGCGACTTCTGAAGTACTCCTGAATACACCTTATGGCGGTAAACTCACCCTGTGCGCCTGCAACAGGCTGTAGTGTCACAGCGTCCATTCCAGCACAAATACCTAGCATGTCCTGCATTTCGTGGAATATCGCCAATGTTCCCTGAATGTGATGCTCAGGTTGAAGTGGGTGAATATCTGCAATCCCTGGGAGTTGGGCTATCACTTCGTTTACTCTTGGATTATGTTTCATAGTACATGATCCAAGCGGGTAAAAACCCGTGTCAATTCCAAAGTTCCTACTGGACAACCAAGTGTAGTGGCGGACCATCTCGGGCTCGGAGAGTCTAGGCCATCTTGGTAGTTTAGTGCGAACTAACGAGGACGGAATTTGAATGTTCTCGGCAGGAGCTATGGGGTCGGGTTGAGAGTATCCTCTTCCACCGGCTCCCTTATGTTCAAACAAATGACTCATGCTAGCACCTCCTTCACGAGGGAGGCAGACCAGACCGCTAGATGAGCTGCCAATAGTTCGATTTCATTTGCTCTAGTCTGGTCGCTGAACGAGACCAGTAACCAATTTTTCTTTTCCGGATACCATGTCGATAAATCAAATCCACCAATCACTCCTTGTGTATCTAAGTAAGAGAGGCAATCCGCCGCACTGCCAGGTAATTCTACAACGAATTCATTGAAATTAGTGTTGCTTGCGTGTGGTAGCGCAATTGTTGGAATTTCGGATAACTTCTGCTTTCCAAGTTGGCAAGCGGCCATATTTCTTTGGGCTAATTTTTGCAATCCTTCCGGACCCAACAGCGACATGTGCATTGCGCCCATTAGAGCGATAAGTGTCTCATTAGTGCAAATATTCGAAGTAGCACGATGGCGACGAATGTGCTGTTCTCTGGTCGAGAGTGTCAGGCAAAATGCTTCCTTACCGTCAACATCAATTGAGCGACCAACAATCCTTCCTGGCATTTGTCTGAGATATGCTTTGGTACAGGCGAAAATGCCGTACAGAGGGCCTCCATAAGTAATAGGAGAGCCAAGGGCTTGCCCTTCTCCAACTACAATATCTGCTCCGTAATTTCCCGGAGCCTCAACTATTCCCAAACTTACAGGGGCTACACCTACTATGAATGCTGTGTGTTCGCCAATAATCTCCTTCACTTTTGTTAGACCACCGTCGAGTATACCAAGCGGATTTGGTTGCTCAACATAGACCCCACAAGAACCTTCAGCTTCTGCCAGTGATTCTAGATTTAGAGTTCCGTCTGAATTATGTTTTAGTGTTTTTACAACCATGCCACTACCTTGGGTGTAGTTGTAAATTACGGATCTTCTAGAAGGAGGTATCAATTCACTTACATAAACAGTATTTTTTTGTGTAGCCTTGCGGTTGTGTATTCTGACAGAACATGTAAGCGCTTCAGCTGCAGCGGTTGACACATCATAAACTGAAAGATTGGATACCTCCAATCCTACGAGTTCGCTGATTAAGGTCTGAAATTCCCACATTGCTTGTAACATTCCTTGGCTAACTTCTGGCTGATACGGAGTAAATGACGTCAAAAATTCGCCGCGAGTAACTAATTGGAATACGCTTGAAGGTACGTAGTTTCGGTTTAGACCTGCTCCCAAGAAACTAACACGATCTCCTAACGCAACATTTGCACCAAGAAGTCTTCGTGCATCTGCTATAATTTCTTCTTCCGATTGAGGAGGAGGCAGAGGTAGATCTTCATGCATTTTCACCGCTTCTGGTATGTCAGCAAATAAGTCATTCATTGATGACATTCCAATCGCTTCTAGCATCTCTTTTTCACGGCCGAGGTTCGGTAACTGGTCAACCATATAATTGCCTCATTTACCATCCAAGCGCGGAACCAACATGAATGTTGGTCTATTAAGCAACATTTTTGTTATTTTATGACGCAATTAGTACTCAAAAATGGTAATTTCGTGAAACAAATCTTGCATTTGCTGTTCTTTCGATATGAGTTTTAATCAATCCATTTTGTCCAAGTCTCGTCTGAGTTTTGGTACCAATGTTCACCATTATTAGCACGGAACCAATTTGTCCCTTCTTCGTCAGGATCGATATAGTCTCCACCAGGCAGTTCCCTCCAAGAACTGACTGTATTTTCGTCAGAATCGGTATTACCTATTTCTTGGCTAGAATAATGCATTTCCGTGGACTGAGATTTTGCGATTGTTCCCATTTTTGTTGGAGCCTCCTTTGGCGTCTTGGATTTTAAATCAGGCTTTTTCCGCAATAGAACCACTATAACCGAGGCCAGGACAACAACCACTACACCTCCTATTATACCGATTATTGTCATAGTTCCCATACCCTCATCTTCACTAGAACTTTTGGAACCATCGTTTACAGTTTTACCACCATCACTTGGCTCGTCTAGTAAGCAACCTGGGTAATTCACGTCATCGTCGAATCTTCCATCTGGTGCTACAAGTGGGCACATGTCTGCTGAAGTAGCATTTTCTACGAATATTCCTGGCCATTGCTCATTACGTGAATCATTCCAATCTGGATTACCCCAATTATCACCAAATCCATCCTTGTCGGTATCAGACCACTGTGTAGGATCGAATATGAATTGATCAGGACCATAACCAAGGCTGTCCCACTTATCTTCCGCCCAAAAAGCGTCAGGGTCAGAATAACCGTCGCCATCGAGGTCAGGACATCCGAACCTGTCTTGCGTAGATGTGCCTGCATCATTTGTGCAGTAGTCCACATTTATGCCGTCAAAGTTATCCCCAAATCCATCTCCGTCAGCGTCCGACCATTGTGTTGATTCATTGACAAATGCGTCAGCACCTTGCAAAACAGTCCAGGCAAGATCTGGGTCAGAGTAACCATCACCATCTGTGTCTACGCACCCAACCCTATCGGAGGTAGAATTTCCATAGAAGAATGGACAATCATCTGGATTATTACCGGAGGGGTTGTCACCATAACCATCACCATCACCATCACTCCATTGAGTCTCATCTTGTAAGAAATCATCTACTAGGTCGGCCCAGCCGTCTGAATCAAAGTCAGGGCAGCCCTTTGCTCCTCCTTGAGTTGCAGACCCTTCTTGCAGGGGACAGAAGTCAACAGTATCTGTAAATCCATCATTATCATCATCGTTATCCTCCCTATCGTCTAGACAGCCATCAGCATCATTGTCGTTTGTTGCATTCTTTCTCCAATTTGTAATCCCGTTTTTACAACCATCGACTTCGTTGATCACGCTATCGTTGTCGTTATCATTGTCCTCATTGTCATTACGGCAACCGTCACCGTCCCTATCGCTTGACTGAGAGGAGTTCCAACCAGTCTCTCCCCTAGGACAGTTGTCGAAACCATCCAGAATTCCATCGTTATCGTCATCAGGGTCCTCATTTGAATTTTCATCTTCACAACCATCACCATCTCTATCGGTCTGGAATTCTGAAGTCCAGTTGGTTGAGCCTTGCGGACAATCATCGATAATGTCACTAAGTCCATCGCCATCATCATCAATATCACATATATCTCCAATTCCGTCTCCTTCGTAGTCTTCTTGAAGCGGGTTAACAATGTACTGACAATTATCGTCTACATCTAAAATTGCATCTCCATCATCGTCTAAATCCTCATCGATATCACGACATCCATCTCCATCTAAATCAGATTCAGAATCTACGTCCCAATCGAGAACACCAAAAGGGCAGTTATCGTCTAAGTCTAGGATTCCATCATTATCGTCATCGTAGTCGTCCTCGATGTCGTTGCACCCGTCAGAATCATGATCTAAGGAGGAATTAGATTGATTCCAATTTATGTAGCCATACTGACAATCATCCAAAACATCATGGAGACCATCATTGTCATCGTCATTATCACATGCATCTCCTTTGTTGTCGGAATCGAAATTGCTTTGATTGCTATTTTTGGTATTCAAGCAGTTGTCAACGTAGTCCGGTACACTATCACCATCTTTGTCGTGTTGGAATTTCCATACGAAAACATCAGCCCCATTTGATACCTTGGGGGAACCGTCAAACCAGACCGTCCCATTGAAGTCGCCACCTGCAATTATTGAACCATCACTAAGAGTGAGTAGCGCACCCACAGTATCATCTTCACCGTTTCCACCGATGCTGAATGCCCATTGAAAATTCCCATTGTCATCAACTTGAGCGATGAAACCATCATCGCCTGGTGAAGACGAATTTTTGCCCATGTCGAAACTCCCAAATGTAACATTATGTTCATGTCGTCCACCAAATTGAACTTGGCCTTTTTGATTTGCAGATAGTGATTGGACTCTATCATCCCCTGTACCACCTGCTGAATAATCCCAAAGCTGAGTACCATTAGCGTCAAAGCGCATGACTAAGAGGTCATAAAGGCCCCAACCAGACTTAACTTGCCCAGTCTGAGTTTTGTATGTCTCTGCAAAGACCCCACCTGCAACAACCCCACCATGTGGATGGATTATGACATTTGTAAACACTGCACCACATGGGCTTACAATCAGACATGACGAACTACCAGCGCTTTTACCCCACTTGAAATGACCTTGGTCTGAATATTTAATCAAGTAAGCAGCGAAGGTGCCCCCCGGATTTATTGAAAATGTCTGATTCCACTCCTGATACCCATTAACGTATCCAACTATGTAAACGGAATTTGTAGATTTTTCGTGAACTAGTTGAAACGGTTCAGATGTTGCACTTCCACTCGACGTCTTCGCCCATTCCCATGATTGTGTAGTGACGTTCAAATAAGCGATGAAACCCTTACGATTACCGGACTGAGTGCTGTCTACAAGATACGTCTCATTAAATTCAGTGCTGTTTTGGAACCATCCTGAAACGTAAAGATTATCATAATTATCTGCGACAATATCCCACCCCACATCCGTATCAAAACCACCGAATTTCATTGCCCAGTCAAATTGACCTGAACTGCTGTTTACCCTTGCAATCCAACCATCAAATCCTGTGGATGAAATTGTGATACCATTGAAGTCTACTGTGTCTCTTAAATATCCTGTTCCATAGACGTCGTCATTAGAGTCAACTGTTACTCCACGACATTGGTCATAGGCTGCCGCAGCTCCAGCAGAAACAGCCCACATCCACGTTCCAGTTTTAGATAACTTAGCAATCAAAATGTCACCCAAGCCGCTTGAATTGACTATGATTGAACCAAATTGAGAGACCTGCCATATGGTCCCGCACACTATAATATCGCCTTGTGAATCAAAAACCATTTCATATATCTGGTCAGTCTCTTGTGATCCCCCTGTAGCAGACCAATTGGTTATCTTTGTACGTGACATCCCAACGGCGTTAAGTGCGTTCACCTGCTCAAGAGTTAGCTCAGAATCGTCGATGATCTTGGAATTAACTTCAGGAATTGTATCTATACTCCCAAACCCGATGGGGCTTTGGTTGATTGGGGCATACGATAATAATAGACAAGCCAATATTCCCAAGGAGACCAGTCGGCGCATACCATAGCGTAAGGCGTCCTGTTCATCAAGACAGCGCTTCGATGTGAAATCAAATAAACGGCGGTCTTTGGATAACTGCTTTGACTTTTTTTCTGGGTGAAGCCACAATCATGACTTCGTCCCCGGGTTTAACCCCTGAGATATATCCCATTCCGATTCCAGTCCTTTCCATAGAGGGTGAAGGCGCACCACTTGTCAGCGTACCAATGTGGTTACCATTCATATCTTCGACAGTTTTTCCACCCCGTGGTAGCGGTCCCTTCTCTAGTTGTTTTACCCCCCAAAGTCTAGCATCATCCTCTGAATGAGAAATTACCCGACTGCGACCTATGAAATCATGATTTATGTCCAAACCAA
>Ga0160423_10000563_pt1 | contig 30477 bp, 30 predicted proteins | sample CRUFie14St8metaG_FD_108191 | JGI IMG/M metagenome (GOLD analysis project Ga0160423, IMG submission 108191) | Marine microbial communities from the Costa Rica Dome - CRUD Field 142mm St8 metaG | ecosystem: Environmental > Aquatic > Marine > Oceanic > Photic zone | place: Costa Rica: the Eastern...
GACCGTACCTATCTGATTATACAAATCATTGGCGCGATCATCTAAATCTTGTTTGATTTTATCTCTTCTATCTACCTCATCTGTAAGCAACTTGTTTGCTCGTTCAGAAATTTTTTGATAGTCAATGTAGTTGGCACCTTGCCTATCTACATATATTTGATATTGTTTAGGGTCTACTGTTTTAGCCATAATTTATTTTTAACCTTCAGCTGCACCAAAAGATGACATGCCTCCACCACCTAAGAATTGAAGTAGCGCTTCTTGTTGCGTCTTATCCAGATCTCCAAACTTCTCACCTTTAAACATAGGAGCCGCCATAGAAGCGAGACCCACTGCACCAGTGACCGCTTGGTTAATACCTGCGGTTTTTGCTTTAGCCGCTTCGATTTCTTTTTCTGCTCTAATCTTTTCTTGGTCTGCTGCTTGACCGACATCCATTGCAATCAGTTGTTGTTTAACATCTTCTTCTGCTTGAGCTTTTTCTTTATCTAAAGCCATTAAATCTTGTTGCATACCGATTCTTGTTTGTTCAGTAGCAGCTGTTCCTGCAGCAGCAACCTTTCCAATACCACCAGCTAAAGCTCTTGCATCACCTTCTTGTAGTGCCTCTATTTGTTGAGTTTGATTAGCTAAGTTTTGTCTGTATTGTTCATCAAAAGCATCTAACCTTATGTTTAATTTACTAAATGTATTTTGCTCTGCTCTTTGTCGAGCATCTCTCATAAGTTTTTCTGATTTCATCTGTGCATCTCGCATGGCGGAACGCGCCTTTTTTGCTTGACCGAAAGACATAAGACCCCCTCCAAGACTGGATGCTACCCCCGCGCCTGCTGCTATTGTAGTAAATGCTGCCATATTATAATTTTTTTATTAGTTCAATATTATATGTTCCTGCCTCAACATAACCATTTGCTTCGTAAGAAGCAACTAAAGTTTTGTGATTTGTAAGTGCATATAAAAATTTTTTATTAATCTCCACTGCTCTTTGTTCTAAAGATTTAAGTAACATATCTATTGCTATTAACCTATTTTCTTTATGCTTGTAATGAAAATTAGATATTATAAAATCTACCCATGCTACATCAGAGTTGGTATTATACAAAAAACCAGCAACAACTGGAGTTTCATCTACATATATCATATACCCACCTCTACCATTTTCAGGTAAAAAATTTTTTTGTGGTGGAGTCCATCTCCAATCTTTCCACCAATTACAGAGTATATCCTCATAATCAGTGTCTTTTAGTGGCAGTATATTAAATTTCATTTACCACAAAGATAAGAAAATCTATGGATAACTTTTCATCACATTAGAACCTACTGTAAATAGCTCTACTGGGGTGGTGTTACTGTTGCTTAAAGTGAACTCCATATAATATCCTCTTGCCCCATGTGATTCTGCTACTGCTTCTTTAACATTAATCATGAATGCTCCAGTCGCTGGGAGAACTGCACCTGCAATAGTGGTATCTATTGTAATACTGAAGTCTGGCGCGGTGTTATCTATTGCTTCTACCCTTCCAGCTAACACTGGCACATCGCCTGGTGCTGGAGCTGCAGGATAAGCATATAAATTATCTCCTATACTAATAATACTGCCAGTTGGATTAGCAAAAGAAACAACTGTCAAAGCTGGTACAGTGTTGTCTACATTAGTATTATTACCTATACCATTTGTTGATCTTTCTAAAAAGTTTACTGTACCAGTATTAGTTCGTATAAAAGAATACCATTCACCTTCTTTTTGCTCAAAAAAGTTTGCAGCTATTGAAGCAGGACTACCATCTGTAAGGTCAGTTAATAAACTTGTCGCAGCCCATGCGGCATTGCTTTCGTATGTCAATGTTTTAAAAAGCTTTATATCTACAATAGGTCTTGGTGCTAAAACACTTGTGATTGTTGAAGGAGAAAACTGACCATAATAAGTATTTCTATCTGCGCCAGTGTTATGTCTATATAAGTTACCATTTTTAAATGTGTAGAAATAACTATTCATTCCTATCATAAACTCAGGAATAAAAGAATAGAACGAAGGCCATCCTTCAGATTTGTCGCTATATGATAAAGTATATTCTGTTGGCATAATTTATATATTAAGGTGTTGGTGGATTACAGTTTGTGCTTTCAGTAACCTCCCCAACTGCATTATTAATTCTAATGAAGTAGTTTTCACCAAGTGAACTAAACAAGTAATAATAGCCAGCTCCTGGGTATGTATTATTTGTTGGATGAGTATACACTGTATCTCCGACTGCTGGGTAACCACTACCTGATCCATCATGATAATACTGAAGTACCGCTGGGGCTGGATTTGCATTACTTCCACATATTTGGTTTAGTGTCTGTGTTGCACTTGCTAAGAAACCAGTTCTACCTGCAGGGGCACTACAAGTTCCAGTTGACACTACAACTCCATTTCTTATACCCAAAACAACATTACCAGTAATATTCATATATTGAATAGTTGAAGTATCATTAATATAGGTAGAGCCATTAGCATCTGTAAATACAAAATTTCCTAATATAGGAACTGTATTAGTTTCTGGATTATTTATGCCAATTCCATTTCTTGCAAAATAATATGTTGTGGTTAAAGCACCACAAGTAGTAGGAGATGTACCACTAAGAGCAGAGCCACTAAAACTTGACAGTGGTGCAGGGCAATTCACTCTAATATTCCAAACAGTACCACTTGTACTGACAAAATCATTTCCAAACACTGTAACATTAAGGTTTGTTACTGTAGCATCAGTCTTAGGCACTACCATAGTAAATATAGCAGAACCTGGAGCATTGCTTGTTGTACCTACTTGTGTCGATGCAACTGAATAGTTTTGTGTGGTTCCAATATCAGTAAAGGAGCTCGAGGAACTATTATAAACAAGGTTAGGAATATTAGTTTGATTACCAGTGGGGTTTGTACTTCTTGAACCTACCCATGTTGGAAGACCAGTGGCTTGATTGTTTAAACCTGCGTAATCTACTATGGTGCCATCTTGCTCTTTTAATGTTCGTGTATTATGATTACTGATACAAGTTAATCTATTATATGTTTGAGAGCCCAAAGTAGCAATTTGACCATCAGGGTATGTAGTACCATAAGAACCATATATTAGTATTGCACCAACACCATCTCCTACATTAACATCTAATGATGCCACACCTGGGCCACTAAAGTTTGCACCAACCCCACTACCACAAGGAGATGCACAAGTTGTACAAGTTGTAGCATTAAGTAATACACCATTGAGTTGTTGTCTAACTAAAACTTCGTTTGAATAATACCCATCAGCAGCTAAAGTAGTTAAAGTTGGATTAGTGTAGATCGCGGTTGCAGTTGCAAAACTGGTGCCATCAAAGTAGAAAGTGTCTAATGTTCCTGCCATATTGCAAAGTTAACAATTATTAATATTAAGTACGAGCCCATTGCTTCCTATCTGCATTACCTTGTTGCCGCTATCAACAAATTTATAATATCCAGGAAGAGCATAACTTACTGTACCAGCTACTGAGTCAGCACAAGTAGATGCTGTATATACTATATCTCCTGCACTTGGTGCAGAACCAGTTCCATTATGATAATTAGTGTTATTGACTACTAATGCACAAGCTTCTGCTTGGGTGTTAGCCGAACTACTAATTCCAAAAGAAGTACAATTAAAAGTACAATCACAACAAGCATCATCTATAGTTGGGGCTTGACATAGTTGTTGAGCAGTGATAGTTCTTAGATCATATATTATATATAAGTATTGGTTATTAATAGGTAAAGATAGATTATTAACAGTAGCTTCGTTTAGACCAGGTGATGGACTACTTACATCGCTATTTGGTATAGTCGTAGCTAAACCTAATAAAGTATTTACATCAGAAGCTGTGTTTGCATATAGAGTATTAGATGAATGATATTTAAAATTATCTGAAGGAAATATAAAATCATATGTATCAAAATTTAATTTATTTAACCTTATAGTTAAATTGATACCATCGTAAGGAAATACTCCTTGAGACCTAACTCCAGTCTGTTGAAAATATTCACTAAACACAAGACTGTTTGAGCCCAACACCGCCAAATCACTATCAACTGGACTTACACTTGTAGAGTCTGCCCAACTATATTCAACATGTATTGAATCAGAACTATCGTTTGGTGAGTTTATTACAGCTTTTATAACTGTTATATTTACTTGAGGTATACACTCTGGTGTTAGGACAACTGAAGCAGTGCCAGTTGGTGTTATAGTTATTGTTGCAGTGCTTGGAGATGTTGCAGTTTTAGACCAAGTAAAACTACCACTACCAGTTACTGCACCAGAAGAAGTGCTAACTCCATTCCATAATACAACTATAGTTGCAGTGCCAGTTATATTGTATTGAACTGTTCCTGTACCTATCGTGCTTCCAAACTCATAAGTATAGGTTGATGCTTCTGTAATAGAAGTAAGATTAAGCTCTACACCACAATCTAATTGAGGAGGTGGTATAGGTATTTTTATGTTGTTTGTATTTAAAACATACTCATCCATGTATGGATCAAAGCCTCCAAGTTTTTGTGTATTTAACTGCTCTATGAACTGGTCTCTAAACCAAGACCTCATACCAGTATCAGAAATTACTTGCAAGTCTGCTCCAATTTGCCCACTTGCTCCTAATCTTAAAACAGCTAATCTTTTGGTGTCAGTAAAATACATATATTTACCCCACTGCACAAAGCTTTCAGGATTAAAACTATTTCCATATTCTTCTATTCGTGCTATTTGTAAACCTAAAACCTCAGGTGTAGAAACAACTGCTCCGCCTCCAACTGCATCACTTAATAAATTTTTACCTCCTTGCACATAGCTAATTCTATCTTCTTGTAAACAAAGCACATCTGTTTCTCTTCCATGTAGTTTTGTTATTGGCCCAAAAGATGTCTCAACATCTTTAAAGTTTATCAAACCTAAGTTGAACTCATTTAAATTATTAAGCCCACTCGAAAAGCTGTATAAACCACTATAGGTTATTGAGGCAAATCTATCTGCTTCTTTAATATCCTCATTAGATACAGCTAAAGCCCTCTGACCCATGACTACTGACCTACCAGCCAATCTATCTAAATACTTGTAACTTTCAACACCATTACCAAATACATATGCATCCATAAAATCTAATGTAACAATAGCCGGTTGACTTGCACTTTGATTTTGTTCTCCACTATCAGTATCGCCTCCTGACTGATGAAAATAATTACCTGAATTATCTCTCACCACATCAAAACTTTCAGATGCATCTAAGTAAATTGAATCACTACCATCACCAGGTATGGTTTCAAATACTATGGTTGAATCGGCTCTCTGAACAACAATATCGCAAAACACTCTCATATTTTTTGCACCAATTCTACCAAAAGGTGTTTGTTGTCCTTTTACCCCCTTACCAGTACATCTTACTCCAAAGTATAAGGGGCTTGTTACATCACCTACCACTGCTTGTATAAATTGTAAATCAATTTTAAATGGTACACCCGCACAAGCTATATTGGTACCAGCTAAAACAACACCTTCTGAATTTGGATCAAGTGATGTTCCTGCTGTTGGTGTTACAACTGCATCATGAAATGTTACTGGGTTGTCCTCAGGATTGACACCATTAAACTCATCTATGTCATTTATATCAATATTTGTGTTATTCCACCAATCTCTAAAATCATTATAATCTCCATCTGCTACAAATTGTTTATCAAACAATATTCTTCTTCGTGGAGCACCCCAATCATTTGCATTACGATTAAAACCAAATTTTAAACTAATGACAGACCCACCAGGTATAGAGTAGTTTGTTGAAGACTCTGGAGTTCCAGCAGTTGCGTCAGCTGGTGTGTAAGTGTATAATGGGTATGATAGAGTCCAGACATCATTACAATCAGACTCACTTGTCGACTCTCTATTTTTCTCACTATAATCTACTATGGAGTCATCTTTAATAGTTGCATTAAAGTTAGAAACTTTAATTTGCATGTATAAACCTGCCAACTGCTCAGAGTCTGAGCCAAGCTCATTTTCATTATTTAAAAAGTTTGAACCTTGACCTTTTACATCCAAAACAGTAGCTTCTACCAACGAGCTTAAGGCACCATCCGCATCCTTCTTCACTATTAATCTGTCTCCACTTTGCACTTTATTTTGATTATCCCCATCTAATTTAAAGTGTGTAACATTATCAAAGGGGTTTGTGTAAAAGAAATTACTAAATATGGTTTCATAACCCGCCTTACTTGGCTTGATTACAAACTTATATTTTTTAGCCCATGATGGAGCATAGTTATGAATAGTTGCTTGGATTCTATTTTTTGTAATACTATTTTCTACTGGAACATAGACAGTGTTATATTCACAAACCAATACTGTAGATGCTCTTGCATATTCATCTAAATATACTATACCAGTCTCAAAATCTCTATTACTATGAAGTGTTCCCTTTCGAGAGTCAGAAGTAAAATAACCTACACCTCTGATAAATGAGTAATATTCATATATATCGGTAGTGACACCTCCATCAGAACTTTGAAACTTCATAGCTGGTATTTGTAATCCCACTAAATTAGACCCACTTGAGGTGATAATTCTAAAACCTTGTTGTACACTACTGTCATTAATACCACTCAACACTTTTGTAAATGAACAATTTATGTTTGGAGTTGTTAAAGCTGAATTAAAGAAATCAGTCAAAGATAAACCTTGAGCTGCATCTGCTATAGGTTCAAAGTTTGTACCCTCTACAGTACCCACACCATTTTCAAAATCTGAACTTGTTGCAAAATCAAATACTGAACTATAATCTTGAGTTAGTAAAAAGGTTACACTAATAGTTGTTTGAGGATTAGTAAAATCAGCATTATCTGTGAAGCAAGGGAAACCTCCACCACTTGTGCCATTTAATGTATTGTGTTCAAACCTCAGGTCTATAGTTATTTCTGCTCCTTTTTTAAGTTTATCAGCCAGATCACTAAAATCATATGTAACCACACTGTTAGGTATTGATGTGGTAGCAGAGGGGTTTATCGTGTAGTCAATACCAGTTGTAAATACTGGTATAGGTAGAGGTGTAAAATTAACTGTTTCTGATATAAGTTTGGTGTTAAAATTCATTGCTATATCTTGACCATTCTCATTAGTTAAATTGAAACCATCTATATAATTACCATACATAAGTCTGTTGCCCATAATTGTTTGAGCTTTAGCTTTGTGTGGCACATTATCATATAGTCTTAATAACTCATCAGAACCTAATACAGAATATATTTTACTGTTGGTAAAAACATATTCTTGGTGTTGGTTGTCTGCCCAACCATAATCACTTTTCTTAAATCTTTCAATAACATATATACTATTAGTGTTAGAGTCTTTATATAATAAATCCACTTGTACAACTCTGTCACTACCAGTGCTAAATGTAACCCTTGCGCCATTAAAATTATTTTCCATCCCAGCATTATCATAGTTTCTTGTATCAAATCTAAAATTAGATGGTTGGAATGCAGGATTAGTAAATAAAGAGGTTGCACTGTATTCTCCATTTTTATACCTATACCTATAGGCAAAACTTATAAATCTATCTTTTAAATAATTTTCACCTCCTGACACATTTATTAATTGTACTATTGGAACTGTCAGTGGAGTGTCTCCAGTAGCAACAACATCTTCGAAGCCAGGGGGTTTTAATATTACCGAGATGTCCTCCTCTTCTATTTGGTCAACAGTACCAACTGGAAAGGGATAGTTTTCATTAACATTAATTCTTCGTGGAGGATTTCTGTCATCGGTAAAAAACAAAAGGTTTTCGATTTTATTAACACCAGTAATTAAAAATGCAGGATCAAAGTTTAATAAATCATAGGTAATGACATGGTATCGCAACACATTGTTTTGTGTTTCAAATGACACAATTAAATCTAAAGCTTTGGCTTTGCCATCAAAAAGAGGATCGTGTACAAACCAATAAATAGTTTCTTCGGCTCCATCTTCAAGAGCACCTATACACTTAGCTTGTGTTGAAAGAGGTGTGCCATTAAATGATAAAGTAGTTAATTGAGAATTACCACGAGAGTTTTCAACTGCACCAATTTCTGTGGTTTCAGTTGAACCTAATCTTACATTCATTGCATCTACATACTCGCCTGGTGGAATAAGTCGTTCATCTATTGACTTATTCATTCGACCTTTTACAAATGAAACAAAATCTGTTTTAGTTTGTGCCATATTACTTTATCCATTTATTCTGCCCCCTCAAATTCATTAAGAGTCTTCCTGGGTGTATATTACTTAATCTAAGTTTAGCATTTCTCAATAATGAAGATTTATCTTTTCGTGCTCGATTAACTATATACTCTTGAACTCCAACCCTACTGTTTAATATAGCATATCTTATATAGGCATAAATAAATTCTTCAAACATTTTATTTACACTTACCAGTGAATCATTTCCATTTTCCATTCCATCAGATACATATTCTAATACAATAGAGTCATGACCGCCAGCAGTGCTAAAATAAATTTTACCCGCTTGTTTGTCTATTTTAAATGTTGGGTTTTGATTGGCTGTTTCTGTATTAAGACCAAACCTTGAGCCTACTTGATAATCAAAATACCAACACCCATCTACACAATAACCTTCGCAACCATCAAATAAACTTTTTGGATTTAGATAAATTGATCGTTGTGCTCTACTTAAGTCAACTTGTGAATCTTGTGGTCTTAAAGCATTACCATCCTGATCGAAAAGTATATTACTATTATTGTCTTGTAAGTAAGCAGTACTCCAATTAGTTTGTATGTTTTCTGACAAAGGATAAAGAACACCATCTTTGTATTGTGATATTCTTACCCAGTTAACATAATCAGAAGGTAAAGTAAAACTAAAGTTATGGTCTAAAGTTAATTGAAGGATTTTAATTTCCTTCATAGCATCATAATTCAATTCTTGTATACCTCGTTTCGCATGAAACAATACTTGGTATCTTTCTAAGTTGTTTAGTAACTCATGGTTTCCCTGATACATTAACATAAAGTTATTTACAATATCTTGTAAAGGAACATACTGATATGAACCTTGATTAGCATCAGTAGGTGTAACACCATTGTTTTCGTAATATGTAAATTGAGATATGTATGCCATGGTTTATGTTTGTATTTGGTTGTCTTGTACTATTTCGTTTTTACCAAACTCATATAAATCTGCCTCTCTAATCTCTATACCAATATATTGGCATATCTTAGCTATCAAACCATTTTGGTCTGATATAGGTAACTCGAAGTCTTGGTAGTCAGCCGCAGTCTGATCAAACAAAGGTTCTCCGCCTTGAAGGGTAACAAATGTCCAATTAGGTGTGACTGGATATCTTACATATTGCACTTGTATTGCACCCTTTTGTCTAATAGTAATTGGGTACACAGTAATAGTATTACCTATGTTTGAGTTAGGCCCAGGTTGTTGATTCGAAGATGCACCACTTAAAATATATGCAGGAAATTGAGTTGTAGGAGATGTTAAGTTTGAGCTCAACAAATAATTTATTTTTTGTTGATTGACTCTTTCAACATCTGTAATATTGTTGCCGCTATATACAACATAGTTTTGACCATTAGCCATTATATCTTCGCTTAAAGATAATGTAGTATCACTATCTACAGCGGTTACAAAAGCTTGTGATATAGGGGCTGATGAGGTATTTACAACTATGCTTCCTATTGGAGGGTTTTGTAAAAAAGTAGAGGTTACTGGGTTAGATACAAATCCACCAGTTGAGTCTATAAGTTTATACCCTTGTTGAGCTGTGGTCGTTCCCGCAAACAAAGCAGTTGGATAATACAATACCTTGTTAATTAAATAATAGTCTAAAGGTAACTCATATAAACTTGCATTATTTAAATTAGCAACTGTTTGATCCAAAAAAACTTGTGTAGAAAAACTATCTATAACTTCTTCCAAGCCTTTTACTATATTGGCATAACCAGTACCCGACATTCTTGCGTTTTCTTTATTTAACCAATTATTATATTGATAAAAATAATCTTCAAAGATATCAAGTTGAGCTTGTTCGCAATATAAATTAAAGTCACCAGGAGAAATATAGCCATAGTTGTTTTTATTTGCTAAAGCTAATACTGTGTTTCTTACTTCATTTATCATGTGAAATATGTTTACACAAAGATACTAAAAAAAAAGAGGTCACTTTTTTTTAGCAACCTCTTCTGTTTCTTGTAGCTAAATGCTATTATGAGAAAGTAATACCTGTAATTTCAGGTGTTGCTCCTCCTGCATCTAAAATACCGCCTAAACTTACTTGTACTGAAGGGTTTGTCCAACTTTGCTTCAACACAACTAAGATAAAGTCTTGGATTTTATTTCTTACTTCTTCGTTGTTTGCAGCCATTGTGTCGTGTGCAATGGTACATTTTTTACCCGAAGTATAGATAACATCCACTGCGGTTGTAGAAGCTTGTTCTACAATAGCTACATCATTAACAAGGACTAATTGATTGTCTTCGTTTTTAACTGGAATACTTAAATACTTTTGCATAGTATAAAAAATTAAGGTTATGTGAGAATATTCTCGCTACAAAGATACTATTATTTTTTATCACTCTCTAAGCGTTTCATTAAGAGTTTGTACAACTCTACCCCTTCATCGCTTTGAAAATGTGAAGCCACAATAAAGTATGGGTCTTCACCAAAAGGAACAGTTAATAGTTTCTTTTTATTCTTTGGTAAATTAAAGTAAACATCCTTAGATTGGTTCTTAAATTTCAAAAAGCCTCTGTTAAAAAATTGATACACATTGTCTTGCATCTCTAACATAGGATCATTTAAGGTATCAATAAAATCTATTGGATTGTTTTTAGCATATATTAATATATCTCTTCTTAATTCTATTGAAGACATTTTGTCTACTGCCGAACCTAATAAGACTCTACAGACAGATATTAGTTGGTCAAGCTCTAAGTTTTTAGCAAGTACTTGAGCTTCTAAGCCAGCCTCAACATATTCTAATTCTTCTCTTGCATCTCTTTCTTTGTTTATCTCTTCAAACACTTTGTCTCTTTGTGGATGATAGTATAAAAACTTTTGCAATACTTGATTGGTTTTAGGAACATGTAAAAGACCATCCTCAAATACTATAGGCTCTAAAATTGCATTACCATCTTGGTCATCCTCGAAAGGTGACTTTTGGTTTCTTGCATATCTTAGGGGTCTATTAATTCCTTTTTCTTCATCAAACCAAAGTAAAGGATATCTTTGTGAGTTTCGTGATGCTAACATATAGGTAAGAGGCACCACTTCTTGTTTAAGTTTATAGAATTTAGCTTCTATTTTATTTTGTTTTTTCATTATATTAAATTTTAATTTTATTAAGTAAAAATAATTAGGGGCAGTTTCCCACCCCTAATCATATTAAATATTAAGCATCTTGGAATAAGAAGAAGTTGTTTGCACCTAAAGTACATACAGCTCTCTCACTCAAGAAGTTTACTTCCATCGCATCTAAGTCAGAAGTTCTTGCTCCACCAGCAGAACCAGTGATCCAAGTTTTATATCTTCTATCTTCAGTTTCGGAAGCTCTATATCTTACATGTAAGAATGGTCTCTTAGCGTTTTTACCAAGAATTTGGTCATAAACAGTTGTAGAACCAGCTGGAACTAATAGTCCATTGATTTTACCACCCACTAAACCACCTCTCATTGTAGGATCATTTAAGTATTTCCAGTCAGACTTGTAGAAGTCATAGCCTCTTCTGAATCCAGTGAATCCAAGATTTAAAGCCATTTCTTCATCATTATCAAATAGACCATATGATGTACCACCAGCTCCATAAGAGTTTTGAGCAGCTAACATATCATCTATGTCAAATGAAAAGTTTCTATTTAGGAAAATTACATTTTCTTCAATAGCACCTTGCTTGTCTAACCTTTGAATAATACTATCAAAGTCAGCAAGTGTAGTTGGGTTTCCACCACCATACACATTACCTCTTGTAGATACAGAATGGAAAATACCATCAGAACCATTTAAGTTTGCAACAGACGCACCAGCTGCAACTCCTTGTAGGAATCCAGCAGCACCAGATCCTGCATCTGCAGGAACTGCTTCAATCATTGCAGTTTCTAAATAGTCTTCAAATCTAAGTCTTGTTTCATGCTCAGATTTTAGATACCATAAATATCCACTTGCACCATTCTCAGTTGTTACTTCAATCCAACCGATTTGAGCCATATCAGAACCAGAGACAGAATATTTGTCTTTGATAATAATTGGCTTGTTGTCGAAGATGAAGTCATCAGCTTCAAGAGAACCAACCATTCCGTTAGTTCCTTTGTTAAATTCAGAACCATAAACGAAAATATCACAAGCTACTACACCAGCACCAGCAGCACCGTCCATTGCTTGTCCACCAGCTTCATAGTAAGCAATAGTGATTTGGTTTACTGCATTACCACCTGCGCCTGGGCCTACGGTGACAATACCTTTGTTAACTAAGTTTGATCCAGGAGTGTTATCAGAGATAACTACTGTTTGTCCAACTCTGAATGCAGCTGAATTTGGTGTTCCAGCTAATGCAGGGTTGAAGTTAGCGATGTTGTTAGGTATAGTCCATACAGACTCAGTTGCACCAGCAGCTGCTGCCGCAGTACATCCTTGATACTTAACATGAAGTCTTCCTTGCTCAGCCCATTTGATAAGGTCAGAGTTAGAAGGCATTTCAGCTCCTACCATTCTTAAGAAGGAACTAATTGATCGATTGCCATATCTTTCAAATTCTTTTTCATATGTGTCAGGTAGATACTGATTCAAGAAATCGAAATTGTTGATATAATTTGTAGACAACGGTACTTGTTGGCTACTTGGTTGCAAATCAAAACCAGGAGTAACATTTACTGCCATAATTTCTAATTTTTAATTGTTTTACATTTTTTTAATACTTCTAATCTTGAGTCCTCTTCCACTGCTTTGGTTGTCACTTTGAACTGATCTTATTTTTAATCCATCCTTAGTAACTAATCTTGGTGCTTTTCTGACATCCATGTTGATATTTTTAGATTTCTTACTAACATTTTCAACTGTCTGAGAAACACCTAAATCAAAAAAATGTTTGGCAAATCTATCTGGGTTAAGAGCTACAGACATAGCTTTATGATAAGCTTTAGCATCTTTTATAAGTCCTTTGTCATCTATAAATTTATTTCTAAAATTACTGAAGTCCTTTTGGACATTATAAAGCTCTTCCTTTGTACCAGGTTTAAAAGTTATATTTTTATCTCCCACACTGAACTCAAAACCTTTGAATCCATCAGAAAAAACTTCTTTTGTTTTTTCATGAAAATAATCGTATACCTTCTTGTTCGCCTCCTCTACAGATTTAGATTCCTCTATGTAACTTCTATAAGCATTAAGTTGTTTTTCTTGTTCTTCAGATAGTCCACCCCCACTTGACTCAAGAGGGATTTTATATTTATCTTTTTGTTCATTAAAAAACTTCTTTGCTTTCGCAAGTTCTCGTTTTTTGGCTAACTTTTTTTTCTTAATATCTTTTGGATCATCTAATTCTTCATCATATCCGAATTTATCATCCATAATATCTTGAATGTCTATCGCATCCAAACCTTCTTCGTTGGTTGCAATATAGTCTGCCAGTACAGCGTCATCATCCATAGCATCATAATCTCTTTGTAAATTATAGAAATCATTAATGCCACGACCAGTTTCCTGCTTGTACTTTAAATACGCAGAAACATCTTCAGGTAAGGGCTCGTTTGCTTCTTTTTCAGCAAACAAATCATCGACTGAATTTATTTCTTTGTTATATCTTTCTTTTAAATATGAAAGAACATTTTCATCATTTAACTCTGATGAGGGAGTTTTTTCTTCTTCTACTACCTCTTCGGTAGAATTATCTTCGTTAACTGGAGATATTTCAACTTCTTCAGTTACAACAGTTTTTTCCGAGTTGCCCTCGTTTAATTCTTCTTCATGCTTCTTTAGAAGTTGCTCTTCTATTTCAGCTTTTGATTTACTTTCTGTGCCTTCTACAGCTCTTACTTTTATATCCATTTGATTTTAATTTAAATTTGTTACAAAGTTATACATTTATTTATTTAATTTTTAAGCATTTTATAATGCTCATATAAGTCATTACCAAGTTTTAAACCAGCATCTGAGTCTGATTTATAATGAACACGAGCTACTAATCTGCTATCTGATACGTTTTGAGCAGCTTGAAAAAACTCTGAGCTATGTATGGGATATTTGTCGCTTAACACATTAGCTATAAGTTGAGCTTGAGCAGAATGCCCTGAAGGAAAAGCTGGTGTTTGTGCACTACTCATTTTATGATATTGTAAATTTATATTAAATCTTTTTGCACCAACATTAGGTCTTTCTCTATCGTGATAATTTTTGATACTCATAATAATTGGCTTAGAACTACTAATCAAATCTTGAATTAATTTTTTAGGGAATTGCAACTGTCTTTTGTTAAATATGTTTTCAAATACTTGAGATATATCATCATACTTATTAGCAAAATTTATATCCAAAGGCTTTCTACTTAGTTCTATGATTTCTTGAAGTTGATGCATAGAACCACTCTTTGAGTATTTTAAATACTTATGTTTATTTATAGAAAAGTTAGTAAACATTATCTTGGATCAAATTCTGCCATATCAAAACCATCTAAGCTATCCTCATTGGATTCAAAATCTATTGCAGGTAAATCTCTTTTTTTCTGTTCAATCATTTTAGATGTTTGAGTAGATTGTTGGCTAATCCTTTTGGACTTACCATCTTCTTTTTCTCTTTCTCTTGCATCTATTTGTGATTGCTCTTGTCCTTTAAGTTGCATATTGTATGCAAACTCTTCAGCCATAAGAGCTAATTTTAATTCTTTTTCTGCGGTAAGTTTCTGAACCTCATACTGAGACTTTGCTTGTTCTATTTGCATTTTAGCTTGAGTCTCCATTTGTATTTTTTGTGCATCAGCTTGAGCTTTCATTTGAGTAATCTCCATTTGTTGTTGAGCCTGCATTTGTTGCATTTGCATTTGTTGTTGTTGCTCAGCTTCTTGTTTTCTCTTACGCTTTAATTTTAAAAGTTGGTTAGCCATTTTAATATTATGTATTTCTCTAATATCAATAGCGTCTTCTAAATTAATGTCTTGTTTGGATAAAGCCATTTGTATGTTTTGTTCTAACATGGCTTTTTGCTCTTCATCAGGAGCTAACTCTATAAATATACCGAAGTCATATATATAAAGTTCTTTTATATCACTTAAAATAGCGGTATTAAATTTACCTATCTGCATTGCAAACTCATCTTTGAAATCTGCATACTTTAATACATCTGCTGTTCTAATAGCTAAACATTCGGCAAGTCTACGAGTTATAAATAAACTACTATCTAAAATGTGTCTTGTAGCTACATTAGAATTTAATGCTGCTAATTTTTGTACACCGACTAAAGAATTAGGATCTGGTGTAGAACCATCTCTTGCTTCATTCAGACCAGTTACAGTACGAATCATATCTAAGTAATGATTATAATTACCTATTAACATTTGGAGTTTACTTGCACCACTATTGGTTGTAAGCTGTTGAATAGGAACTCTTGCATTATTAAATTCACCATCACCAGTATAACTTCGCCCTACAACACTACCAGTTTGGAAATAAAGCCTTAACGCGTCTTCTGGGTTATATGCATTTCCAGTTCCCAAGTCTACCTCATTTAAGCCATCGGCATCTATAAATACACCATCAGGAACTACTCTTGCAACTACTTGTTGTATTTTTAAATGTGTAACTTGAATCAAATCTGCAAATGGAATCATTCTTTTGCAAAGAGATTCCATAATTCCTTTATATCTTCTTGGTGCACATGCCACATAATTTGGCATTGCAAATTGGTTAGATGATTTAGGGCGAACCATATTTTCCATAAGTTTCCACTGAAGAATTATATTGGTACCCATTACCATTACACCCTCATACCACACATCAATTTTTTTCTCTACTCTTTCGAAGTCTCCCTCTTGTTGCATTTCTTCAGGAGGATTGAAAGATGAATCTTTTGCTACTGTTTTAAATGTACCATCAGCAAGTCTCTTTCTTTTGTAAACAAAAGAGTTGGTGGTTTTATAATTAAAATACAACAATGTAGCAGTGTCTCTATAAAACATAGAGTTTTCATACATCTGTGCAGTATTAAAATAATTGTACCAAGATTGACTGTATTTAGAAATTTCAGATAAATCTTCATTAGTTAAATCGGGGTCAATTTTTATAAGCTCGGTTATAGGAACTGTTTTAATTTCACCCCAATAAAAACAATCCTTAAAATAAGGGTCTTCAGTATAACTGTATACAACGTTTACTGGATCAACATATTCAACTGTAACACCTTGTCCTAATAAAAAATTGTGCTTACAAATACCAATTCCGAGAGTAGCAATATCATAATCTACTCTCTTGCGAGTATCTTGATAATGGTTTTCATCTAATAAAGTATTGATTGCTTCTTCACAAGCTATTTCTATAGCTGGTTTATATTTTAAATTCATAAACAATTCAAGCTCTTCAGATGTTTCTGGCAGCTCTTCTTCAGGAACATTAAATACATCGATACCAAAGTCTTGAGTCATTTGTTGAAGAACTGGTTTTGCGACCATATCGGCTTCGACCATTTCTTGAAACTGTGTCCTTTTTTCGGCAGACAAAGCGTCTTGCGCATATGCTTTAACTTTAAAAAGCCTATCAGACATACCATTAACTACTATATCAATAAACTTTGGAATAACTGGAACTGGTGTCCAATCTAAATTTAGGTAAGATAAATCTCCATCAACAGCTAATTCGTTTTTATACTTAGCAACCGATTGCTCTCCTCGAGCATACAATCTTAATTTATTAAATTCTGCCCATTGGCTATAAAACCTACAAGAACCGTTATCTCTTCTAAACCACTCGTATTGTATCGCTTGTCCTATTTGCAACCCATATTCGAGGGTGCTTTTTTCTGAGTCTGATACAAATTGATCTGGAAAAGCTGCGGCTTTTATGTCTATGTTTACCTGCTTCATCTATTAAGTAATTGACTTACTGTACTTTTGTTGCTATATCTTGCAAAGTTAATGCTAATTTTCGACTTTTCTTTAGTCGGTGTGTAAAGGTGTTTTTGATTAGCCATAACAGCCAAACCACTGCTGATGGCGGCATCAAACTTGGTTCGGTTATTAATATCAAATTTAGCCCAGTCCTCTAAAGTTCTTTGAAAATACATAGTTCCAATATCTCCCTTTTCCCTAAAAGTCCCTTCAAGGTCGTAACCTATGTGTTTTTCAATGTAAGACTCAATAGCTGATGCATGAGCTTGTTTTACATCTTCCGAGGTATTAGGTATGCCTCCAAGCTCTTTTTCTGTTTTAGATAGTTTGTTAAATGTCTTATCTGGTCTATTCATACAAAAATGTCTGTAGCCTCTATTTTTAAAATGGTACAATAATCTTGGTTTGTTATTTTCTACCAATATTGGCATACCATAAAACACACAAGCCATTAACACTTCTTCAAAAAATATTTCTGCGGTTTGTGGTCGAGCTATATATTCTAAAATAAATTCGTTTGATGGCCACTCATCCATGTTAAACTTAGTCATGCCATGTAGAGAACCATTAGAACCTTTACCTACAACAACTCCTGATATATCATACGAGTCACATCCAAATGATCCTAAGTGTTCATTACCAGGATAATACTTGCCATTCTTTTTAAGAACATTGTTTTGTTGTTCTTTTTTCGGTATATAAGATACAAAAAATCTGCCTCTTGTATCTGGGCTCCAAATAACCTTAGAGTCCTTTATGCCATCTTTCCAAGAAAATCTACCTTGAACAACATGTCTTTTAATTATCAAGCTATCGTTGTAATCTATTTGTTGATATATTTTAGTTAGATTAAAGAGAGATTGTTTGCTTTCATCTCTAAATGCATGTGATTCAGAACGAGGAAACTGTCTATAATATTCATTAAGTGCATCTGGATCAAGAGCTAAAGATTCAACTTCGTTTTCCCAATAGTTTATAGCTCCTTGAAAAATAGACTCACCGTCTATACCTTTGGTTTCAGTTTTGGGATTTGATAAAACTGGGTTACCATATCTATCGATAAAACCCTCCATGTTCCACTCCATAGGTATAAATAGATTATACAGACCACTTTTTGTTTGACCATTTGCATTTCTTTTGGAGGTGTCTGAATCATAAAATAATTGTTTAAAATTATTACCACCTTTATCCAAAGCATTAGAAGTAGAGCCCATCATACATTTTCCAATAATTTTACTACCCAGCCTTAAACAAGTTTTTGTAACACGCCAGTTGTTTAATATATTTTCAGGTCTTTCCCATTTACCACTTTCATCATGTATAAGCAACTGAAGTTTTTCACCATCATAACTATTGTCAGAAGTGTTCTTCCAATCTATAGTTGTGTCCAATCCATCAAGGTCTTCTTCACCTTGGTCATACATATTTTTTTTAGTAATTTTTGAAGCAGGAACTCTGTATGCTAACTCGGTCTTCGGTTTGTCCATACCATCTTGTATTGGCTTAAAAAAGAATGGGTAGTTGTTTGATATAGGCACTATTTTATCTGTAAACATTTTTTTTGCATCAGAACCAGTTTTCGATAACACACCTATTCTTGCATCTCTTGATAAAGTAGCGGTGTTCACCCCTTCACATGAGCTCATAAATGAAAAGCCTGATCTTCTTATTTTTAAATAACAAATACCGAAACTTCTTTTGTCAACCTTACATGCCTCCCAATAAATATAAAATATTCTATTAGCTTCACGAAAGTCTGGATTACCCACATCAATCTTAGTCCATTGTAGATACATATAATGTGTGCCAGTAATATAAGTAGGTATGCCATTATTTAAAAACCAATGCCCTTTTTCTCTTCTGTTAAATTCTTCTTCAACATAATTTATCCATTTATCTTTAAAATTAGGAGGTGCATCATACCACTGAAATATGGTCTGTATTCGTTTTAACTCTTTAGGGTAGGGTGTTGGTTGCCAGTATTGGTCTTTTGGTTTTTTAGAAGATTCTAATTTAGGTGTAGATGGCAATGCAATTTTTAAATTATTAATCAAATAAATATCACCAACTGTGCCATCTCTCGATATTACTATTATATCATACTTATCATTGTACCCGGGTGTCCACGCGTGAGCCTTGTTTTTACGAGACAAAACATTTTTTGGAACCACATCTTTTAATAAAACATAAAGCTTATTTTGATCGTGATTCGGCAAAGCCTTTTGGAACATTTGATTTTTTGACTTCATTACCTTCTAATAATAATTTTTCATCTTCAATTCTTTTAAGTATTTCAAAAGCATCGAATATTGCTAATTTTTTTGTAGCCGCTGCATTTTTTAATCTATCAGCCGCTAACTCATCTTCGGGATCAGGCTTTATAATTTCTTCTTTGGCTACTTTAATTAATTGCCTTACCGCCCTTTCTCCTGCTTTTATTATTTCTAATTTGATTTCTTTAGTCTCCATTTAATTTTATTGTAATGTTATCTGTAAACATTCTGTATAGCACCTCATCATCAATAACAAACTCATATTCGCTATTTGGTTGATATACTATTTCATCTCCCTCTTTCAAGCCTAAATTAATTAATTCTTTGTTTATATATTTAATTGTTCCCACTAAAGGCTCTATGCTTCCACTTTTTTTTATAAAAGATTCTTTAATTTTAGATGGTTTTACAAAACAATACTTATCATGACCTATCCATTTATCTTTATGTTTATATAAAAAGAATTGGTCATAATCTACTAAAAAAAGATTTTCTTGCAAATAGCTTTTACCACTTTGTCTTCTTCCATACATGTCATTATAAAATTTAAATACATTGTGATGAACAACCATAATGTCTCCTTTCTCAACTTGACCTTTATAGCCTAAAGGAGTTTCTATAACTTTGGCAAATCTGTTAGATGCTTTATGGTCTTCTTCAGAGGTGCTTGTAATTAAATCCACACCGCCTATCTTTTTTATATTATTATACCTCCTATCATTTATAGGGGTAACTATAAAATAGTGTGGCGACCTCATTAAAAATTTATATTATACTCTAATGAAATAGGTAGAGTGGTTTTAAACTCTTTCCATAATACAACTTCAGAGTCTCTAATAATCCATATTTTGTAGGAATCGTTGGAAGTGTCTTCTTGAATTAAATGAATGTTATATTTTCCGCCTAAAACTTCTTGCCCTACAATGTAGTGCATTGCTCCAGACTTATAGTCCGCACCTATAGAAATTTTTCTTATGTCCATTTAATTAAAATGCTGAGCCTACTGTTAAGACTCTGTAAAATATATTTAAATATAACAACCCATTTCCTTGTGTTGGGTTTGATCCTGATGCTTGTAATGTAAGCGGAACTCCTTTCGGAACCGTTATTTGAGTACCTCCAGTTGCATTTAAATGTAGCTTCACAACACTTGATGCGGCATTATTAAGTGTGGCTTTATTGATGGTATACAATGGTGATGCACCTGCAAATAAACTTACATCATTTCCAAAATTAAACTGTTGAGTGCCAGCTTCAAAAGAAACCATAACATCCATTATATCAAAAACTTTTTCCGCACCAGGGTTTGCTATTAGGGTAACTGGGTCAGAAAACGAAGACAATAAAGAGGCGCTATTAACAGCAACATGAGCCACCAATGTGTCAAGCCCAAACAGAGACTGAACATCTCCTAATGTACATGACTTGGTTAATAACTGATCTGATTGGTCAGTTAAAATTAAATAGTCAGATGGTACTGGGTTGACTAAATTGGGGTATGCTGATGTATTACTTATTCTCGCCATTATTTTCTTCTTTTTTTGGTGGAGTTACTGTGCCACTTTTTAAATCAATAGTTGCATCTCTGCCATACTCCTTCATAAGCTCCGCTTCAATTTTAGTAAAATCAGCTTGTACTTGTTGTAACTCTTTAACTGCCTTTGCTTTATTTATTTCAGCATCTGCAATTTGAATTTTCAAACCCATGAACTGGTTATTGATTTTTTGAATTTCTTCTAATTGTTCTTTTTTTAATTTCTTCATTATATTAAATTTTATTTATTAAACATTTCTACAAATATACTAAATTTTAGTTTACCCATTAGTAGATTTGTTAATGTCTACATTGTTTATAAGACCAGCAGTGTAGTTCATCTGAGCATATCTTATTTGTATATACCAAGCCGCAGTTGGTAATGTAGTCAAGTTTGTTGCCGACCTTAACAATAAAGGCTTGTTTAATTGAAAAGTGGTTGCACCCACCTCATTTAATGTTGCACTACTTCTTGACCAAAACCAAGTACCAGTTCGAGTAACGAGAGACCTTGGTAATCTCCACACCGCATCAAAAGCATTAGTTAAATTACAATTCAAAGCATTACCTTGACAGAACCCTATTTCAGCTCCAAAGTTTGGTGAGCTTGATGGCCAACCAGAACCAGTGGTTCCAGTATCTTTATATATAAGAATTTCAAAAGGAAGTATAATACTATTTGATCCAGGAGCTGGTATTAATGTGGTTCCAGTAGAGCTTAAGTTTGAAAAAGCATTACCTGAAACTTTTATTGTAATTATACGTCTTTCTTCAACCACCTTACCAGCACTTCCAAATGCCGCAACATATTTAGGCTGATTAATATTGGTTGATATACCGAAGTAATTGCCTTGACCATAATTACCCATCTTGACATACCTACCTCCCGCAGAGCCATTTCCATCTACGAATAAATTTTGTTCGCTGGTATTACCAACATTTAATTGATTTCTAACTCTTATCGTACCATTCACATCAAATGCAGAACCAGGTGTAGAGGTTCTAAATCCTACTTTTCTGTTGTCTGTATCTAAGTAAAGTGTTTCTTGACTTGAAGCATCTTTTCCTAATTTTATTACAGAACCTGTATCAGTTATTTCAGAATTACCAATAGCTGAACTACTTGTCCATTTTGATAATGTGTTAGCAGTTCCACTACCAGTGACTGTTCCATTATTGTCTGCTGTAATTGTAAAGGATGGATAAGAACCACTTACAGTTATGCCAGTGCTTCCAGTCAAAGTAACTGTTTGGTCTGGGGCAGTATTTGTAATTGTTAATTTTGCACCTGAACTCGCAACACAACTTATACCAGTGCTTCCGATGAAATCAACAGTATCTCCATCACCAATACCGACAACACTACCTGATGTATCGCCATCTAATTTCCATCCTGAATAATCACTTGTTCCTGCGCCAATATCACTACGCACTTGAGAAGCAGTTCTTGTTTTGATTACTCCACTGGCATTTACTAAAAACGATGATGCAGCAGAACCTAAAGCATTGAGTGTTGTTAGTTTAGTTCCTGAAGAGCTAAAGTTAACTCTTTCACTACCACCAGTAGAAATTTCTAAATTGTCCGCAGCAGAACTAAATATACCAGTGTTAGTATCTTGAGCTCCAGTACCGCTTCTCATTCCAAAATTTAAACCTGGTTTAGATTCAGTACCTGGTGTAATTTGAACATTTGATGAGTTTGAGGTTGCACTACCTTCAAATTTTACAGTACCTGTCCCACCATTATTTTGCATTTGTACAGGTGTACTTGTAGTGTTGTTAAAAAAAGTTGTGTTAGTACCAAACACAATTCTTATCGAATCGGTTAAATCAGTAGTTCCATTCCACACCGCCACCCTGGTTGCAGTACCTGATCCAGTAACTGTTCCACTTCCAGTTCCTGCACCAATATCACTTCTAACTTCCGCACCAGTTCTAAAATCTACATTACCATCTGAATCTCTAACCAAGAATTGGTTAGTATCTTCACCAGCATTTACTATCGAAGGAATTTTATATGCACCAGCTGAGGTAATTAATTGTGAACCAGTTGTGCTTGTGCCCGATGAAGGTTTTAAGTATAATCCATCTTTAAAAAGTAATTTACCATCTGCAAGAATTGAAAGTCCTTGAGCCGAAGTCAATGAAAAAGCCGCACCACTTCCATAAGACATACTATCACTATGGAAAAAGGTGAGTTCACCAAACTGTAATTGAGAAGTTTGGTCAGTAAATTCTATTTGAGCCCCTCCCGCATTATTAGTTTGATAAAGCCTCAATAAAGGGTCTGAAGAAGACCCTTCTATAGTTAACTGATTGTTAATAGACTGGTCTGCCAAAAATTTTATTGCCATATTAAATTATATTTATGACACCTTCGTAATCAATATTCTTATACCATTACTTGCAGGTGCCGAAGTAAAGCTTACAGTTACTTGGTCAACAGTATTTCTTACTACATCTGCATATACAGTATCAAAATTAGTATTATCATAAAGTTGCACCATTACATCTTTCGTGCCCAAACTATGAGTTACTGCTATTGATGTAGCTGAACCGTTACCTAAATTTGCAGTGTATTGCTCATTAGATGCAATACATGTGCTTACTGCTGAACAGAAGTCACTAACTTGAGATGCAGTAATATCAATAGTTTGTTCAGCCGCGGATTGTGCTACACCATACTTATCAAAGGTTATGGTTAAAGATTTACTTGCTCCACCATAACTTTGTGCAGTAATACTTTGGTCGATTAATTGAACCCAACCATTTCCAGTAACAGTAAATACAGCACTATCAAATCCTGCAATACCTTTAGTAGATGCACCATCAGTTGATGCTGCGGTTGCAATACTTTGTCCAGATTGTACAACTGTAAAGTTACCAACACCTGGATTACTGTTTGCAGTTATATCATTATTAATAAATATTAAATCACCTGGCTCAAGAGTAAATGAGAAAAATGCCCCACCAACTGTTACAGCATAGAAGTCACCAACTGAGTTAGCGATGTTTGATGCTCCAGAAATTGCTGGTGATCCAGGCTCATTAGTTGCATCGTATGCGCCTTTAAATAAAGATTGTCCAGCCACTAAGGTTTCTACTTGCCCTAAATTAACACCATCTGTAGATTGTGTACCATTTGCTACATTTGTAAGTTTTTGCGAACCAATATTTAATGAGCTTGTTGGAGCCCCAAATTCGTTTAAGTGAACATCAGATATTGCTATTCTTTGATTCTTGTCATTATTTGAATCATAATAAACCATTTGGTCTGAATCCGGATCATCTAATGCAGTAACTAATTCAATTTTTGAAGGGTCAAAACTTAAGGTTAAAGTGTCAGTAGCTGAAACAACTGGAACAATTCCAGCATCAGGATCATCTTGTGCTTTGCCTGAAACAGTTACTGTGTCTCCATCATTGATAGTTTGTGTGGTTGATCCATCAGATAATGTCCAAGTATAACTTCCTGCACCGATATAACTTTTTAATTGAGATAATGTTCCTCTCATTACAGCAGTGCCTGCAGTACCACTTGCGTCTTCAAATAAGAACTCATCAGTATCTACTAATGTAACAGATGTTCCATCATTTGCATCGTTGATAATACCTGTACTTGAATAATCAACTTTAATTGTTGGAGCTGTAGCAGTACCAGTTGATGTTAAACCTGCACCTGCACTAACACTTGTTACTGCTCCAATATAATCTGATAAATCTTTAAGAGTAATAGCAACGTTAGTAGTTGCAGTTGCATCATAAATAATCATTTCATCAGCATCCGCAGGGTCTTGTCCGACCGCAATATTTCCTAAACCTACAATGTTAATACCTACTTTTGGTACTGGGCCAGATGAACTTGACACTGCAATACCTAATCTATTATTTGCTGTAGACGCTTCAACAGCAGTAACATCACCTACATTACTTGTAAATGGCAAGTCAGAAACTAACCCTCTTACAACTTTATCACTATCACTATGATCAGAGTAAATTATTACATCATCTGTTGCAATAGCACTTCCTTCAAGAGAAGTTGCCGACTGAACAAGGTTGTCATTAGCACCCGCATATTTTACCGCTACTTCAGGAGTAGTGGTTGTAGGGTCGTTTACAACTATACCTGCACCAGCATCGATACCTGTTATATCTCCTACTGCCGAAGCTATTTGGTCTTTTAAAGTTTTAAATGTTACAGCTAAGTTTCGAGAAGCAGTATCATCATGAACTATAAACTCATCATCATCAGCTAAGTTGCCCGCCCCAATATTGCTTTGACCTATAATATCTAAACCAACCTTAGGTATTGGGCCAGTGCTATCGTTCACTTTAATACCTTCTTGACTTGAGGTTGTTGAGGCTTGAACAGCAGTTATATCACCTTGTGGTGCTAAATCCGCAATGCTTTGTGCAGTAACTTTTCTAATACCATCTGAATCATTAACATCTGCGATAGCTACTAAATCACTACCAGCTACAGTTGCTGCTGTTAGAGAGGCAATAGGGAATCCTATTTCAATAGTGTCAGTGGCTTTAGTTTCAGTAACAATACCATTTACACCCTTGAATGTAGCAGTGTTTCCATCATTTATATCTTGGTCAGTACCACTGTCACCAGCAAGAACCCACTTAGTATAACTGCTACCTGTAGCATCGATTGTAATTGTTCCATCAGGATCAGAAGTAGTACTAACACCTGTTCCACCTAAAATTTTAAGATCATCTCCATTTGTAATTGTAGTAGCATTAGTGTTAGTATCAGCAGTAACTGTAAAACTACTCATTGAGCCCGCGCCTATATCGGCTAAAATTTGTGCTTTTGTTCTTCTTTCGATTAAACCTGAAGTAGATACTAATATACCATCATATCCATCATTAGCGTCTTGGTTTATTGTAGCGGTTACTGTACCGTCTATATTAAGTGCATTTAAAAATCTTATTGCCATCTTTTTTAATTTTTTTAGTTAAATATTGCTACTCCTGTAAAATTGTTTGTAAACTCAAGGCTTACTTGGTCTTTGTTTATATATGTTACTACACATTCTACTTCTTCTGTTGGGTTAGCCGAAGTGCCTAAACTAACACTAACAGCTGGAAACTTGTCTAAGTTATGTGTAACTGTATAAGATGAGTTTCCAGTTAATTGAGCACTCACAAAATTTTTGTCACCACTTGAGCTCGAATGTTGTAGCAAAGATATAAAATAATCTTTTTCCGAAGTTAAGCCCCCATTCCCTGAAATATAAGTCAACCCTATATCGTAGAAGTTTGGCTCTCCTCCTTTTACAACTGCTGAGTTCCATTTATATATAGCCCATTGTGTAATATCATCACATTGAGTTATTAATACATCAGAACCAATAAGAGGGCTTGTGTACCATGTAGATACGTTTAAAGATAATCCACCTTGATTTTCTGCATATACACTTAACACAAAAGTATTTATTGTGTTGAAAGGAACAGTTGTGGTTCCTCCTCCAGCAAAAGTTATAGATTCATTTGGTCGTGGATCAGGGCCACCTGGTGCAAAATTAGAGTACTGATATCTTAGTAGTTGTGATTCTGCCGCGGTTTTATTTATAAAATTTGCAACAGATTGGGCGGTAAAGTTTTTTGTTTGGAAATGATTTTGGGAATCAGAGCCAATCCACTTATCACCCCCTACGACATCAGTGTCATTTGGATATGTTGAAATTCTTGCCATTTACTATTTATTTATAGATTTTCCTTTTTCGTAACTACGCCCACCGAAATAAGCCGCTGTAATTGTAATGAGTAGCATTTTCAATAATTCCTTCCACTCATTATCTACTGCAAAGTTAATAAATCCTGAGTCAATAAATATAAGCACCACAGTTGAGACAAATAAAAATATTAGTGTTAATGGTCGCACTGATTTAGAAAGCTTGTTGTCACTCGACATGTCTGCATTCCATCTTTTAGTTACCTCTTCCATTTCCACTTGTTGAGCTTCGTATAAAAGTTGTTGTAACTTAAATTTATCTTCTGGAGGTATATCTGCTTTGGTTATTTCTTGTATAGCTTGTTTAGGATCAGTTACACCCTCAAGCACTTTTCCTAATGTAGGATTTACAGTGGATGCCACCCCTAAAAGCAGTTTTCCTACAACCGTATCTTTAAATGGCTTTTTCATAAATTATATGTTTATACTCCTCAGTGGCATCAAAGCTTGGGCAAAATTTTGTAGAAAAATCTCTGTGTCCATGCACTACTGCTTGAGGAAAAATATTTTTTAATAACATTATCAATAACAATAATGATTCTTTTTGTGACTCTGTTCTATTGTCTTGTTCTTTCATTTCACCATCAACCCCTCCACAATAACAAATTCCTATACTGGTTTTATTATGCCCCTTCACATGAGCTCCAATTTTTTCAATAGGTCTGCCTATTTCTATTTGACCATCTCTTTTAATTACATAATGATATCCACAACCTGACCAGCCTCTTTCTTTATGCCATCTATCTATCATGGCTTTGTCCACATACATGTCGGGTGGAGTTGCAGAACAGTGTATTACAATTTTATTTATTTCTCTCATAATCTTATATTTAATCCAACACTACTATTGTATATTTCAGAATCCCAAAATTTAGTATATTCTCCTTCTACAAATATTCCGAGTGTTTTAGTAATTTTCCATCCGACTATCAACCCACCTTGATAATCACTCCACTGTTCACCAGCTGACTGGTTGTTGTGGCCCCCGAGCCCCCAGCTATTACGATGCAGATAACTGAAGTCGACATTACCCTTGAAATATTTATGATATGGCAAAATCCAGTTTGCATAAGTGTGGAGCCAAAATTTTGACTTGTAGTGATAGAAATCGAAACCCACAATAGGTGCATATTCCGCAAATGCATCAAGCTGTGCCCATTGTTCTTGGTTATACCGATTCATTAATTGTCCAAATATTAAATCTCTGAACTGTCTGTCGGTATATGCCACTATCTCTCCATTAGGGTCTGTCCAATACCAATCATAAAAATCATTACCATTTTCATCTGTTGAAGAATAGTACCAATCATCATATCCATATTCAAACCCTAAAGTATACCAATAATTTACTGGGTCACCATCTGCATCTACTTCATTCAACCATAGCTCAATCGGATTATATCCAAAAGCTTTTTGATGTGTTCTTGCGATTACACCGGCAGATATACTAAATTTTTTTCCTATTGGTAAACGAGCTCTAACCTCTGCACTTTGATATTTAAAATCAATATTACCCACTTCTCTTTGCTCTACTTTTATAATATGGTGCTTACCAGTGTGTCTTAAAAAATATCTTGAGTTGTTAAACACGTCTGATCTTTGTCTTTCTTGCTCCCAGTGTAGTAAATATTCAAATCCCTTAACAGCTGCTGTGGGCGCTGATAAAGCTTTTATATTTTCTGTACCATCATAATAATTCCTACCCTTAATTTCATAGTCAAACCTTGCAAGTTTACGAACACCAAAACCAACCCTATAATCAAAAGGGTGGTATATAGTTTCATCTATGACTTGAGGTATAGCATATAAATTGTCAGGGTTAGTTCTTATAAAATAATCTGGATAAGGTGTTTCGTATGCATTTCCTATATCACCAGCCACATAAACAGTTGCGTATTTAAAAATATCTTTGTAAAGTTTGTCTACAAATTTTTTAAATTTATATTCACGAACTATTTTGTTTTCAAGACTTTTGTCAGTATCTATGACCTGACCAAAGACACTAAAAGATAGTGTCATACAAATAAAAACTATTAATTTTTTCATATTTAAAACTTGCTTTCTATAATTACATCTATTTCTTTTTCTATCAACTCAACAGTATCTTCAGGCAACTTTAATGATATACCACTCTCCACTCTTAATACCTCATCACCATTGTGATATAATATAAGCGTGGGAAGATATTTAATTTTTTCTTCTTCGAAAATTTCTTTTTTGTCTGTTATGTGAAATGTAAATGTATTATAAGACTTAAAGTCTTTTAATGAAATTTCTGATGATTTGGTAAATGGAGCCGAAAATTGAACAATGGATATATCTGACTTATAATCTTGGGCGGTCAGTTTAAATATAGGTAGTAGTAATAATATTATCCATATTTTCATTTCTTTCTGCTTATTTCGTAAAGTCTTTCATCCATCTTTTCTAAAGATTGTTTGATTTCGTTTACATCCTCTTTTACTGTAGTGACATCAGATTGAATGTTGTCTATTGTTGATCTAACAAGCTCATCTTTATATTGAAACTCGATTGAGCTAACCTCTGGTTTTGGTAACTCCATAGCTTGAGCTATATCCGCTTGTAATGTAAAATACATACCGATTAAAGATGAGAAACCTATAGCAGCCGCTATCATTTCTTTTATACTTAAAGTAAACTTACTTTCTGCCGATAGATTTTTTTCTTTGCTCATTACTTTACATATGTATATTTAAATTCTACTTTGTTTGATAAACTATTTGTTTGTGTCCAATTCATTTTTTTGATTTTTTATAATAAAGTTTTGGCTTCTGCATAGCATTTAAGACGCCATCAATTTTTTTAGCCTGACCTTTGTGCATAGCAGAGGCTTTCTTAAGCTCCTTTGATATTTTTTGTAATTTTTTTCTATTCATCTTACCAAATTGCTATACAGTTTTGTCTTACCGCTGCACTTGATCCAGTGCTCATTAATTTTGTCACTTGTACTGGCAGGTAGTTTCCAACTTTAAAATTTTTAAATACTACTGTATTTCCTTGTACAACTTTTACCGCAACATCAACATATCTTGGGTCGGCTGTACCCACACCTGGATCGGCTGGACTTGTAGCTTGAATATCTTGAACAATAGAAGCAGAAGAGCCTACATATAATAAACATCCTGAAGAGGAGTCAATTCTTTGTTCAAACTGTGGGCCGCCTTGAAATACGGTATATGTATCGTTTGGTGCATTAGTAAATATGTCTGCACTTAAAGAAAGAATAGTTGTACTATCTACTGCTGTTACAGTTGCAACTGTCAGTGTGGAGTCGTTATATACAATATCCCCAACTACTACATTAGAAAAGTCTGCATTTAAGTCGACTAATTTATCTGCCGTATTGGAAGTATTAGTTCCAGTAATTTGAGGTAGATTTGGATAAGGTATCGGAATTGAATCACTGGCTATGACTCTCTGTGCTAAACCAGTGTTTACGGTAATTTTTGGATATGCCATTTTTATTTTATTGAGGGTTAAAAATCTCTTTATCTATCATAAGGAAAAATACGATTTAAAGTGTCTCTCCTTTTGTTACAACCACAATCTGTGTTTGTAGCTTTGCTTACTGTGTCAACAACTCTTTTAATTCCAGTTGCTTTAGTAAATTTTTCTATACTGTCTCCCAGTCCTCTTGATTTCATATTATTTATTTTTACAAATACATTCTGCCACTGGACAGTTATTTACATTTACAATTAATTTTGATATTAGCCAGTTCCACTTGCATAATAACTTACACCAAGCACTCTGAATCCAATATCCTAA
>Ga0160423_10000564_pt1 | contig 30457 bp, 20 predicted proteins | sample CRUFie14St8metaG_FD_108191 | JGI IMG/M metagenome (GOLD analysis project Ga0160423, IMG submission 108191) | Marine microbial communities from the Costa Rica Dome - CRUD Field 142mm St8 metaG | ecosystem: Environmental > Aquatic > Marine > Oceanic > Photic zone | place: Costa Rica: the Eastern...
GCTTGCTTCCCTCCCTCCACTGCAGCATTACGGCACATATCCTTATCGTAGGGGTATCCCTCCTTGATGAGCCAGATCAAGACCTTGAGGTGACCATTCCTGGCTGCACCACAGGTCAATCCATCACCCCAAGGACAGCCCTGCCTCCTTGCCCACCGCAGGACGTCCAGGTGACCTTTACGAACAGCGCTTTTACAAACACGCGAGTCCCACGGGCAGGGCGGGTCCTGAGCCCGCATCCACTGGAGCACCTCAAGGTGACCGCCACAAGCAGCATCACGACTCGTCACTTCTCCCCACGGACAGCCCTTCGCCCGCAGCCACTTCATCACCTCAAGGTGACCGCTATGAGCAGCCCAACCACAAGTGTCCTTGTCCCACAGCTTACTGAGCTTTTCCTGTGGCCCTTGGCTCCAGTACTTCTCAAACACTTGGAGGTAGCCGTGGCAAGCCGCGATGTAGAGAACGCACTTGATGAGTTCAGGATCGGTGTAACGCACATTGAACTTCCTGCTCCAGTATGCGCACCAGTCCTCCGTAAAGTAGGTCACATAGGAACTACTACCTTCCTCCCAATAAGGTCTCGTCACGAGCTTCCTGTCCGCCAGCACCTGCGCCTCTCGCAGTTGCTTGGACACCAAAGCAAAGGAGCACACGTCGTCCTCATCGAGCTTCTTCGCGATGATTGTCCACAACTCCGTCGGAAGCTTGACCTCTTTCTCTTTCTCTTTCTCTTCCTCTTGCGGAGTTTGGCACTCGGCCTCGAGCTTCACGTTCCTCAGCTTTAGCCTCTCGACTTCATCGCGAAGTGCCTTGACCACAGCGGGCGGGGTGCCGCCGCGGTTGGCTCCCCTTCTACTCTTCTGGCGGCCCATGGCGTGCTGTCCCTCGCTCTCCGTCGCCTCGTCTCGGTCGCTCTCTCAGTCCCGACCTGCTCGTTGCTTCCCCACTCAAAGGTGACAATTCTCCTCGATTCGTAACGCCGATTTTCCGGAAAAGTCGCCCCCAATGAATTGGCCTTTTAGCCCTTTTCGATCAAGCAGGGAAGGGGGGTAGACCTGAGGACCCAGCGCCACTACCATGACCATCATGGTGAACCAAGCCCCTGGAACCCCCGCCCGGGACTGGGCATACTCATCGACCTGCGACGTAAGCCTCCCTCCTGGCGAGGTGAGCCGAGGTCAACAACTGGCCTCCCCATCTTTGACGTCTCCAGAAGCAGCCTCAAGCAGTAGGGTGTCGTCGTACGATACGATAGATAGGTATCTGTGTCTTTGCCTGGAGGGGACCCTCCTGGAGTTCGACTTGGAGACGTCGACGTGTCTGCGCGAGATCCGGGCGGCAAAGGACCTCGTCTGCCTGCGTTACCTCAACAACAAGAAGAGAGACAAAAGTAGACGCCGTGTCGTGGGAATAGGGAGGGACGGGTACGTTCGATGTTTCGACTTGGTGACGGGGGGTTCAGTGGCCTTGGCCTTCGCCCTGAAGAAGAGCCAGACCCTCGAAGGACCCGCCCAAGATGGCGTCTTGGCCCCCCTGCGAGTGAGCCTCGCCCCGTCGTACTCACACGCGGGCTGTTTTTGGAGCATAGGTGAGAGCCGGTCCGTGTACTGGATCTCGATAAGTCACTCGAGGAAGGTTTTGGCGAAGAGGGGCCACGTGGCGACGATCGAGGACGCCTTTAGGATCAAGCAAAGCAAGGGCAAGTCGCCCGTTGCGTCGCTGGCCTCCTCCTCGGGGCTGCCCCTCCTCGCTGTCGGCAGGGCCTCTGGGTTTGTCGAGGTCTTCAGCACGGACTCCCTCAAGCTCGTGCAGCGCGTGCAGCTCGACTGCGGCGGCCTGGTTGCCATGGCGGTCTCCGACCTCGTCGGCTCTCTGAGCGTCTGCTGCCTTTCTCGGCCGGAGGAGGCCGCCGCTTACGCCCTCCACCGCGTCGAGATTGGCCAGCAGGACAGCAAGAAGAAGTCTAAGCAAGAGAGGAAGGAGGACAAGGCGCCAAGGGCGTCGGTGTGCTCGGTCGACGCGGCGCTCCTGGGTGGCCGACCTCGGCTTCAGCACCTGGGAGGCCGGGAGTGCGCGGCCACCAGCCTTGAGGACGGGACCCTGGTCGTCATCAACGTGTCCTCCGGGGAGCAGCGCGTGACTGGGGCCGCCGCGCTCGAGGAAGCGAAGAGGACGGCAGACGGCCTGATGGGCCGGCATGCCTCGTCTCCAGGAAAGGCCAACCCCTCCGCGGCCGCGCTGGTGGGCTATAGCCCCGACTGGGACTCTCTCTTCGTGTGCTCCACGTCCAGGAGGCACTGGTCAGTTTCCCTTGAGCTGGACGTCTTCAGGGGGCTCCGCGGGATGAGGCTGGGCGCGGCGTGCCATGTGGCGTGCGGAGGCGGCTCGGGCGAGTCGCCGACCCGTGAGAGCTTCCGAGTGGAGGTCCTGAGCTACAGCGACGCTTACAAGTCCATTGGAGTGGTGCTCACCGAGGCGGAAATGGGGCCGGGCGGTGCCCAGAGAACAACGAGGGCCGAGCACAAGCTCCCCGAGGGCATGGCGTTTGGCGCGAACGCCGTGGAGCGGACGGAGAGGTCGCGGACCGCATCGGGAACCCACTGGCTTCTGCAGTGCGAGTGCGGTGTCGTCCTCCTTGTCACTAGGAGCCAGGGGGGCGAAGCCCTGGAAGTGGAGAGCTTGGTGGGGACATCCGCCGCATTCGTGGGCGGCTTTGGCGGCGATGGGGAGCTCGGGGTGGCGGTGCTGAGGGACAGCGTGCTGGAGGTGCTCTTCAGGGAGGCCGCCGGCGTGGCCACCTCCTCCTCCATGAAGTCGTCGCGGCACCAGATGCAGGAGACCCGAGGGAGGGCGAGCCTTGTTTCGTGCGAGGTCGCGGACGGCGGCGACACCTCGCGACTGGAACTGATTTGGGCGGCGGAGCGCGAGGTCTTCCTAGGAGGAGCCGCCTCTGTCGGCGGTGGAGGCTCGCTGGACTTGACCCAGGTTCAGATCACCAAGAGGTGGGCCCTGGGCACCGAGCACGAGACAATCCTGGACGCGGCGAGGATGGTGCAGGCGGCGCCGGACGCCTCCATGGCGGCCCACCTCGTAGTGCTCACGGACAGGAGGGTGGTGATCTTGGACAGAAATCTTGCCGTTTGTGGGCGGTGCGAGATTCCTCAGAATGCAGGCCAACTGGCCGGCCTGCACTGGCTGCAGTCGTCCAAGACGCTGGCTTGCGTCGGCAGGGGTGGCGTGTGGAGGCTTACCGGCCGGGACGGGTACGCCTCGATCGAGCTGGCTCTGTGCCTTGACGCGGGGGCTGCCTCTGTGCCGGATTTGGCTGGGTTTGCCCCCTCGGCGGCGGAGGGAGATGACCTGTTCTACTTTGGTCGTCATGGCGGCGTAGTTTCCGCAGCCCTGCCCGAAGCTTTTGGGCCGATAGACGGGGGCGCCGACCAGGTCGACGACCTCGCCCCGAGCATCCAGGTGGAGGGGTCGACGGTGAGGATCTCACTGGAGGGCATCGGCCTGCGGTGCCACGCCCAGGTAGCGCCAGGGGAAAACGGTGCCCTCGAGCTCTTGGGAAGGCTTGCTACGGCGCCGGAGGGGGTAGACCTGAGGCACGATGAGGACCCGAGCTCAAGGGTGAGCGGGGCGGAGGCGGAGGTCGTGAGGCTCGTCCTTGGTGCCATGGCCGCCGGCGGGGACCGGGAGGGCAACCGCGAGGCTTGCCGCGACTTGCAGCACACCACAGCGGCAAACCCCTACCTGGCCGAGCTGGACGGCTCCTCGGGCCCCGTACCGGCCGCGACATCGCCGGCAAGCGATCCTCCCACCACCCCCATGGCCGCCAACCTTACCCAGTCGCCAGCCCCCTCCCTGCTGAACTCGGAGGCGGCAACTCCGGCGGCGACCCCTGCAGCGACCCCTGCGGCGACCCCAGCGGCGACCCCAGCGGCTGAGGAGATCGCCTCGGACGCTCCAGAGCCGAGCGAGGAGGCGAGGCGGGGTCCCACGGGCTTTGGCGCGGCGGGATGGTCGGACTCTGACTCTTCTGACTCGGAAGAGGAATCTTTCATGGGCGGCGGCAAAGGCAACAGGAAGAAGATCATGGTCACGATCAAACCCTTGGGGAGCTCTGGGGCGCCCCACGGCGGCATGGCGGGCCCCACGGCCACCGTTCTCAAGTCTGCGGTCGCCAACCTGACCCTGGACTCGCCTCCACTGATGGATCTCAACACCCCAGCGAACGAGAGGAGGGTCGCGGCCCCACAGGTAGCCGCCGCCCAGGCCTCCTCGCCCATCCCGCCTCCCCCAAAGTTCGAGGAGAGCCCCGCCCAAGAGCCGGGGCCGAGGAGGGGAGATCCCTTCGACCCCTCGGACTCGTCATCGTCAGACGATGACGAGGGCGGGTTCATGGGCGGCGGGAGGAGGAAAAAGCTCGCCATTAAGATCAGGCCCGCCTCAGAGGCCTCCACGGCTCCGGCCCTGGCCGCCAACAAGGACATCTCCGCCGTGGTCGCGTCCCTGCGCGGCTCTATCGAGGGCCTCCCGGCCGCCTCCTCCGGCCCCGAGCGCCCGGACCCCGCCCAAGACAGCGCCACGAGGTTCCAGCAGGGCATGGCCTCGCTCCAGCACGGAAGGTGGCAAGACGCCATCTTGGAGTTGGATTCCGCGCTGGCCCTAATGGCGTCCGACATGGCCGCCCTCGGCAAACACTGGCCCGTGGTGGTCCACCATCGCGTCTTCGCCGGGATCATGCTCAGGTGCGACGGAACCAATGGCTCGGAGCAACCCTCGGCCAACGCCTTCCGAAGGAACCTGTTGCTGTGCGCGAGGCGGCTGAGGCTGCAGTCCGTTCTTGGCATAAGGACGACTCTATCGGCGGCTCAGGCCCTCGTGAGAACCAGAGAGTACAAGGCCGCCCACGCTCTGCTTCAGGGGACGCTGGGAGTCTTGCCCAGGTACTCCCAGACGGCCCACCTGGCGCCGAAAGTTGCCCAGATGAGGGATGTCTGCGCGGTGAAGCTGGACCAGGGGGTGGAGACGGTGGAGGACCCTTTTCTCGCCAAGATTGCCGAGACTTTGGGCGGCGTGCGGTCCACGGGCGAGGTGAGCGAGGTTCTCGATAAGATCTTCGCCCAGGCGGAGGCTGGAGCCTGAAACCAACCAGCACTCGTTCTTATAACACAACGCTTGGAATGAATTTCATGAAGTCTGCGTCCGTCCGAGTCCTTGTTGCCTTTGTTGTTTTTGTGTTCAGGTTGTGGTGTGCGTTCAAGAGTGTTGTTTTGGTTTTCGTTTCGTGATGTGTCAGGGAGTGACTCGGCGATCACAACCCTTCTCAAGACGACCACGCCACCTTACCCAACCCGTTTTCATCCAAAATTCATTTCTTCCTTCCACCTCGGGAGCTCCGGCAGCAGACAGACAGACCTTCAGACAGGACAGACAAATCGACCCAGGATCTCGGAATGGCGTCTCGCGAGGGCATCAGGCGCGCGGGCAGGGCGTTATGCCGGCACTGGCGGGGGTACTGCGCGGGTCCGGGGGGGTCCAAGACCAATAAGCCGCCGCCTTCGGAGCCCTTGGCGGCGAAGAAGCCCGAGTACTTGACCTCCAAGGAGGACCTCGAGGGTGCCAAACAGGCCGAGGACTATGCCAAGATGGCCAGCGCGTTTATGTTCCCGTGGGAGAAGCGGGCGCTCGACGGAGGTGGAGGGGGGCTGTCCAACACGGAGAAGGGGTACTGGGTGGTTTTCGGCGGGGCAATGTTGTACTTCGGGTTCAAGCTCGCGACGAACAAGGGCAAGACTGAGGAAGCGACGGAGGACGCGAAGCGGGAGGAGGAGCGCGTAGACAACCTCAAGAGGCAGAGGGCGATGGCCGTGCTGAGGGGGGAGAGCATCATCGGCGGCGTCGAGGACCCCTTCGAGGGCCTGAGCCCCGAGGAGATCGACGAATACGTCAAGTCGAACACCAAGCACACGTGAGCTGAGACGAGCCGCCCTCTACTGACTTGTCCCGACCCCAGACCACCCCATCGACGGCCTCCTTGCTGACCCTTTTCGCTCCCATCGTGTGCACGGCAGCCTCACGCCCGACCTGTTGCAACATTTGCCCAAGCTAGAGGAGGAGGACGAGTTCGACGGCCTGACGCCGGAGGAGATCAACGCGCTCGTCGAGAAGAAGAAGGGGGCCTCCAGCCCGCAATAACGATAACACAGAGCGAGCTTTTGTAAAACTACCTTCTTTAGAAATACCGCGTTTGGTTAAAGAAGAAGAAACTCGGTCACTGTGGCGGCGGGGAGAGCTCCGCGAGGCCGGCCCGGACGGACGCGAAGATGGCAAAGTCCTTTGCCCTGTCCAGGCTCGCGGTGCCCTCGCAGATCATGGCGAGGGCGAGCCCACCGCCGTTGAAGTGTTTGCCGCAGGGTCGAAAGACGTGCAGGCTGCACAGCGCTGCCTCGGGGTCCTGGCCGCTATCGAGGAACTCGTCGCCGAGGTACACGCGCCGGCACCAGTAGCCCAAACCTCCTCCTTCCCCCCCGCCGCCGCCTTCCATGGCCGCGGTGGCGATGACAGCACAGGCCTTGGCGGTGAGCCCAAGCTCATCCCCGGCGGCCCCCTCGACCTCGGGCACGAGGGCGGACTCGTCCGTCCACGCCAGCGGCCTCCCCCGCCGCTGGACCCACGCCGTGGCGCAGTACGCCGCCTCCCTCGAGACCTGGGACTCAATCTGGCGCAACATGGTTTCCGCCCTCGTTTTGGGGGGGTCCTCCCCCCCCTCCTCCTCCTCCGCGGCGGAGGCGGTGCGCTCGACCGCCGCCCGAAGCGCAGGCCCCAGCTCCGCCGCCGCCGGGTGCCTGGCCGCAATGGCCGACGACCTCCTACCACCCGCAGCCCGCTCCGCGATAGCCCACGGCGTTCCGATCGCGTCGACCACTTTCTCGCTGAGACGAAGGAGGCCCCCAACCTCTTTCGGGGCGAGGGCTGGGGTCCACGGCAGGACGACGAAGGCTCTGAGCCCCGTCCTCGGGTTCCTGCGGCCGAGCTCGAGCCGGCACCCGCCCTCGCGCGCCGGCCACGTCGCCATCGTCCTCGTTCCGTGCTTCTCCTCAAAGCCGCAAAAGCTGGAGAGCAGAGCGCAGAGCTGGGAGGAGCTCAGGCCGCCGGGGCGGCCCGGGGAGCCCACCGAGACGCACTCCGCCCCGGCGTCGTCGGCGACGAGGACGCGGGCGCCAAGGCACCAGTCCCGCCCCTCCAAGGGGGGGTCTACCATCCGGGCTCTCCCGGCCTTCGCGGGCTCTGTGGGCTTGGAGGCGTCCCAACGCCGTCCTCGATCTTCACCAGCTTGTCGCGCAGCGGCGAGGTGGACCCTGGAGGGGCGTTCTTCTTGCTCCTGGGCCTCTCAAAGGCGCTCTTCCTCGGAGACTGCGAAAGAGGCCGGTCAGAAGAGTAAGAGAGAGAGAGAGAGAGAAATTGACAGAGGGAGAGATGCTGCTGGCGAGTGGGACGTACCTGAACGGGGCTGGACGCGATGGCCTCGGACCGGAGCCTCGCCACGTTCTCCTGAAGGTAATCGGATTCGGATCGGACGCTGGGCGCAGAGCTGCTCACCCTTTCCCGCCACTCTTCCTCCCGTCGCTTGAAGTCGCGCTCGACGGCCTCCCCGAGCTTTCGTGCGGCCTCGGCCTCCGCCCGCAGGCGAGCGTTCTCCCTCCTGAGCCGAGCGTTCTCCCGCGCGAGCCCCCTGCCTTCCAGCAGCCGGTCTCTCACCCGCAGCGCCCCGGCGCGCACCGATCTGAGCAAGGAGTTGGCGCGCGCCTTGGTTGCCTTGGTCGTTTCGCTCGCAAAAACCACCGCGCCAAACACCGCGAGAAACTTTTTGGCATCGCGTTTTTTCGCGTTTTTTCGTTTTGCGGGAGGAACGCATTGAAACGGCCCGAACAGGAGGCAGCAAGGAGGGGAAGCGCCAGTCAGCAGGCGGTCATGGCGGCGGAGGAGTCCGCGCTCATGCTCATCTCACCCAGATCGGGAACCCCTCTCGGCGGGTCCTCGGCACGTGGTCGCTCGTCGCTCTGGCTTGCAGTCCGTTCTGCTTCCGGCGGGGCATGGGGGGTGTCCCTGCCGCCATAGCGCTCCCGAACACGGGTATCGGCTTGCAGTCCACAACCTCCGTCCTCGCCTTCGTCGGCGGCCTAGTCGTGCCCGCCTCGCCTCGCCCCATCTTCGCCAGCCAGAGGCTGGATATTTCTGAGAAGCCCGAAACCAGAAAAAAAAAAGTAACGCCTCTCGTCGATGGTTACGCAACCCAAAACCATTCGAGTTGACTCTGTTGATTTCGCGTTGTGTTTGGTAGAAAAAGATCTGATGTGCGATGCGTCATCCCACCATCCAAGGAAAAGTAACCTGTTTTTTTTCTGAGGATTGCTTGTTCTGGGCAGCTTCGATGGCACCAGACCGCGACGAGCGCGCGGCGACCACCTCGAGCGCAGGGCCTCTCGGATCGAGTTCCGTGTGTGTGTGAGAGAGAGGAGTGAGGACAGCAGCGCCAAAGCGCCATGGTGGACGGTCCTAGAGGACGCTCCGCGGGGCTAGTTCTGGCGATCTTTGCCACGGTGTTCATCGCCACGGGCAGAGGGTCCGCGGCCGTGACGAGGGAATTGGAAAACGGGGAGGCCTGCGCGTTCCCGATCGACTTCAATGGCAAGCTCGAGCACGACTGCGTGTCCTGGAACAACGAGGAGTGGTGCCAGGACTCCACGGGGCTTTGGGGAAAGTGTAAGCCATCGAGTGGCGGGGTTGCCATGGCCTCCGCGAAGGGCACCGGCGTCGTCATCAACGAGGTCCTCGCCCGCGGCTCCAAGGGCCAGGAGGACTTTGTGGAGCTCTTCAACACCGGGGACGAGACCGTCGACCTGACCGGCTGGACGCTGCGGGATTCGCAGAAGAAATCCGACGACGACGACGAGGAGGAGGAGGACAAGGGCCCCTTTGTCTTTGGGGCGGAGGGCTGCGCCGACTCGGCCGCCATCGCGCCGGGAGCCCACCTCCTGCTCACCAGGGACGAGAACTGCTCCTTCTCCTTTGGCCTTGGCAAAAAGAAGGACGAGGTCGTGCTGAGCGACGCGGACGGAAACGTTGTCGACCAAATTTCTTGGAAGAAGGGAGAGGCCCTCAAGGGAATCTCAATGGGCCGGCTTCCCAACGGACAGGGCGCCTTCCAGAAGTCGGAGCCTACGCCAGGCGAGGCGAACGGCCAGGTCTCTGTGGAGAAGCTGAAGGGGGAACTCCCCGATGGCGCCGACGTCACGGACTCGTGCTGCAAGAAGATCAAGAAGATGGGCTTTTCGAGCAACCTTCCCGTCATCGTGATCGACACCAAGTGCCAGGAGGTGAAGGACGAGCCAAAGATCAGGACGGAGCTGTGCACTTGCAGCGACGAGCTTGACTACGCGGACTGGGCTGGGGTCGAAATCAGGGGAAGCTCCAGCGCGAGGGACCACAAGAAGAAGGGAATGGCGGTCAAGCTGTGGAACGCCACGGGCCACAACCAGGAGTTTTCTCTGCTTGGGATGCCCAAGGACGAGGACTGGGTGCTGTACGGCCCGGAGACGGACAGGAGCATCGGCCTGAGAAACTTCTTGGCCTACAACATTTCAAGGTCCATGGACAGGTACGCTACCAGAACGAAGTTTGTGGAGGTCTTCCTGCAGGACGAGTGCAACTTGAGGACGAGGGGCGGAGAGCTCTCGATGAAGGATTACCACGGGGTCTATCTCCTGGAGGAGAAGATCAAGAGGCACAAAAAGAGGGTGGACATCTGCAAGCACAACGCCACCAAGGACATTACCGGCGGCTACATCTTCAAGCATGACAACGACAACATCGACAATGGTGACGTCGTGTTCCCGATTAAGAAGAGGTTCGACTCCAAGGATCCCTTGCCGATGGTGATGATCTACCCAAAGGGCACCAAGGAAGAACTCAAGGCGGAGACGAACTTCCTGGAGGAGTACCTCAACGGTTTTGAGCGCGCGCTCAAGTCCAAGGATTTCGCCGACCCTGAGCGCGGGTACGAGAAGTTCATCGAGGTTGACACCTTCATTGACAACTTCCTGGCGGTGGAGATTACCAAGAACCCGGACTCATACCGCGGCTCGACGTACATGCGCAAGGACTGCGGCAAGAAGGTGGAGATGGGTCCCATGTGGGACTACAACGAGGCGTTCGGGATGTGCTGCGGGTACCCCATCGTGGGATACATGAATGCCGGGGAGAGCGGGCCGGGCACGAGCGGCGGCAGCGCGATCAGCGAGAACGGTTGGAGATTCAACATCTGCGAGGATCCCGGGAGGTGCGTCAGGGACCCCCAGGACGGCATCTCGCACTGGTTCGTGAGGCTGTGGGAGGACCCCGCTTACCGCAAGAAGGTCGCGGACAGGTGGCAGGAGCTCAGGAAGGGCCCCCTCAGCAACGACCAGGTGAACGCCAACTTCGACGAGGCCATGACGGAGCTCAGGCCGGCCGCAATCAGGAACTACAACAGGTGGAAAGAGGAGATTGGAAGCGCCCACTTCAGGTCAACAAAGGACCAGTGGGAGCACGAGGCCAAAAAGCTGCGCGACTGGACGATCGGGCGCATGGAGTGGATGGACACGGAGCTCGCCAAGCAGCAGTTCTACACCCACAGCAGGGGATGATAAGCCGTTCCATCATCTCTCTCTCTCTCTCTATCGTTTGTCACTTTGAAATCACAGAAATCAAATACAGTTTGCTCTCACCTCGTAGCCTCTCTCTCTCTCGCGCGGAGCTCACACCGACGGCCGCCTCGGGTCCTCCGTGACCCCGCTAGCGTGGACGAGGACGCCCACGATGGTGACAGTGAGTCCCAGCACCGCCAGCAGTGCCGCTCTCATGGCCTTCAAAATGATCCGGTCGGGGACGTTTTGCCCCGTCGATTCCACGATCACGGCACCGGCCACCACTCCGAACGCGCCACCGATCGCGACGACGGCGGCGAGCGCAGCGATGAGCAGGAGCTTCGCCCGGTTCTTCGTGACCGATGGAAACAGAGTCAGGCCCCAGATTGTGACCCCTCGAGGGGCACCGCCGCGGACGCAGTGGCGCGAGTCTTTCACGAGCCGGTCGAAGATCGGTCTCTTCTTCGGGGCTGGGCGCCTATCTCTCGCTTGCATCGCGCGTGGCGTGCCTCTCGCCCCCCGGAGCTCTCGTCCTCCCAGCCCTGAACCTGGCCGGATCTGACCTTGCTACGATCGTCAGCGCCCCTGGCTTCGGCCTATCGATCAGGTTGGGCAGACCGAGGGCCGGGGGACGCTCCCCCTTCGTGCCGCGCCGCGCGCTCTACGGGCAGTTCGCCCCGAAACGCCCGATCAATGCTTGATGGAAAGACGCCATCTTGGCCAAGCTTAGAAATCTTGGAAATCTTGGAACGGGATCTTTGGGGAGGAGACTCTTTTTTTCCGTTGATTTCCAAAACTGGTTCGGGGGAAGCTGGACCGGCTGTGACAGACTGTCGAACACCAGGACGGGACGGGGGTCAGCGCGCTCCCACGTTTGAGGGGCCCGAGCGAAGGAGCGCCCAAGGGCAGGTCGAAGAACCTTGAGGTTTGTCCTCGAGAACCCCCGAACCGCGTGGGAGGGGGGGGGAAAGCATTTGAATTTGTGTGTGTGTGTGTGTGTGTGTGTGTACGGGGCTCACGCCTTAGCGAAGTCAACCTCACGCGAGTATGTCCTCCGATGGCTACGACTACACGAGGAGCGCCGGCGGTAAGCCTCACCGCCATCACCACCACCACAGGGGTGGGAGCAGCAGGAAGTCCGGGCGCTCTGGTGGTCTGCAGCTGAGCTTGGAGAGCGATGGTTCTGAGTATTCGCCCGAGGCAGCGGGCCAGTCCATTGCCAAGTGGCGCCACGAGGCGCACGTTAAGGACCACGAGATCAAGATCCTGCAGCGCATGGTTCAGAACGCTAAGACGGAGATACAGAAGAAGGAGCAGACGGTTGCGAAGATGGTCGAGAGGCTGCCGGCCTTCCAAAACGAGAACAAGGGGTTTAGCACGGAGGCCCTGGACATGATTGAGACGCTGGAGAGGAAGCTTTCCGAGCGGGAGTACCAGACCCTGAAGGTCCAGCAGGATCTGGAGAGCGCCCAGGCCGCGGTGACCGAGAGGAACGAACGAATTCACGACCTCTGTCTTCAGGTGCGACCTCTGCCCTAGCCAACCTCCCGAACTGGCGAGCTGCTGCTTTTCACGAGTGCTGACGATCTCTTCGACGCCCTTTCCCTGGCTCTCCCCGACCGTCGCAGTGGGAGAAGTCGACCCAGCTTCTCAAGGAAGCGAGGGAGCGCGACCTGGCGGAGCTCCACAAGCAGATTCGCCACCTCGAGGAGGAAGTGATCCCTGCGTTGAGGTCTCGCGCTGAGGCCGCAGAGGCGAGGGAGAAGCAGCTGAAGAACGAGCTCACGGTGGCGCACGCCAGGATCAAGCAGATCGAGGCGATGGCTCAGGAAAAGCTGGCGCAAAAGGAGCGCCAGCTTGGGGAGGCCACCAGGAGGATTCGCGAGCTGGAGCTTGACCTGGAGCACGTGATGGCCGCCGCGGCCAGGTACACCCGGAGGGAGGTTCTGGTAGAGCACCTGGGAGGGCAGCTGCAGAACGCGGTGACGGCGACCACGCCGATGTACCAGGACTTGCCGTCCGTGCCCATCGCGCAGGCCACCCCGGGAATGTACACGCCAGCAGCCTACCAGCCCCTGGCCCCGGAGGCGTACGCGCCATTCCCAAGCGCATCGCAGCAGGCCGCGGCCTACACTATGCCGCCTTCAGAGCCGGCCGTGGTGGCTTCCACACAGGCGTCCACACCAGCGGCGATGACGATGGTGCCGCCCCAGCCCACGCCCCAGGCGGCTCCGGTGGCCCCACCGCCTCCCGCCCCGGCTCCTCCGGTGCCTCCTCCTCCGGCGCCAACGCCGCCCCAGGCCAAGCCTGCGGCGAGGCAGACACCATCGAAGAGCGTGAGCTTCGCGCCTCCGGCCCCGCCGGCCCCACCCAAGGCTGCGGCTCCGTCCCCGGCCGCCCTCGCCGCCGAGATCGCGAGCAGGAGGCAGGCCGCCAAGGAGGCGAGTAGCACCAGCACCACCACGCGGCCGCCACCGGCGCCGGAGATGGCAGAGATTGGGTACGATAGTGACCCGGAGCCGTCCCCAAAGCCGCCACCATTGCCGGGCCAAGGCGCCAGGGACCCCTCCACCGTCGCGTTTGACGCGTTGCCGGACCCCACGCAGATGCAGGGCAAGCCCAGACACAAGTTTTCGTTTCAGGAGCACATTCCCGAAAACTCGCCGAGGCACCGACTCTCCGTGATCATGAGGAAGCTCAAGGACCCGGTGGGGCAGCTGAGGGGGTCGCTCGACAGGCAGAGCCCCGTGACAGCAAAGTAATCTTTCAGTTTGTAACGCGAGTTGTAACCCAGCAGAACACATCAGATCATCTTCATTCCCCTCGGAAAAGTCGCGGAAAAAGTCGCAAGGCGCATGCGCATCAGCAGAGCTGCCGGGAGAGAGAGAGAGCAGCTCAGGGGGCCAAGCCGCGCCACCATGACGGGCGGAAGGTACTACCGGAAGGAGCTTGACGAGGAGGATGACGATTCGAGGCCGAAGGGGCTCTTCGCGCAGCTGCTGGAAGACGAGGACGGCGGCCCGGACGAGACTCCAACGACAAGCTCGGCACCCGCGAGCAAGGCCAGCCCAGCGAGGTCGAAGACGGTTCGTTTCGCGGCGCAGGACGAAGGAGAAGGCAGGAAGAGGCCGAGAGAGGCGGTACGGGAGGTGGATGCTCGGGTATCCGAGGCGACCGAGCCGCCTCGCAGGGGTGCGAAGTCCCTGCTGATCAAGACGGTGCAGGCGCGGCGGAACCAGAAACCAGAGACCCCCGCCGAGCGACAGTGGCGTGAGGAGCAGGAGATCCTGAGAAACATAGAGAAGCAGAGGATGGAGCTGAAGAGTGCCAAGGAGCTCGCGAACGACATCCATTACGCCCGGACGGACGCGGTGGATTACAACTGGACCCCGCCAAAGTGGTGGGAGAAGGCCATGAGCGACCGGGACGAGCTGGAGAGTACCCGGAAGCGGTTGCATATCATCGCCGAGGGGACGGACGTGGTGCCGCCCTGCGAGACCTTTCAGAAGATGAAGCTGCCCGGCTGGCTGACGGAGCACCTCGAGAGCCGCGGGATCGTCAGGCCGACCCCAATCCAGATGCAGGGGATCCCCGTGGCCTTCTCTGGGAGGGACATGATCGGCGTCGCTTTCACCGGTAGCGGCAAGACGCTTGCTTTCACCATCCCTTCGCTCTTCACCGCCCTGGTCGAGGACTACAGGCTGCCGGTGGGCCCGTCGGAGGGACCGGTCGCGCTGATCATCTGCCCGTCGAGGGAGCTCGCGCGGCAGACCTACCAGGTCCTCAACGGCTTTGTGGAGGCCTTTCACGCGTGCCAGGACCCCAACAAGAGGTGCGAGACTGGGGGCGACCGGGAGAGGGAGGTCTGTCAGTCGATAAGGCTGCAGACGATGCTCTGCATCGGGGGTGTCGACATTCGAGAGCAGGCCGACGCCCTGAGAGCCCACGGCGTGCACATCATCGTGGCCACCCCGGGCCGTCTGAAGGACCATCTTTCCAAGAGGCGGCTGACGCTGGACGCGTGCCGGTACATCTGCCTGGACGAGGCCGACAGGATGATCGACATGGGGTTCGAGGAAGACGTCAGAGAGATCCTGAGCTACTTCAAGTCCCAGCGCCAGACCCTGCTCTTCTCGGCCACCATGCCCGAGAAGATTAGGAGCTTCGCAAACAAGTCCCTCGTGGACCCGGTCATCGTCAACGTGGGCAGAGCCGGCGCGGCAAACCTGGACGTGATCCAGGAGGTCGAGTACGTCAAGTCCGATGGGAAGATGGTGCACATCCTGCAGTGCCTTCAGAAGACTGCACCTCCCGTGATGGTTTTCTGCGAGAACAAGGGCGACGTTGACGCCGTCCACGAGTACCTGCTCCTCAAGGGAGTGGACGCCTGCGCTGTGCACGGTGGGCTGGACCAGGAGGTCAGGGAGAAGAGCATAGACTCGTTCAAGAACGAGACCAAGGACGTGCTGGTTGCAACCGACGTGGCGAGCAAGGGGCTGGACTTCGCGAACATCCAGCACGTGATCAACTATGACATGCCCGGGGAGATTGAGAACTACGTTCATCGGATCGGTAGGACGGGCAGGTGCGGCAAGACCGGGGTGGCCACCACATTTGTGAACCACCAGGACTGCTCAGAGTCCTCGCTACTTGACTTGAAGCACTTACTGAAGGAGGCAAAGCAGAGGATCCCTCCGATTCTGAACGCCCTAGACGACCCCCAGGAGATGGAGGAGGAGCTCGCCCTGATCAGCGGGATCCGCGGGTGCGCCTACTGCGGCGGCTTGGGCCACCGCGTGACGGACTGTCCAAAGCTCATCAACCAGGACAAGGAGATCTCGAGGAGGGCCGCCGGGCCGGGTGGCAGGGACGCAGGGTTCGGCAGCGAGTACTGATCGGGTTAAAAGAAGGCGATGTGCAATGCAATTTCAAAAAAAATTCAAAAAAATCTTATCGTCCGGTCAGCGTGTAGGCAATCACGAGGGCAAGGGCGAGGATGAGCGCCGCCCCGACAACTTGGGCGACGTTGAAAGCCGGACCTGCCGTCATCACTTGGCCTCCCCCGCCCCCGCAGCAAGCGCAAGAGCTGCCAGTCCCCGCCGCAGCCTTTGGCTTTGGTTCCGCCGCCATTGGATGCCAAACCGAGACGTCCAAGTCGGCCCCAGTGGCCTCCCTGGTCCCGACCTCGAAGGCCACCATCTCGCCTTCCAGCGACAGGAGGTCCCGTAGAGTTGAGGCCCCCTCGCCCTCGTCGTCATCGTCGTCATCGTCCGCGTAGTGCGAGAAAGTGATCTCGTGGTCGCCTCCCCCAGACTTGACGAAAAGCCTTCGCGATGGGAGGCACGCCGCAAGAGGGGTCCGGAGCCCGCCACACCCGTCCCTCTCCGCCTCTGCGAGCGGGTGGACCGCCCCCTCCCCGTCTCCCGACCGCTCGTCGGCGGCAGACTCCGCTGCGTCGTCCAAGTAGGACTCCACCCGGCTCCTGAGAGATCTCGCAACGTCCCTTCTCAGGGCTGCCGCCACCGCCGCCATCGTGTCCCTTGCGTACACGTAGCCCACGCAGGTGACCGATCCGACCGGACGGACTCTGCCCTGCACCCGGCGCCCCTGGCCCCGAGTCGCCCTCCTCCCCGCTGGGCAGAAGATGTCAAACCTCAAGTTCCTGATCCCAATCCTGGAGCCGCCATCGAGGGGATCCGACGCCCCGCAGGCCTTCACGGCGTCCAGAACCGACCCGGACGACCCCGCCGCCTCGTCGACGAGTTCGCCGCCACCGTTGCCCGACCCCAGCCTCAACACCATCTTCTCCAGCCTGCCGGTCTCCCTCTCAGCCCACCTGGAGAGCTCCTTGGCCAGAGCAGACTTTGACTTCAGAGCCGCGGTTGTCGCCACAACTTGGGGGGAGGAGTCCAGGCCGTAAACGGAGTGGACCCTAACAAGGTTGTTCTCGATTTTGGTGAACCGGAGCTCCACCGTTTTCAGGGCTGCCCCCCCGTCTTCGCACGACTTTGCCGCGGCCTTGCGGCTCGTCGCGTCCAGGTGAAGCAAGACTGGCGGGAAGGAATCGCAGTCCGCGAGGGACCCCTTGAGGTCCCGCAACAAGGTCGTCCCCTGCATCACGGTCTGAGGCGACCTCATGGCCTTATCTGAGAGGTAAATGTAGAATCCAAGCACCTCTACGCCGCCGGGGAGCGCTGACTCCAACCTGGCGGCGTGTTCGCAGGCCCAGTCCTTGTCGATTTTCGGGGTGACTCCATCGAGCTTGCTGGTCTTGGAGGAGGACGGCGCGGAGACGAAGAAGCCGTCCTGCAGTGGGGTGGGCACCAAATCGAGCACGAGGTCCTTGCGGGCGGTGTCCGAAACGATCCTCAGGCCCAGAACCACGCCGACCTGAGCAACCAGGTTGATTGTGGGAGAGGGGGTGGAGTAGAAGGGGAAGGTCAGCGGGGTGGGGGGGGGGATCGGACGTCTACGAAGAAGCTGAAGGTGTGCCGCGCTTGGGGCTCACCTGTCCAAGGAGGCTGGTGTCCCTCCGCAGGGCGTTGCCCTTCGTGTCGAGGAACTCCTCGCTCGCGAGCACTTGGTGTTTCATCGCGAAAGCGCTCCGCGCTCCGCGTTCGGATCTGACAGCCCAATTTGGCTAATTTGGCTGCCCTCTGGCCTCCAGGATCACGAAGGAAGGGGATAGAAAATCAGAAAACGGCCATGGAGACGGGAAGCTCGGGAAGGTCCGTCGCTAAGCGAGCGGGGGGGTGGTGGACAAGGGGAGGCTTCATCGTGCTCGCGAGATCGAATGGTGCCCCTTCGCCAACGACGATGACGACGCACAAGTTCGACCGGAGGACGATCGCGTCCGTCTCCGCCTTGGGGCTCCTGCTGTCTTCTGGGGGTGGGGAGTCCTCGTCGTCGGCGAGGGCCGCAGAAGGGGGGCGGGAGCGCGGGGGGTTCTTCGGCAACTTCGTGAGGGCAAATTGGATGCAAGCCCGCGACTTCGTGAACTCCGGGATGCAAAAGTTCCTCGACGGCGATGTGGAGGGCAGCGTTTCGGACTTCGACCGGGCGATCGATTTGGACCCGAGCCAGAAGCCAAGACTTTGGCAGCGCGGTCTGTCGCTTTATTACGCCGGGGAATACGAGAAAGCTGCGGAGCAGTTCCGCGTTGACGTCTCTCTGAACCCAAATGACACAGAAGAGGCCCTGTGGGCCTACTTATCTGAGGCCAGACTCGTGGGCAGCGCGAAGGCCAAGGAGCAGGTGAGATTCATCCATCGACCTTGCCGGTCCAGCCAGCCCCCCCTCTCTTCCAAATCCTGACGCACGCAGCCCTCACGCCATAATCTGAAAAGTTCCTGAAAGTGGGAAAGGACCCAAGGCCGCTTCTCAGGACGGTCTACGACGTGTTTGGGAGGCAGGGGCTGAGCGACCCCAGCGAAATCCTGGAGGTTGCGGAGTCTGCTAAGGTGAGTTCTCTGAAATCCCGGCTGACAAGTCAGCTTACAACCTCACTTCTCCCTCTGACCGCGCATTGGCAGAGCGCCCACGACGAGTTTTACTCCCTCCTATACGTTGCGCTGTGGCACGAGAGCGAGGGAAATGAAGAACATGCGAAGAAGTACATGCTCCAGGCCATCGACACCAGGTGAGGCGACTGCAACCCCCTCCACCTTCCTCCGCCCTCCCATGGCGTTTGGAGGAACGTCTTCAGATTTAGGCAGTTTATCTCATCAAATGAATTCGCTCCTATCGGCTGACGCTCTCTCCGTCTCTCTCTCTCTGTGTGCGTGCGCGTGCGCGTGCAGGTACGCTCTGCAGTCCGGGGATTACATGGCGGGCCTGGCAAGGGTGCACTGCCAAGTAAGGAAGTGGTCGTGATCGATGTTTTATCTTCTTCTCAGTGCCACCACCTTCTCCATCTCAGCCATCCCCCATCTCGAACTGGCGCGCCCTCAACCTCGATCCAGAAGTTCTGGAATCGAGGCTCAGAAGCTGAAGCGGCGCCACACCATCGGAACACCCCCATGCTGAGGAGAAAGCCGACGAGGTAAGTTCGACATGAGGGGGATGCTCGGCCAGACGCCCCGCCCCCTGAGGACCACGCCGGCCCCTCGCTGACCACAGCGCCAACTCCCTCTTCCTCTCTCTCCCTCTCTCTGCGTGGTTGTTTAGGATCGAGCTCCGGGCCGAGGACAAGCAAGAGTACGAGGAGCTGAAGAAGCTCGCGGCCAAGAACGGTGGCGCTTCTCAATCCGCCGCGAACGAGCAGGGGCTCGAGTCCCCCAGGAAGCACCCGGAGTCCAGGGCCGCTCGCATCGGCCTCTCGACGGACGACTGAGGGAGTTCACAGCAGCAGAGGGAGTTTTTTTCGCCACCGGACTCGGGCCGCTGGTCGTGGTGCGGGGGCGATGGAGGTGGAAGTGAAGCTCAGGCTCAAGGGCGGCGATGACCATCGCAAGGCGTGCGACCTCTTCGGCGCTGGAGGCAGCCATAAGGCCAAGTACCACCAGGAAAACCAGTTTTTCGATGGGTCTGAACAGGAGCTCTCGTCGCAGCGCGTGGTGCTCCGGGTCAGGTTTTATAACGGCGCGGAGAAGTGCGTGGTGACCGTGAAGGGCAAGGCCGTGCTTAAGAACGGCATCGGCAAGGCATCGGAGGTTGAGGAGGCCGTGGACCCCGCCCTGGGGAGGTCCTTCGTCGAGAACCCCCAGCTCATGCTGGAGAGCGACGTTGGGGTGCTCAAGGACACCTTTGGGTGAGAGAGAGAGAGAGAGAGCCGAGCCCAACCCGATCCGCACCTCCTCCCGCTCTGGCGATGGCTGACCTCGAATTTCGTCTCGCCTCACCTCGCACCCGTCGCCTCCGTTTCTGTGCGGCTCGCCCGTTGTGCTGATGCCAACTCCATAGAAAGTTTGGAGTCAAGGGTCTCAAGGGCCTGGGTGGCTTCAAGAACGTCAGGGACGTGTACTCGTGGAAGGGTCTGGACGTGGAGGTGGACGAGACGAAGTACGACTGGGGGACGGTGTTCGAGATCGAGTGCGAGACGGTGAGTGGCCCCCAAGTTGTACCTACTATTCAGATCCGAGTCGTCTTCGCGCGAGAGAAACGAAATTGATTTGGTGGCTTTTGCTGACACCCTCCCGATTGAATCGCCACCGCTTCCTCTCCGCAGGACGAGCCCGAGAGGATCAAGGACGACCTCGAGGCGACCCTGAAGCAGGAGGGGGTGGCGTACGAGTACAGCAAGGTTACAAAGTTTCAGAACTTCATTAACAAGACGCTCGAGTAGGTTGCGACGCCATTGGTTGTAGACGAAAGAAATACCATTTCGAACTCGAGAGCTGCCGCGGCCTAGGTTCCACCTCCGTCCCTCCCAACTCTCATTCCACCGTCCTCGGCGAGGCTTGTGGTTCTCATTCATCTTCGTCTCGTGCTCGTGCGGTGGCTTTGGAGTATATTGAAAAATTTAACGAGTGGTAGGCTATCGTTTGAGTGTTCTTGGACATTTTGGTGCGCTCGCTCCCTCTCTCGCTGCCGCGCCTCTTAATCCAACTTCGTGTACCTCTCCTTGACCAGGCCGCCGATGAGGATGGCCCAAGCCAAGCAGGACAGGACGATCACTGCGATGATGATTGGGGTGGTCCTGCCGTTGTAGATGTTGGTCTGGAAGTTCTGGTCCATGTTGGTGGATCCCACCACGAAAGTGCCGGTCTCGTCCGCCCCGAGGGCGCGCATGTAGTACACGGCCTGTCCCAGCATGTCGGTCACCGTCCACTCGCACTTGGCCGTGCCGTCCGCCGAGACTGGGACGTTCTTGCAGGCAATGATGCCGCACTGCTTGTCGTTACCAATCACGGGGCTCGCCTTCCTCCACGGCCTTCCCACGATGTAAGGATCGGTGTAGCACACCTGCACAGTCACGCTGGACGCGGTATCATTCCCGGCGACCGTGGTGGTGAACTGAAGAGTTTCGTTCGCGGTGCCATACTCCAGAATGGTGGGGCACGCGTCGATCTCCGTGGAGGTGCACATGCCCGCGCTGCTCTTCACGGAAATCTCGTTGGGCGCCTCGATGTCCTCGTACACCACAGTGGACTTGGGCACGGGAGCGCCGAGCGTGAAAGCCAGCGACAAGGCCACGGCCATCATGATCGCGACGCCCAGCAGTCCGAGCGAAACCACCTTGAAGGTGGCAGACTTGTACCACGCCATCGCGACTTACGGTTCGGTTCCTCTTCTCTGTCTGTTGTTGGGGATGATGGATGGCTTCTTCCGTCCTTCGTCGACGGCTGGTCGCTCAATTCTAATTCTCACAACAATTCTCGCAACGATACCGCCGACCTCCCCCCAAAAGGGCCAAATCCAGTTTTTTCTTGTTTTTTGGCCCGCCTCTCGTTGCCTTTTTGGCCCTTGTATTTTCTCTCTTGTTTTGCCCCTTCGCGAGCACCGGGGCCGGAATTCTCGATGTACATAATTCGCCGTAGCACGGGATTCACTACAGTGGGCCAGCCTTGCACGCAACCCATTTTTCATTTGATCGGTTAGCTTTTTCAGGGTCATCGTAACGGTTTTTCTACTCTCCGGCACGAAAATTTTCATGCTTTTTTTTGGACTGAGATCTCTCGGGCCCGCAACGGTTTTTCTACTCTCGCAGTTACCGTGCCTTTTTTTTCTCTCTTTTTTTGAAGTTTTTTTCGCGAAGGGGCCAGCACAAGAGAAAAAAAGGGGCAGCGACGGCTGATAAGATCTTGTCAGGCGGCAGGGGGGGGCACTTTAAAAGGCGAGGCGAGAATTAAGCTAGAGGCATAATTGAGACCGGCGCTCACTCTTCGCGTTTGATCGGGCGACCACTGCGGACCCGACCGACGACGACGACCGACGACCCAAAGGGGTGTGAACACCACACCAAGCAAGCGCTGCTGAGCAATCATGAACATCGAGAAGGATGATGTGCCGAGGGACTTGAGGGGGAACACCTTCGATCTGCCCGTCGATACCGAGCACAAGGCGAAGAAGATCAAGCTTCTGTCCATGGCCAGGCCGCACATGAGGGCCTTCCACCTGTCGTGGATGAGTTTCTTCACTTCGTTCCTGTCGACCTTCGCGGCCGCGCCGATGATTCCGGTCATCAGGAACAACCTCGACCTGACCAAGCCCGATCTCGGTAACGCCGGAATCGCCGCGGTCACGGGAACCATCTTCTGCCGTATCGTCATGGGCGTCGTGTGCGACACCTTCGGCCCAAGGTACGGCCACGCCTTCCTGATGCTCGGAACCGCGCCCGCCGTCTTCGGCATGGCGCTGGCGGACGGGTTCACCTCGTTCCTGCTGTGCCGCTTCTTCATCGGGTTCTCGCTCGCCACCTTCGTCGCGACGCAGTTCTGGTCCTCGGTCATGTTTAACGGCAAGATCGTGGGTACCGCCAACGCGACCACCGCGGGCTGGGGCAACCTGGGAGGCGGAGTCACCCAGTTCCTGATGCCTGTGATCTACACGGGCTTGCTGGCGTACGGCCCGCCCTTCCAGGCGTGGCGCATGGCCTTCTTCGTCCCAGGGTCCATGCACATCGTGGTCGGAATTCTCGTGCTGTTCTTCGCCCAGGACCTCCCTGACGGACAGTACCGCGAGTGCATCAAGGCGGGAGAGATGGCCAAGCCAAACTCGCTTAGGATTTTCCTGCAGGGCGTGAAGAACTACAGGATGTGGTGCATGGTCGCGACCTACGGGTTCTGCTTCGGCGTGGAGCTCACCATGAACAACATCATCGCCCCATACCTCTTCGACCAGTTCAACCTCAACATCCAAATCGCGGGGGTCCTCGGGTCCTGCTTTGGCCTGATGAACCTCTTCGCGAGGTCTCTGGGAGGACTGGCCTCGGACATCACCGCCGCCAAGTACGGAATGAGGGGAAGGCTGTGGGCGCTGTGGATCATGCAGACCCTGGAGGGCGCCCTGTGCATCGTGATGGGAAGACTTTACATGACGCTTCCAGGAACCCTGGTGGTCATGATCATGTTCTCGACCGTCGTGCAGATGTCCGAGGGAGCGTCCTACGCCGTGGTGCCCTACATCTCCAAGAGATCCCTGGGAATCTGCTCTGGCTTCATCGGCGCGGGCGGAAACGCCGGCAGCAGCATCACCCAGGCCATCTTCTTCAAGGGAGCCTACTCCACTCAGGACGGAATCAGCTATATGGGCGCCATGATCATCGGCGTCACGCTTCTGGTCATCCCCATTTACTTCCCCATGTGGGGAGGCATGTTCTGCGGCCCAAAGGAGGGCGTCACCGAGGCCGACTACTACCTCGCAGACTTCACCGAGGAGGAGAAGGCCTCCGGCATCGCAGCTTCTGTCGCCAAGTTCGCCAAGGAGGCCGCCTCGGAGCGCGCCGCCGTGCACCGCCCAGAGGAGATGAAGGAGAAGGAGGAGAAGGATGCCTCCCCAGAGACTGCAGTCTAAGTTACCCACCCCTCTCGAATGAAGAAAGACTGAGGGCCTGGGTTATCTTCGCCGGGCTTCAAGAACCAAAACCAAACTTTCATTCTAAAAGAACAGAACAAAAAATTTTTCAATATACTGAACTTTCGTCGGCGTCCCCCGTTCTTCTTTTTTTCTTCTTGTTGCGGCTCGCCAAAGATGGAAAGGAGAAGAGGCACACAAAGAAAAGACATTTATCACTCGAAGCGCTAAGTCGTGTTAGAACTAAGTTGGCTAGTCAATTATTCTGCTGCTTCGAAAGAGATGCCTCTTAAGCCGTTGCCGCTTTCTTAGAAGGAAAGGTAAGAGCCCTCCTGGAACCCGTTCTTCTCCAAGTTTGGCACACACGCGTACTTGATCATCGGCGGAGGGCCGCACATCATCACCATGGCCTTCTTACTGTACTGCGGCATGTGCTCCTTGATCATGTCCTCGTTGATAAATCCCTTGGAGTACTTCCAGTTATGCGGGGGCTCGTCCAGGGTGTAGTGGAGCTTGAACTTTCTTGGAAATTTCGAAGCCAGCTCGTCCAGCTCGTCCCTCAGCAGGATGTCATCCTCCGTCTTGTTCGCGTACAGAAGCCTGACCTTGGTCTTGTCCTTCTTGTCCTTCGTGATGGCCTTGATGATCTGGTACGCTGGGGTGATCCCGGTTCCCCCGCAGATCAACCCGACCTCAGAGAGCTTGGTCTCCTTGCCGTGAATGAGAAAGTTTCCCCTTCCGTTGTACGTGACGTGTCCGATGGGCCCCTTGGCCTCAATCTCGTCGCCAATCTGCATCTTGTCGAAGTGCTGGGACAGGACTCCGCCGTCCGGAAACTTGGGGTGGACCCCCGCAAAGTAGACCTTGACCACCAAGTCAAAGTACCCCACGTCGTCGTCCGAGGAGGTGGGCGTGTAGGCTCGCATCACGAGCTTGCCGCCCACCCTGGCCGCCAGGAGCATGTGGTTCCCCACGGGGAGCCCGAGAGTGTGCTCTGGGGTCTGCAGCGAGAACCTGAAGAGCCTGGTGTCCTTGGACAGCACGATCTTCTCCGCGAGCTTGAACGGGATCCTCTTCGTCTTGTCAAGCGCGATCAGGGGCTTCACCTCCTCCACGTCAGAGTTTCTCGCTGAGGACGCGGAGGACCCCGCCGCCCCGACGTTCCCGATGTAGTACTTCTCGAGCATCCCCCTGGCCTTGGTGGAGTGGATGGCGTCAAACTCCTCGGTGGCGTCCTGGCCCGCGGTGATCAGGATGGACTCGGCCCCGCCAGGGTGGTCAGCGAGGTACTCGGTGGCGTCGTACACTTTTCCGTCGTGGACGAACCAAGCCGACTTTTCCGTGTTCTGCTTGGCGATCTCCTCCAGCGTGTACGTCCTCGCCGCGGAGTCCAAGCTCTTTGTTGGCTTGTGCTTTGTCTCCTTGGCGGGCTCCTTGGCGGGCTCCGGGGCCTTTGGGGTGGGGTCCGTGTCCTTCTTGGGAACCATCCAGCCGCCGGGGCCGTTCGCGGCGACCGTGGGGTGCTCGAACTGGAGCGCGAGAGCGCCGTCGTGCTTGATGGGGTGGACCTTGACCCTGAAGTGGCAGTTGTTCATCATCCCCATCACGTTCCAGGTGATGTCCTTGGGCTGGGTGTTCATCCCGTCGTCCCACGACCTGAGCGAGATCTCCTCGATGCCCACCAGGTCCAGCACGTTGATCTCGAGCTCCCAGTGGCACCAGCACCAGTACTTGCCGTACGCATTGGGCTTCTCCGTGTGGTGCAGCTTGCACAGGTTCCAGACTTTGCCGCCGTCGAAGGAAATTTCCGTTCGGATGACCTTTCTACCGCCCCCAGAGTACGCGTACCCCTTCAGCGTGTACTTCTGGCCGTCCGACCCGGTGAGCTTCAGGATCTCGTCGTGCTGCGGGTACACCATCGCAGAGTTGATGTTCAGGTCGTTGATGATGTACTCGGGCTTGTACCACCACCCCTCGGCGGTGGCCTTCTCGGCGTCCACGTGGGACGGGAGCACCCTGTTGTCAAAGTAGTGGTAGTAGTTCGTGGACTCCTTCTTGGTGACCTCGATCTCCGTCAGCCACTTGACCATCCTGCCTCCGATCATTCCCGGGATGATCACCCTGACCGGAAAGCCGTGGTCGGGCAGGAGGCGCTTGCCGTTCTGCTCCCAGGCGATGAGCACGTCCATGGCGGGGTCCATGGCCCTCTCGATGTTGATGGAGGTTCCGTAGTTGTCCTTGGGGAGCGGGTCCGCGCCGACGAAGCAGACGTGGCTGGCCCCCTGGGCCTTTGTCGCGACTCCGCAAAACTTGAGCAGGTCGCAGAGCCTGACGCCGGTCCAAACGCTGGTGGAGGTGGCACAGGCGCCCCACGAGAACCCGATCGTCTTCTTGATCATGTTCTCCTCCCTGCGCCTGTTTCCCGCGCAGACCAGGGTGACGGGAACCTTCACCGACGGCAAGAGCAGCAGCTGGTCCATGGTGATCTCCATGGGCTTGGAGACCAGCCCGTGGATCTTGATCTTGTGGTCCTCCCAGTTCAGCTTGGGGCACGCGCCGTGGTTGCGCACGAAGTGCAGCGACGCGGGAAGGTAGAACCCGTGCTCGTAGCACTGCGTGAGCGGGGGCTCGCAGTTCAGCGGGTGCCTTCCCGTGAGTCGGATGAGGTCGGGGTGGCGCGGGACCCAGTCGTCCGGCGTGCCAACATCCTTGGCGTCAATCTTCTTGATGTTCTCCTCCGGGAACCTCTTGGGCAGGTCCGACCTGTCGACCTCGCCGATGTAGTCCGCCAGGGCGAGGTCGCGCTCCTCAGAGGGTGCCATGGTGCCCCCCGCGTTGTTGTTGTGCTCCTTGACCTTCTCGCGGAATGCCTTGAGCTCCTGGCGCTTCTTTCTGCTTCCTTCGTCCCCGCCCAGAAGACAATTCAGGGTTCCAAGCATCGATCAAGGTCGTCGAGTCGAGGAGGGGTCGCGTCGACCGCCGGCGGCTACCGATGGCGATTGATTGACACTCTCCCTCTCGTCGTCAGTTCTTGTGCCTGACCCTCAATTCTCGATCAAAGCTTCCAGGATTGCGAATCGTGTGGCACAAGGGAAATCCCGAAAGGGCACCTCACCAAATCTGAAAGGGCAAACCGAACAAAACAACGCGTTTTCTACTCTCAAGGCCCCCCCAAAGCCGAAAAAGGATTTTCCTTTTCTTTTTGAGGGGGAAACGGATATTTCGGCGCGTTACTTGAAAATCTTGAATTTTCCCGGGAAATGTTGCATGGGTGAGAGATGTGGACGAGGGGTGTCGTTTGATAGCATGGGAAAGTTAACTTGGACCCGAAATTCTTCCTCCTTCCTCTTTCTCTCGTGGCTACGGCCTGATTAGAACCACAGAGCCTTGTGAGGCCGTTTTCCTGATATCCGAAACGCCTCTCGCCGAAAAATCGCCGAAACTTGACTACGGCGAACGTCTCAAACCGAACAGCCTAGCCTTGGCCTGAGCGAAAAGCGTTTTGGCTTCCCTTTGAGTGTTTGAGGAGGGTTCTAGCTCCGCCGGCCCAGGGTTCGTAACGCGCGCGGTCGAGCGTTACCTGGCCATGGCCGCCATGACGAAGCCCGCGGCGTACGCCCAGCAGCAAGGTCCGTCGGCGGCGAGCGGGTCCGGCGGCCTCCACGGAGGTACGCCAGCCTTGGACCACCACGAGCTCCTCGACTCCGTCCCCGCGGACGAGTTCGACCTCTTCCATCACATGGCCGAGAACCTGATGCGCGAGCCAGAGAAGTTCGAAGGTCAAGAAGCGACGGGGTGGGCTCACACGACGCCGAGGAGCACATCACATTACTTTGTAAGAGCAACAAACAGCTCCGTGTCTCCAAGGGACTCTCTGGAGAGCGAGGATGGTGTCCCGGTGCTGGAAGACCCGGTGCTGCACAAGCTGCAGCGCGCGATGGAGATCATAAGGGAGACCGAGCTGGACGGGTCGCAGGGCCTGGAGAGCGACAACTCGCTGGTGCAGATCTGGATCCCGGACAGGGAGGACGGCGCGTTGCGAAAGAATTTGAGGAACGTGGTGGTCGGGTGCACGACGAGGCACAACAAGAGCAGCCAAAGGTACCGGCGGGAGGCGGAGAAGGCGGAGAAGGCGGAGGACGAGGGCGAGGTGACCTACACCCTCTCGCGCTTCGGGGAGCGGAGCAAGCTGTACAAGTTTCAGGTGGAGGGTGGGATGGCCGAGGGCCTTCCTGGAAGGGTCTTCGTGTCCGGCAGGCCTGAGATGACCCTAGACGTGCAGAGGTACGGCAAGGACAACTACCTGAGAATTCACGAGGCGGCGAGCTGCGGGATCCGCGCCGCGGTGGGAATGCCCGTGTACTCCAAGTCCGAGTCGGGGTCGAGGGAGACGGTGGCGGTGGTGGAAATCTCGAAAGTTTCCGCTGGGCTCAACATGGAGCGCCTGAGCTGCAAGCTCGCCGACGTCTTCGAGCGCGTCGACCTCCGCACCTGGGGCAGGGACATCGGGGCGGCCGTCCGGTTTGCAAACTGGCCCTTCAACATCCACGTGCAGCGGACGGGTGCAATCCTGAACACCCTGGTGGAGGCCGCGTGCCAGTTGCCGGGCATCGAGTACGTGGCTTGCTGGGGCAAGTTCACCGGCGCCGGGACCTCCGCCGGCCTGATACCCCCCGCCGCCGGGTCGAACGACCAGAGGCAGCTCCCGGACCTTCTGACCTGCGACGCGCTGCCCTGCGGCGTCCAGCACCCCCTCTTCATCGAGTACAGGAAGGTCTGCAGCTCCAAGCTCGTTTACGAGGGCTACGGCTTTGTCGGCAACGCGTGGAGCCGAAATTGCTCCGTCTGGAACTCCTGCGTGTCCCAAATTCCCTGGCAGGCCAACCCCTACTCCTACTTCAACGTCTCGCGCTTCCTGGGGGGCGTCGTTGCCGTGCCCATCACGCTGAGCCGGGCGGAGGGCGGAAGGGAGGGGGAGGAGGCCGCCAAGTACGTGCTGGAAATCTTCATCATGGAAAGGTGCCGCAACCCGGAGGTCCAGAGGCAGCTGATCGTGCGCATGCTCACCGACCTGCTCAAGATGGGAGGCGGGAGGTTTGACATTGGCGTCCGTCTAGACTACCTTGAGCTCGGGCCGGCCCACAACTGCGCGGAGCCGCTGGTAGGTCTGGACGGTGTTGTCGAGGGCCCGGGCCCCGCAGAGAGCGAGGGGGGCGGCGGCGACGAGGACGCCAAAGAGGTCCGGAGGAGGCGTGGAAACGCGAAGAAGAAGGACATCTCCCTGGAGCAGCTCCAGCAGTACTTCAAGTACAACCTGAAGGAGGCCGCCAACAAGCTTGGGGTCTGTCCCACGACCCTGAAGCGCGTGTGCCGCCAGTACAACATCCCGAGGTGGCCCTGCAGGAAGCTCAAGAAGGTCAACCGGTCGATCAACAGGCTTCAGAACGTGGTGGAGAACGTTCCTGGGGTGAACGCTGCCGCCATCGGCTTCCCGGACCTCAAGGCGGCCTGCGTCTTTGACACCTCAATTGAGGGGAGCCAGAGCGCGAAAGCGGCGGAGGGACCCCTCCTGGAGGTGTCCAGCGGGGCGAAGCGGAGGTGCAGGACCGTGGAGGCCGACCCAGGACTTCACGGCTTGGCGTGTGCCCCCACCTCCTCCGCTGTTCCCATCCCCATCCCGGGACAAGCCTACCGCCCCCCGCCCCCGCCCCTGCGCCACGTCGGCTCCAGGACCTCACTGGCGGTAGAGGACCTCACTCCTCTACAGATGGCCCCCGCCCTGCCCGTCTCGCCACGAGCCGCCAGCGGGTTTGACATGCAGGCTTCGTGCGGATCCCCGCTCGCGTCCCCGCGGCACCTTCAAGCCGCGGCACCTACCTTCGGTGGGGTCACCATCAAGGCCACCCACGGCGACAGCATATCCAGGTTTAGCCTCTACCCCGGGTCGAATTTCGAGGAGTTGAAGTCCCGGGTGAAGGAGGTCTTCGGGCTAGGGAGGCGGGAGGTCAAGTTGAAGTACCTCGACGGGGAGAATGACTTGGTTTGCCTCCAGTCAGATGGGGACCTGTGGGAGGCGGTATTGGAGGCTGGGAACAGCCACCAGGACTCTGGGAGGAGGATCGTGAGGGTGAGGGTCGAGGAAGACGCGCAGTAGAGCAGAGCAGCGCAAGCAATTTCGATTCATTCGCTTTGTGCGGCGCAGAACCTCTTTGGACAGATACTTCAGGAGAGAGAAAACAAGAAAAACGCATTGTATTCTTTTCAGATTTGTAATTTCACTTTGTGCTTTTATGAGTTCTTGCCGTAGGCCCACCAGTGCGCAGCGGCGACAAAGATGGCGCTGCCCGCGACGTTGCCCAGGGTCACGGGGACCATGTTACCCAGGAGGAACTGCTTGATGGAAATGTCCGCGCCCGCAAAGATTCCCTGCGTGATCAGGAACATGTTCGCCACGCTGTGCTCAAATCCGAGGGTGACGAAGGTGGAGATCGGCACGAAGACGGAGAGGATCTTGCCGGCGACCGAGCTGGACGCCATCGCCATCCACACAGCGAGGCACACGAGCCAGTTGCAGAGCACGCCCCTCGCGAAAAGGGTGACAAAGGGCGCGGAGACCTTGGAGACGGCCGCCTTGGTGACCGCGGCGGTCAGAGCCTCGGAGGCGGTGGTGGCCGCCAAGAAGGCCATGCCGGCGACGAAGACGCTGCCGGCGAAGTTTCCCAGAAAACTCCAGAACCAGTTCTTGCTCAAATCGGTAGCGGTGACCCTTCCGCTGAGGAGGCCGCTGATCATGATGAAGACGTTCCCAGTGAAGAGCTCGCCTCCCGTGAGGATGACCATCGAAAGACCAGCGGGCAGGCCGATCGCGCCCTTGACGAAGCTGGCGAGCCCCGGGTTGGCCTGGGCGAGGCCAGGAGAGGAGCCGGAGACCACGCTGGAGAGAAGGCCGCCGATCCCGATCAGGGCTCCGGCCAGGAAACCGAGCACCAAGGTCTTGTCGAAGCTGTAGACGGCCTTGGTGGCGGACATGTTGCAGGCGGCCTTGAAGACCGCGGGAGGCGGGAGGGTCGCGGGCGGGGCTTGGGGAGGAGAAGACGAGGACGACGACGGCGCGGCAGTGGCCGGGGTCGGCACGGTGGACGCGGCGGGCGGCGCGCACCGAGGCCTCGGCTTCCCGGGCGCCGGGCGGCGAACATGGTTCGGTCTCGCCCATCTCACATCCCTACTGCGTCCTGCGTCCACCTTCACTCTCGCCGTCCTCACTCGGGTCATCTTCATTGCCGTCGCGACCATAACGCTCTCCGGCGGCC
>Ga0160423_10000565_pt1 | contig 30439 bp, 43 predicted proteins | sample CRUFie14St8metaG_FD_108191 | JGI IMG/M metagenome (GOLD analysis project Ga0160423, IMG submission 108191) | Marine microbial communities from the Costa Rica Dome - CRUD Field 142mm St8 metaG | ecosystem: Environmental > Aquatic > Marine > Oceanic > Photic zone | place: Costa Rica: the Eastern...
AGTATATTTTTTGTTTAAGTAACCTCTTAGATTTAAAAGGTATAGACTTTATTATCAGTAATAAATATTATATATATAGTGAAAAATTAAGGGATGCTTGCTAATTTGTGTCAAATCTCACAACAAAAGTCAATGATAATTCTCTATCATTTTTAATTGGTTTTGCAGTTTTACCTATTGCAAGTAATTCGTTTTCGTCATTGTAAAGACCTATGGTAGTAACGTATGTACTGAAATCAGAATGGGTTGCTTCTCCTATTAATTCAGTTCCCATTGTATATCCATTATTGTCAAATGAACCACTTCCATAACCAAGTCTTTCATATGGATAACTATCGTAAATAGTATTAGTTAAAAGTGTTTGCGGTACTCCAGCTGTTGTTATACTACCACTTTGTCCTACCTTTAAACTTTTATTGGTACTATTCTGAAACTCATTTTCATCAGCAACACAAAGATATTCTCTTTCGTATATAGTTTGAGATGAATTAAATTTTATAGAGAAACCGTCAGTACCGTTTCCAGTACCTACAGAAGAATATGAACCTGTATCTGTAATTACTACTATACCATCATTATAAAAAATATTTCCAACTAAACTTCCACTATTTTTAGCATCTGGAGTTCTATTAGAAAAACTAGAAGAATAAGCAACATCATATAAATTACCATAACCATCATCTTGTAAAATAATTGTAGAATCAGTGCTGTCGTCAGTTATTCTGACTGAAGATGGTTGTATTCTTTGACCATACAGTTTTTGAGGTACAGATATAACATTTGCAGTGCTGTGTAATTTTCTAGTAAAAGGTCTTCTTAGATTTATTGAAGTATTTTGTAGATTGTCTACATAGGTATACTCTTCTACTGCATTAGAAGAAGTTGGTACTGCTCTATTATAATCTATATAACCTCGCATCTGTGTTATATCTCGATAATAAAGAGTATTAATAGAATGCCAATTAGGTACGTTATAAAAATCATTACCAGATATGGTTTTTGAAGATGCTGTTGAAGTGTCGAAACCATACAAATTAGAATCAGAACTTTTAGTTAATGGTACTGAATATAAACCGCTACCACTATCTGATTCTGAAAGCGTAAAAGTTTTATGAACTTCAAATGATGTTATAGATTTGTCATCTGGTTCAATGCTTTTCTTGAAAGACATTTAGAACCTCCTAGAAGTCAAGTTTAACTTTAATTAATGCCTCACGAGATTTTGATTTCAAGATTGGTTGACTTAGTTTTGCAATTGCTAACAACTCATTATCGTCATTATACATACCAACTGTTGTAATGTAAGTCTTTGGGTCTGTTCTCAAACCTGGTATAATTTGTTTTACTCCTGCTACAGACTCCGTATAGTATGTCTCATTAGAAGTACTATTAAAATCCCCTGCTTTTGCTCTTACAAAGAAATGTCTTGATGTTATTTCTTCTTGTCTTTTAGCTTGAAAATAAGAACCACTTTTAATACTATCAAAAAGACGAGCATTGTTTCTGGAATCTGTATTAGAAGCTTGTGTTGTAATTAAGTTAGGTCCCTTAACAGTATCCTTTAATCTATCTGGGTTTAATAATAACACTCCTAAAGATGGATAAAATGTACCATATGAACCACTTGAAGCTGGTTCCGCGTTTGCTGCAGTATTTATCGTAGTACCACCTACTAGGGTTCCACTAACTATATTATACTCTGGAGCAAAATTACGTTGATTAGTGTTACCACCTTTGTTAGTCGAAGAATCATCAATTAATTTTATTAACTTTTGAGCACCACCAACGCTACCACTTATGTGTAATTCCCATCCTCCAGGTTCCATGCTTTCTCTAATTCTAGCTCTATTGAAACTTAAAGCATAAAAATGTTTTACAGAAGAATTAGGACCAAAAGTAAACTTAGTTGTCTGTGGAGGATTAATCATGTTATTGAATTGACCATAAACTGCTGCAGTAGTTCTGTCACCTGTAGCACCTACAGTACCTAATGAACCACTACCTTCTAAGTGACCATAAGCTATACCAAATTGAACTGAAGCTGAAGCATTAGTTGCGGGATTATGTCTATACACATCAACATTGTAATCACCTGTATTTGTATTTTGTGTTGAAGAACTAAAGAATGTAGTTATATTAGATGCACCATCCTGAAATAATCCAGAAGTAACAATAGCTACATCAGATACTTTATCGTCATCAGTTAAATCTTTAAAAAAAGCCATTTTTTAATCTCCTATTGTGGACCCAAAGCATCGTTATCACTACTAGTATCTGCTTTTACTGATACTGTTACTATGTTAGTGACACCAGATTGTACGCCAGTTATGGTTATTGTAGTAGTTGCTGTAGGACTTGGTGTTCCAAAACTTTGTGCTTTTAATTCTACTGAATTACCAGTTTTAGTTTTAGTTGCAATGTCAATATCAGAAAACCTTAAAATATTTGTATTTTCAATCGAGAAGGTATACTCTTCTGCATTTCCACCTTTTGTAGTAGGTGATATTGCTATAGTAGCACCCGGTTCTATATTATTGTAAGATAATGTGTCTACTACTACTTTAACTCCACTTAGGACTTGATTGGTTAAAAAACTATTAAAAGTAGTTCTGTTAGGTGCTGCTTCCAAAAGGGACATATTTTCAATAACTGCACCATACGAATCAGTTCCATTAGGATGTGTTACGTCATAAAGTGTGTAGTCTATTTCCTCGTCACTAAGAGCAAATTTACTGATATTAAAATTACCACCTTGTGAAAGTATTTCTCTACCTCTTTTTGTTAATATAGCATCAACTGTGACGGTAGAATTGTCTAAAAATCCCATAATGTATCTCCATTAGAATTTGTTTAGTGATATATATAACTTTTCAAAAATAAATATCACTTTGGTTAAGTTTTAATCAAAAATCTTTTCTAATCATCAATTACTTGTAAGTTACTATCTGCAGAATCAAAAGGTACTGCAACAGTTGGTGAAGTTACTCTTACTACTATTGAACTATCTCCATCGATAGTGGTGTCTTTTGTATTTTTTACACCTTCATAAAAACTTCTATTCAATGGTAAAATAAATTGATATTCTGGGTCTAAATCAGTTTCTACTAATGACCTAGAAGTGTAGAAGTTTTTATAATTATTTGGATTTTTTATTTCACTCCTATCAAAATCTGCAGAACTAGTATAAAAGAATCTATATTCTCGATTACTAAAAGAAGTGCGATTGTTATCAATTATAGAGCAAGTTACTTCACTAAATACTCTATTAGGTCCTCCATATTTAACGGAAGAACTTATATATAAATTTCTATCTTCGTAGTTATTATTAACACCTAAATTGTAAAGTGAAGGTGTTAAGAACACATCTCTATTATTTACTTCACCAGTATAATTTGGATATTCGCTAGAAGGTGTTATTACAGACCTACTATCTTCATGTTCAACTTCAAAATTAGATATGTTAATTTCTCGTTCATAAAATGGTTGTGTAAATGTAGGATTATTTTTTTGTACTGGTGATTTTGGTCTTTCAAAAATATTACCTTCAATTACAGTTCCTATATGTGCTTTTGCTCTTGCTGGTATAACTTTTCTTAATTGTTTAAAAACTGATTGGTCGTAGTATTTTATTAGTCGCATGTAATCAAAGAAATTGTTTTTACCAGTATACTTCTGAAAGTATTTATCAGAAGTGTTTTTAAGTTCTCTATAATTTTCTGAAAAATTATCGCGAGGGTCTCCCATCAATTCATTAAAATCTAAACTTGCAAATGCAGAAACAATATCTTCATTTACAATATCTGTAGGAGAAAAATATATTCCAAGTTTTGGTGAATCTAATGGAGAAAAATCATTAGCACTTCTATCATATCTTTTATCTATATTGAGAGTAGCTCCACTACCACTTAGATAGTTATTTTCAATTCTAATTTTTGTGGACATATTACGGTTAGGACCACTGTTAGGTATGATAGTTTTTGTTTTATCTATTACAGATTCAAAACTATTTATACTACTAAAATGATTAGCACTACCAGATTGTGTCGTGTTTTGATTTGGTCTTGAGTCTCTAATTGATGCACTACTTGCTAAAATTTTATCATCATTAAATGCAAATCTACGAACTAACGTAGTAAATGAAGAGGTAGGACTATTACCAATATATGATTTTGGTGTAGCAACATGAATGTTAAATTTATCTTCGTCAAGAGGTTCAGTCCATAATCTGAACTCCATCATTGAACCAGATAATTTATTAGCATTTAATGGTGTAGTATTATTACCACCAATAAACAAATTACCATTACCATTCCAAGCATTGTTGTATGACTGGGATACTGAACTTGAAATTATTAAATTTGTTTTGGAAGCTAATGTAATCCTATCTAAACCTGCATCATATTTTTTAACGAATAAATCATAACTAAATGCATCAGTAATACTATCTGTATTACTTGATACTTTTCTTAATGAAAAGTCATCCCAATATACAGTAGAACCTTCTTTTACATTTTCAAGTCTTATTCCTAATTTTGAAGTATTTGGAAACTTAATTGTCTTTTTTACTTGAACTTGCTTCCATTCAGTTTCATTTACACCTATTCTTTCAGAAGATTTTATACCTCCATCCTTATTAGAATAATCAAATTCTTCATTCCAATCTACAACTTCTTCATTTGAGTCTAACTCAAATAAGTTAATAGATACTACCGAATCTACTACACTTGCAGAAGCCTGAACAAAAGCAGAAAATAAATAAGTCTCTCCTAAAGATACATTAGCCAAAGAAGAATCATCTCCACGATATTTGTGAGTATAAGAAACACCATCTCCTATTTTTCCAGAATTAAAATGTTTTAAACTTTTCGTACCTGTTCTTGCAACATTTGAACTACTTACTACTTCTAAAGTACCTCTTTCTGCTCCAGTAAATGGATTGAATAGTCCTAAGTTAGTTGGAGTTTCTATAGAAGATGATGGAAATAATTCAGTATTAATTTTGTTTTTTCTTAACATTACAGAATAATATTCACCATCGTATACTGGTAGTAAAGAAGAACTAACTTCTTTGTATCCATCAGAACCAGATAACATAAACGAGACGGTACCTTTATTATCTGTAGAGCCATTATTTTTTACCTTTATTGCCCAATCTTCGTCTTTTTGTACAAGAACTTGATTAGAACCCGATAGAGTTTTGAATCTCAACTCAACTGTTTCAGGTTTTCTACTCGTTACTGAATCATTCGTCCAAGAAGTTTCTACGTATTGATTAGCTCTAAATCCTAAAGCTTTTGTAAATTTTCTTGATATCTCAAAATCTGGTTTTTGACCTTCTTTTTGAAGTCCACCATATTCACGAACTCTAAGAACCGAACTAGGTATACCATAACAATTTAAAATAGCTTTTAAAGAACCAATCGTACCTTTTGATTTAAGAATGTAAGGCATACTTGATATCAATCTCTTAGTAATCTCTTTTGATATATCACCTTCTGGTGGTGAATCAAGAGAACCAGACGTATATAGTGAATATGATGTACCACTTAGTTTTTGACCAAAACCAACTCTACTTAAATCTAATAAATCTTTACCATCGTCCATAGACCAACCTAAAGATGCAGCTAAATTAAATAATAACTCTTTAGAAAATCCTTCACTTAAATTATTTTTTCTATCACTAATTTCTGCCATTGATTTTGTATATAACCATAATTCATCAAAATGTTGACCTACCATATCCATAAAATCTAAAAAGTATTTATTGTTAATATCATCTTTAATATGTTGTGGTAGTAGATTAGATAACTTATTAAAGTTGTTAGTATCATATAAAGATGCAGAATAAATCTGTCCTGTTTTAGAATTGACAGAACCATACCAGTCAGTAAAAGAAGAATTAGAAGAACTTACAGGTACAAATGGGTCTGCATATGTACCACTACCTGTTTTAGGCCAACTAGCATCTTTAAATTGTCCTATTGAACTCGTGACATAAGATGAACTTACATTATATAGATAAGATTCATATCCATCAAAATTGTTTTTAACACCTGAAATTAAATTATCAAATCTTTGTAAATCTTTTTCTGAACCAGTTGTTCCTACTAAAGATGCACTTTGTTGAGTATAGCTTTCTATTTGTTTAATTTTATATTTAAAGTTTTCTAATCTTTTTTCAGCTGAGCTAAAATTAACAAAGTTTTCAAAATTAGAATAATCAATATTTAATTCAACTGGTTTTTCACTACCACTAATATATTTATCAATAATATTTTTTTGTAATTTAGAATCTGAAGTTATTAATTGATTATAATTTTTTAAATTAGTTTTTCTTGGTCTTATAGGTGAATTTAATTGAGAAGATTCTGTTGTTCTTAATACTACAACTTCTTCTTCCTCTTGGTCATATGGTATTAATTCAACTTCTTCAGTTAGTTGAGGTAATATCTCTTGAACTACATGAACATTATCTTTTTCTACTATATTATCTGATAACGGTTCGTATAATTTAAAAATAGTTGAATATGGAAAATCTGTAATTGTGTTTTTGTCAATAATTGCATTTGTGATTAATTTTAGATTATCATCACCGAAATGAATGTAGGTATTTAAAGCTCTTTTATTACCTATATTATTAGAAACACTTATATTATCAAATGTTTGATTAACTTTTATCAGGTCTTCTTCTGCTCCAATAGTTTCTCTATATTCAGACCAAGATTTATTAATTTTTATTTTATCACCATCCACCTCTAATATTTTAGCAACAAAAGGAGCAGTTATGATTGCAGGACCAATATCCTTTGTACTTTCAGGGTCGTAATCATCTATGATAACATTTTCTTCTATATTACCATCGCCTTCTTCGCCTATTCTAACGGTAGCACCAGAATTATTACCAGATGAAAAAGTAGTATTAGTACCGCCACCTGCACCTGCTGTAGTAGAATCGTCTTCACCAAAATCGTCAAAACTATTATATTCTGCCATTACTTAGCTACCTCCATTATGTCCATGTTTTACCACCCTTTTTAACTATTCTTATAACATTCGGTATATATAAAGTACTAGATACAACTTTACCACCGTCAGGTAATTTTGATTCTATCCTTAATGTTACAGCTATATCAGTATTGTTATCTTTTAAATCTATTGTTATTTCACTACCATTAGTACTCTCTGTTTGATATCTGACACCACCAGATTCAACTATTGAGGCTTTATCTGATTGAATTCCTCCTGTATAACTCTGACCTTGCGTAAAATCTTTACCACTAAGTGTCCAAGTATATCTTACTAATGCAGTCTCAGATGGTTTAGTTGAAACTGACCTTAACGTGACTTTACCTCTCTCAAATTGTGGTGTTCTGTATTGTTCTGCTATACCTTGACGAATTATTCTATTACGAGTTTTACCTCTATTTGTTTCGTAAAATTCTTTCCTTTCAGCTACTGTATTTTTATATGGATGACCACGTAATGCTAATTGTGATTGTATCCTCCGGGATACACTGGATGTGGGTCTTCTTCTTCTCAGATTTTTATTAACCTCTGATTCTGTGCTAAAATCTAAGAACATTTTATTTAAAGTATTGTTTACCGTACTAGAACTACCATCTCTTATATTTACTAAGGATAAGTCACTAAAAATCCATCTAGCTTGTATATCACCAACAGTTTCTTCCTCAGGTATAAATGATGGGTCTGGAGGAGGTGGTGGGAATATTTTTTGTTCTACGAAAACGTCATTTAGATATAGCAGGCCTCCTGCATAAGACTTAGGAACATCTTGAGATGCTTTTAAAATAAGGCTATCGGATAAAACTTCTTCAGAATTGACGTTTTTTTCATCGTGAAAATTTAATGAAAAATCTACTTTTTCTTTCCTTCTATCTTTTCCTGCAAAAAATAAATCATCTTGATATTGTTTATCATCTATGTTTTGACCTATCAATCTAATTTCAGTTCTGGTTGGTGATATCTCATGTAAAATATATTTGTTTTCTTTTATAAAAAGTTTTTTATATGTAGAATCTGAGTGCGTCTCTCCATCCATAATAGTACCATCATCCATAATATGATAAGCACCATTCCATATTTTATTATCACTATCAACTAATATAGTCTCATAAGAACCAGCTACTTTTCTTAAAAAATTATATCTAACTCTATACCTACCTCTATCGTAACCCATCTTTCTAAGTATAGTTCCTGTTTTTAATTTTACGCTCTCACCATCAATACTATAATCAGATTCTTCTACTATACTAGTTTCTAACAGATTATCATTTGTATCATATAAAAATGCCTCAATGTAATCATTTTTATTGGAACCAAATCCTAAATCAACGGTTTGATTTTTAAATAATATTTCATTGTCTTTTTGATTTAACGTACTTCTCATTCTACGGCCTCACCAGTTGGTATTAAGTTTAACTGCGACTCTTCAACTGTTTTTACGTTACTAACATCGTATTCTGCATAAAATATACCTACATCATCAAATGGTTTTTTTTGATTATTTGAAATTAAAAAAATTGTTTTATCGTCAAAGTCATCACTACTCACTACATCACCATTCGATACACCTTCAGGAAGAACATTAGCAAACTCCGATTGTGCTAATTCAACTATGTTTCTATTTATTGTTTTTTCAAGTAAACTATTTGATACGTAAACTGGATATTTTACATTACTAATTGTCTTTGAAGCTTCTAAATCATTTTCATCTAATCCTATGCTCTCATATAATCCATCTTGTTCTATATTAGCATCTTCTATACCATTTGTAGATATTATATCTTCAAAAGAATATAAAATACCATTACGTCTAAAATTTTCTGATTTTAATTCTTTTACTCTATCTAAATATTTGTCTCTTAATTCATTAACAAACTTTTGATAGAAATCAACATATTTTAATTGTTCTTTATTAAACGGCATTATTTAGTTACCTTAAATGTAAATCCTTCATTAAAATATTGGTCACTTTCATCAATAGTATTACTACCACTTACTACTCTAAATTTTAAAGTATAATATCTTTCTGGTTGATAACCATCTAACCATAAATTAAAATAATTACCCTGAGAATCACAACTTAACTTTGAACCACTTCCAAATGGTACAATAACATCATGAGTTTCTGCATCACAAATAGAATAAAAACTTGAACCACTTGGTAAATATTTTATAGTTAAGTTAGATGGTGTTGTTGAATATGTTTTAGATGGATATCTGTTTCTACCAACAACTCTAAATTTTACTTTTGACTTTTCATGATATTCTGGTCTTAAACCTTTCATGTATAACACCGTATCTTCTAAATCTGTTGAACTTAATGGAGATAAAGAACCCGTGGACCAACTTGAATCGTCCCATTGAACTTCAAGTGTTGGTGGATATTTAGTGTGTGTATCTGTTGAAAAAAATGAAAAATTACCTAATCGAGAACTATCAGTTTCAGCACTTCCACTTCTTTTTATCATAAAACCTTCATTAGTTTTATTACCAGTTAACCAATCATTTACTATATCAGTAACATCCATTCTCATGTCTTTTGAATTTCTATTAAATGAATGTGACGCTTCACTAGCAGTATAAAACGTACCACCAGAAGCACTTAATTCTGAATTCCATAATGTACCATCTGTTTCTCCAAATCTAAATGTGTAACTACAACCTTCTTTATTAGATGGGTTATCATATGACCTACCATCACCCATTGTCCAAGATTGACTGATTGGATAAGCATACAAACTTTGAGATGTTGCTAAAGCAGTAGGTTTAGCATCAAATAAATTTAAATAATATTTAGGATTAGTAATTAAATTATTACTAACTGATTCTGAAATATAAGATAAATCAAATTTTATTAAAATTCTTGAATCATTAACTACCAATCCACTATCACTAACATCTTTTCTTACTTCTAATACTTCATCTAAACCAGCATTCATACTTGAACTGACTTCATATAAAGTATTATCTTTTTCTGCAAATTCAAAATAATGCATTATTCTGTTACTCCTAAGTTATCACCAACCACCTTACCTTCAATATCTATGTTTGGAAATTTAACTTCAAATATACTTGGGTCTAAGGCAGTATATAATATACCATCTATCATACTTTTTTCTATATCAAAAAAATTACCTGAGTAACCATTTGCTGTCCTGTATTTATTTTCAATTTTTATTACAGTATTTGAATTTTCTGGAGGTACTATAGATGCTACACCATCTATTAATGACAATTCATATGCAATATCCGAAAGAATGATAGGTTGTCCTATTTGCCATCTATCTATATCAAAAAAGTCTTTTACTGCAGCTACACATCTTAGTAAGACTTCATTTTTATTAAATCCAACTTTTGTTAAAATAGCAAACTTAACACCAATATTTATTACGTAAGCATCTTTAATATTAACTGCATCAGTAACTAATCTAAATTGAGACAAGTATGTTTTTAAATTTTCTTTTACTGTATTATTTAATTGAGTTAACTTTTTATTGGAATCAAATCCCAAAGTATACATATCTAATGCCAAAGGGTTAATAACTTTTTCATTTTCTAAATTTAATTGTTCATCTTGTATTAAATGAACTTTTGCAATATTACCATATCTTTGTGGTAGAGAATAAGCTCTAACAATATAATCTTCTTTAGTTACAGCTCTTTGTTGAGATTGATAGTAAGCTAAAGCACTTTCACGTACTTCTCTAATACTCTGACCTGCACTACCACCAGTAGCAGGAAAAGGATTAGTAAATCTAACAGAGTTTTTTGATTCGTCTAATAGACTAGTAGTTAAATTATCTGTAGACTGTCCGTAACTAATAGAACTTATACTATTTATCTGATTTGAATTAACATTATCATCTATACCACCACCATAAGAATATGTAATTGATAGAGTTGTGTTAGATGGTGCTTGTCCGAAAGCTTTTGTCTTTAAAAAATTACTAGGGTCGAAAGCAACACCAAGTTTACTTGGACTACCAGGTAAATTAGAACCGACCATATCTGGATTTGGTATAAGTTCTTCATCTGGATTATCTGAAGTTCCTGCTCCAAATCTTAAAATAGTTTCATCATCTTGATTAATGTATGTTGTAAATCTACGAGCAGTTTTTTTAAGTTTTAATATGTAAGGTGATGTTTCACGACCGACTACTGAAGTTGGGTCATTATCAACATTATTTTCTATATCTTCAAAAATAGTGTCTCTAGCTAAAGAATCAACTTCATACCATTCATTACCATCACTATCAATACAAGATATTATTTCTATTACATCTGAATTAGTTAATTTTATTTCAGAATATTTTTTAGCGTTACCGAATGAGAAACTTTCAGTCTTTGTAGCTCCACTCTCAGCTTTTACTTTTTTCTTTAGTAAAAATTTAGTAGGCACACCAGCATTGGTTTCAAATATCTCTACACTTCTAGGGTCATAAGAACTAGAGGTATTAAAGTTAACGTCTTCTAATGTTCTAAATGTAGTACCTGTTGTATCTGCACTAATTTCAGTCCCAGCTTTTACATTTAAAGCATATCTATAATCTGGTTTTTCATTTAGTGCAGGTACAGTTTGGAATGCATCAAGTGTTGTTGTAGCTGGTGAAGTTACTTTTGGTTTGTAACCAAACGACTGAGCTATATTATAAACATTTCTCTTTTCTTCAGCATAAGCTAATAAAGACTCTCTAAACTGTGAATCGATATAATAAGAAAGTACGTCGCCAACATATGCAGCCATCTCAATAAACATCATTCCTGGTGATGCTTCATTGAAATCATTATAGGTATTGGGAAAGTATACTTTAGCAAACTCAATTAAACTATCTCTAAAATCACTAAAATCTTTATTAAGATAATTAACTTGTTTTACGACATTCTTTTTTACACTTGTTCTTGCCATTTTATTTTCCTTAATATCTCGTAGCAGTATAACTTGTATCTAACTCAATTTCATTTTCTGTTTCTGGATTTATAGATGTAGAATATTTTATTTTTACATATATTTTGCTTTTATCGTCATCTTGAGTTAATGTTTCTACTGAAATTATGTTTATATAAGGTAACCATTTAGATACACTATCTTTTATTTCATCTTCTATTCTAACAGGTAATTCTTCCTCGTCAATATGTTCAAAAACTAATTCTCGTAATTTACAACCAAACTCAGGTTGGCCGACTCTTTCACCTGGATAAGTTAATAATAAATTTTTTAAATTATGTTGAGATTGTTCTAATGAATTTTTAGTCATTGCAAAATCTCTATTATTATTCCGCCTTAGAGGAAAAGATAATCCAATATAAGTGTTAGGGTCTAAATCAGTTCTTATAGCTGACATTACTTACCTTTCTTATTCATTGCCTTCATTAAGTCACTATAGTCACGAGTTAAAGCATTAGTTACTGCTTCTGGTACATCTCCGACAGATTTACCAGCTTTACGGAGAGTGTCTGCAGCTACCATATCACGTTTAACTTCTTCAGGTTTACCATATCCCATTAATTCAGTCATACGATTTGTATCGAAAACTCCTCCACCTAAAGTTGCATATTCTTCATTTTTTTTAGACTCCTTCAATCCTACCGTCTCATTTAAAACTTTATTTAAACTTTCGTTTTTAGTGTATGTAACTTCTTTTTTAGGATTAACTTGTGGTGTTTCGATAACTTCTTTAGTAGATATAAGTTTACCTGGTTGTTCTTCAATAAATATCTTCTTAACTTCTTTTTTGACTTCCCTACGGACAGCTTCTTGTATTATTTTTACAAGGTCTTTTTTAGTCATATTAACTCCTTATTGTTTTTTTAAATTTTTTAATTGTTCTTCGATTACAATTTTATTAACACTAATTTTTTCATCTATATTAGGTGCCTCTGGTATTTTAACTTCAGGTACCTCTGGTATTTTTATATCAGGTGGTTTAGGTAAATCTGGTATTTTAAAATTAGGGTCTGCAGTCATTACTTGTTTATTTAAAAATTCTTGATTTTTTACTTGTGATAAAATCTCATCTGTACCTCTTGCAATATCTGCAATTGCTTTTGGGTTAGCAGAAGGTAATTGTGGTAATGCAACTAATACATTAGTAAGTGATACAAATAGTTCAAATAATTTTTCACCATTTACTGTAGGTATAAAAATAGCTCTTGGGTCACCCATTTTAATTGTATTTTGTTTTTTAGCATTTATAAAAATTTCATCACCTTCTAAATATACATTATTTCTACCTTTAATATATACATCATCACTTTTTATAAGTATATTTTTACCAGTTATCTGTTGACCGTTAAAAAACTTACCACGCAGTCCATTTGAAGTTAAGTATATAGAACTATCATCATCGTCAATGTCTTCAGATATCAACTCTCTTACGTTATTATCTTTATTGTTACGTATAAGAATAGAAGGATTATTATTTGATGCATCAAAATGTATAGATTGACCAAATCTACCTTGAAACATTATTGAACCTTCTCCTACTTCAAGTTGTTTTACATTTTTTCTTTGAAAGGTTTTACCATATGTATTATTTTCTAAATCATATTCCTCGTTGGCACTTATGACAGCATTTTCATTTACTTTTCCTCTCCTATTAATTATACTAGTCCAATAATGCTGTTTATTATACTCCACAACTACTACATGCTCACCTATTAGTGGAATAGATATAAAATTTGGAGTCAATGGTTTTATTAATCCATATTCACCTTTTATAGATTGTTCAGGATTGTTTAGAAAAGTACCTTTTACAGCACCTCTTAAACTAGGTTCATTTAAAATTACTTCACTTACCTGAAATGCTTCAGTTTCGTAAAAATCATATTGAGAAGATTTTACTAATTTTTTAATCCAAGAAATTACTCCTCGCCAAGATGGTATACCACCCGGAACAGAAGTTACAGTTTCAGATGTTCTGTTTTTTCGGTATGCCATTCTTAATTTTCCACAGAAATCGATTGTGATTGTATCTTGCTATGAATCTTATCAGATTCATTTTGTATATCTATTATACTTTCTTCTAAATTATTAATTAATTGATTTTTCTCTTCATCTGATAAACCAAACTCTTCTTCAGCTCCTGCTTTAGCTTCTGCAGATACGAGTCGTTGTACTATGGCTGCCATCTTAACTAATTGGTCATCATTTTTGACATTTATTTCTAAATATTCTTTTATCATAGGAACAATTTGCACAGCAGTATCGCCATCTTTTATGTATTGTACCAATTCTTTAGTCAATACGTCAAGTTGTTTTCTATTATATTCAGTATTGGTGTATATATCTTGAAAGAGGGATGATAATGATTTTCCCTCGAAAACTTCATAATCAATAGCCATATTATATCCATTTTTATACTTATAAATATAGATTATTGAAAAAAAATATATATAAAGTTTTCTTTAGAAGAGCGAACCCGTATTACTAGTATCTAAATGACCATTTTTAGAAAATTCTTCTGCCATTGCAAAATAATATTTTTTCATTTGGTTTATAACACGTGTAATATGTTGAGTATTACTACCAGTCATTTCACGAATCATAATATAAAGAGCTTTTTTATTGAAATTTTCTATATTCATTCTTCTTCTAAATATTTCTAATACAGAATCAGCAACTAAAATATCTTTTTGTCTACGAAAAATATTAGTAATATTATTATCCCAATACTCTAACATTTGGTCTACAAACTCTACATTATATTCAGTAACATCCTCAGTATTTAATTCTGACTGGACGTTCCTCGTGAAATCTAACACATCTACGTCATCTTGAGATTTTTGTTTTTTATAGTTGTTGTTATTATTTAAAATTAAATAGTTTTTACCAACTACAGAAAAATAAGAAAATGCTCTACCTTTATCTGGTTCATACTTTGGTAATTGCATAAATAAAAAAGAAACTACTTCATCTTTTACATCTTTAAAAGAATAATCAAAATAATAAAATTTAAAAGTGTGAATTAAGTTTTCAGCTAACTTATCAAATGCAGCTGCAATCTCTTCAGTATAAATTTTATTTTTTTCTACCACCTCAGTAGCTGCATTATATCTAATAATTGCTTCCTGAACTGGTGTTCCAAAATACATTTTACTTTTTTTACGTCTTTTCTTGACCATTTTAGCTGGCATCTAATTCTTCTCCTTTGAATTGTTGTAATTCATTTGTAGTTGTTTTAATTTGTTCAAATATAGCACCAACTTCGTCATCTGATTCAAAGTGACCAGTTGCATCTATTTTTTTTAATTCACTTTGTACATACTCTATAGCTTCTGTAAAGTTCTCTATCCAAGTTTCTAATGTTTCAGTTTTTTTCATTAGATTCCAGATAACATAACTTTCAACTAAAAGTAATGTACCTAATACTATTTCTACTATCATTATTTATCTCCAAAAAGTTCGTCAAATAAATCTTTTGATTTTGCAGATAATACATCAGGTGTCTTTTTTTCTACAAAAGCTTTCTTGATATTTTTAACAGATTCTTCTTCTTTTTTAACTCTTTCTTCTTTTAATTCAGGATGTAAAATCTCATTATAATTTATAGCAGAATCTTTACTAAACATATATCTTTCCTTTTCTAATCTTGTAGCCATCATATCTGCTTGATGTAGTATTAAAGGAAGATTTGTTTTAAGATTTTTACCTTCACCGAATCCCATTAAATATCCTTGGTTAGCATCTTCATACATACCATCAGTAAGTCTTAAAGCTAAATACTCAACTTGAGACATAGTAATACCAAAATGATTTAATAGCCATATTGCTCTATCAGTAACAGTCATGTAATGTAACTTGTCATTGTACTCGTAAGTTTTACCTTGATTGATTCTATGCCATTCAGATTCATTCGGTGTATAATAATCTTCAGTTAAATCACCCAACTTACCTAAGTCATGATGTAAAGCACAAAATATAACAGATTCTAAAGTATACTCTTCTGTATGAGCTCCCATTTCTTTCCACATCTCATATATCTTAGTAGCACATTCTGTTATGTTTAATATATGGTCAACGTAACCACCTGGAATAGCGTTGTGATAATATATGACACCACTAGCAGGAGCAAACATTGCTCTGTCTTTAAAATGTTCATACATTTCAAGTAACTTTTCCTTTCTTTCTCCTTCAAAAGTATCTTCTACTATACCAATTAATTTGTCCCAATTACCCTGTATTTGTTCTGGTGTAAATTCCATTTATATCTCCTTAAAAGAAATTGTGATTTTTATTACTATGGTCTTTTTTTACATTACTCATCTTACGATAAAGATGTTTATATCTTTCAAATACCACATCAGGGTCTTCACTCTTTACCATCTCATCAATAGACCTTAATACTTTATAAACTTCACTATCAACAGCTTGTTTTAGTATGTAATCGTGACCATAAATTAATTCAGTTACATTTCTGATAGCATCTTTGAATACATAAAAGTTATGTAACCTCATACCCATAGTACATTGTGTATTCCAATCAGCTACATCCTTCCAAGAAACAAGTCCTTTTAGTACATCATCAAAAGCAGTCATACGAGGCCAATCTTGATTAGGAGTTTCTCTGAACCAATCAATAATATCAGGTTGATGTTTTTCACTTGGAAAATTTATAGATTCAAAAGTTGCCTTCTTGATGCTGAATCTTGTATAATAGGTTCCAAATACAACAGCTCTATCTGGAGAGGAACTATCAGTTGTTACAACTATTTTAGAACCGATATCTTCTAATGATTTTTGTAACTGAATCAACATCAAGAAGTCTCTAATTTTTGAAGTACCAAGAATATGAAAATACTCATTCGTAGAATTTAAATGTTCTTTACCTTGTAGTAAGGCATAAACACCTGACATAAAACGATAAAGACTACCACCAGCACCTCCGATACCCCAACCACAAAAGTCAAAATCTTTTACTTGATTGTACCAATGTTTGTAAGTGTGTTCATCATCACCTTGTACTACGTTTAAAAACTTAGTCGAACCATCTTGTTTTTTCTGAAAGTATTTAAAGTTATCTAAACTTACATCTAAACATTCGTGAAACTTTCCTTCATTTTTTAAACGAGGAGGTAAATCTAAATTCATAGCAATATCTGTATTCTCAGACAACCAATTAAAAATTTTATCTCTGTATTTTAAATCCCATTTCAAAGCCCCTGAAGCAAATTGAAAACCTCCAGAGTCACCCATTACAAGATTTCTATCAGTAAGTCCCATTTTATTTTTATAATCTTTTACTGACATATGAGCTCCAGCTGTAATCAATATCTGATTATGTTGATACTCTTTAGGATATTCTTCGCTGTAAAATCTTATCGTCATATCATTTCTGAAACGATGGTCTTTTACAAAGTTAGAACCCATCTCACCAGCTGAGAATGAAGGAAAATAAATAAAATTAGTTTTAATCATTAAACCACCTTTCTATTGAGTCTTGAAAATCATTAGGATTTTTAATTATATTATTATTACTATATACGTTGTCACTTACCATTTTACAAGCTTCATCAAACGTATTATACAAATATTTTTTAGGATAAAACTCAGGATATACTAATCTGTTAGGAAGAACAGGAACACAACCCAGATAAACAGCTTCGGCTACACTAAATCCAAAATTTTCTTGAAGAGCAAAACTAACAACTACTTTAGACTTAGCTAATAATTCATAATATTCTTGTTTAGAAAAATTATGTTCCAGTGTGTTTATAAATTGAATATTATTATCTCCAAGAGTATCTCTCATTTGTGTAAATAACCAAGGTTGTTTTTCATCTACATTTCTAGCAGAGAATATAACAATATTTTCTTTTTTAGTTTTTTTAATTTTATCTAATTCAAGAGTATCTAATGGAAATCCCGTAGGTACTAACTTATCAGGATTAATTAATCTTTTCTTAATTATATCCTGTTTAATAAAATTACTACCACAATAAATTTTATCAGCAATATCAAACAAAGTATCCTCAAAATTCTTAGCCCATCTTTCCATATCCCTTACAAAATCAGTATCAGTAAAACTACCAGCATGTATTAGTCCTCTTAGTTTCACATCTTTTTTTGTAAAGTAATTCATGTAAGCTATACTTTCTGGTAATCCAGGATGCCATAAATCAGAACTCCAGATAATGTCGCCTGAAACTATTACATCATCACGATATAATCTGGCTACTTCTTCTAACTGAGCAGCTTTAAATCGTATTGTAAATTCAGCATCAAGAAAACTACCTGCTTTCATACTTGTAGGAGCAGGAATATTAGGGTATATTTTTATGCATTGTAAATCTGATTTTTCAAGATAATTTGTTATATCTCTGTCCATATGAGTTGTATATCTTGAATCAATGTGTTCAAGTGGTAAGTAAATTATTTTACCCATATATTTCAGCTCCATTCTCATTGTCTTCAAATACAGAACAATAAACTAAATCAAATTCTTCTAATAATTCTTTAGCTAGCATCTCACAAGACCTTGCTTTAAAATTACACAAATCATATTGTTTATCGTAATATTTTTCTTCTAAATACTTTTTAATTTTTCTTTTAAATACTATGAACTCAACATCTCGGTCATCATGAAAAACTTCTTTCTTGACTTCAATATGAAACATATGTCTATGAGGTGATTCAAGATAAACCATTGTGGGTTCGTATTTACTAGCCTCAGACCACCAATGTAGTCCTTCAACTTGTAATCTACATATTATATTAGTACGCGGGAGATGTGTCATTTAAATAATCCTGTCTTTCTTCTGAATCTTTAGTTTCCCAAGGATAAACAATCCATTTGTCTTCCTTGTCAATAACTGAAAATTCTGGTTTAACAATACTCTGTTCATGTTCGTGAATAGTGACTATATAACCTTTTTTAAAATTATTCTCATAAAACTCTAAAGTTTTACCTGTATCAGCTATATCATCAACAATCACAAAGTCATCAAATTCACAATCAAAAGGGTTTTCTATAAATGGTAAATCTAATTTGTGGCTTAACAAAACAGCTAATATTGTACCTCCTCTAGGTATACCAAATACACCTTTAAAATCTTTACCTGTATCTTTTAAGTGAAATGCTATTTCAGTAACAGCTTCTTCTATTAGTTCCCAATTTACAAATTCTTTCATTTTAAATCCCTTATAAAGTTATAAAATTCTTCTCGTGAATGACTCTTCCAATTCATAAACTCACCACTTAGTTTTGAAGTTTTCATAGTAGCATCATGTTTGATACCTCTTACACAAGCACACATATGATTAGCTTCTATTGAAACAGCAACACCAATGTTTTCTTCACATACATCATGAACATGGTCATGTACCTGCATTGTTAAGTTCTCTTGTACTTGAGGTCGTCTAGCATAAAAATCAACAATACGATTTAGTTTACTTAGTCCAATAACTTTACCTTCAGGAGTAGGAAGATAAGCAACATGAGCATGTCCTATAAAAGGTAGATGATGATGTGAACAAAATGAATGTAGCTTGATGTTGCCTTGGAATACTATACCATCATACCCATCAACATTATCAAAAGCTGTAATCTTAGGTGATTCGTTATACACACCTGAAGCTAAGTCGTTTACGAAAGCTTTAGCTACTCTGATAGGAGTCTCTGAAGAATTAGGGTCTTGACTCCAATCAAAACCTAAAGCTGTCATATAACGACCATAATGTTCAGCTGCTTCTTCAATCATTTTTAATTTTTCTTGTTCGGTTAACGGATGATTTCCGTTAGCATGTTTCAATTTATTCATCTTTACTCCATTGTTTATATCCAAAAATATTCATACCAATTACAAATAAACTTATTGCTATCTGAGGAGGAGCATCAATCAAATAAGCATAGATTAAGAAAGCAACATTTCCCAATCCCCAGATAATAAAGCAAGTTTTTATTTTTTTAGCGTTGAAATAGTAACCTGCTACAATAGCAGCAGTTCCTATCCAACCTATCCAATCATACCCCACGTTCATCTCCATAAGCTATAATATGTAATCTGTCTGTAAAATTATAACCTTCCTTAACACATATATCTAACAACCATTGTCTTCTTTCATTCAGTTGTTTTATATTTACACCCTCAGGCATTAAATACACCATGTTGTTAGGAACGTCTAATATTTTTTGTAACTCTTTTACTTCTTGTAAATCTTCTTCATTAGAAATTACAGGTTTCATTTGATAATCAGGATGATGCTCTATGAGTTGTTTCATAGCATCATAATTACAACGCCACTTTTCATGTTTTTTTCTATCACCCTCAGTAACTATTTTACCAGTATAAGGCATTTTAGTTCCTGGTCTAGGAGTACTATTAGATAGTTTAGGTGAAAGTGAAATCAAATGACCAGTAGTAGGAACAAACTCACTACCCTCAGTTTCTATAGTAATGTAATGGTCATATATAAAACCAGCTATGTGACATAATTGTTTTAACATTTTAGCATGTAACGTGGGACCTCCACCTGTAATCATAGTATGTCTTATATGAAGATTTTTTTGATAAAAGCGATGTATGTCTTCGTAAGTATATTTACCTTTTTCAGGACCCCAAGAACTATAAGGTGTATCACAAAAAGAATTAGCGAACTGACATCTTAATCTGCAACCACTTACTCTAATTAGAATGTGAGGTACACCTAATAATTTACCTTCACCTTGTACACAAGTGTACAATTCATTTATAGGAAGAACTTTATCTGACATATTCAGCGTGATTGTTTTCGTGTTCCCAAACTTCTACTCGTGTAATCTCAACACGATTATTTGTTTTCTGTTTTACCATTGGATTTAATTTGTCATATAGATAACGACAGGACTCTTCAATACCTGGATAATAACCATCATCAAGTACATTAAGATATATACCACCTTTACTTTCTAGTTCTTGTAAATCAGATAGTAAAGGGTCATCAGCTGCAATCAAGACTCTATGGTCCCACTCTGATTCAATCCACTTCTTAACATCTTTTAAATCACCAAAGTCCATAACCCAACCTCTTTCGTCAAGTTCTGAAGCTTCAAATGTTAAACGGATATATCTTCCATAACCATGTACGTAGCTACAATGTCCTTCGTCCTTCCATTGACGGTGACCTGTAGTAATAGGACCAAATCTCTTAGTAGATTTGAACTTCATAATAACCTCTTATTTATATCGTATATAATATACGAAATTATTTGTTAATTGTCAAGTATTATTTTTCTTTAATTGTTAATATCTATATCGATATTTTCTGAAACTACTAAATCAGTTTTAATAATTTCAGCTTTAGGAAACATATAAGGCTTTGTTCCAGGTGATTCCAAAATATCGATACGATTAACCCAACGAGGATTCATTGTATCTCTAACTTGGTAAACTCCATCTTTACCATCTGTACCTTTCAAGAGAATAAAGTCACCGTAATCTAACCAACCTCCCCATCGTTTCAAAAGATTTCTACTTACCGCTATAAATTTGTAATTGGACGCCTCTTGGGTCCTAATGCGCGTTCCATCTGCGAGAATGTCCGGTGTAGAATCAGTTTGATACGAAACTGGATGGTACATAGTAACGGTTACTGGTACTCCTTCCATCTCATATTTTTCTAACTCTGTTGTCAATCTTGAAATTTTATCTTTCAAAGATTGAATAACAATATTTTTATCATTTATAAACTTTGTTGATATTATACCATTAGCATAAGTCATCAAAGCAATAGTCAGTACTGACATAGATATATATTTGTTCATGTGTTTGTTCATCCTTTTGTATAAATATTAGTTAAGTCACCAAAACAATCATTTTTTATTCTAGTGGAGCTGGGGGGAGTCGAACCCCCGTCCTAATATCTCCAATAAAAAAGTCATTCACAACTTAGTTAGGTTCCAAATTCAGTAGTCACCTACAACCCACCATGGTCAGTTTACAGATTGACAACTGAGAACTTTTACTCTGTTCCAAGAGTTGGTGTCTAACTTATTTTATGACCGAGTGTTAGACAACTCAGTAACTTAGGCCGCGTAGGCGTAAGATGGTTGGGAATCAGAAACGAAATTATCAAATCCCATTTCAGAATTAGCTAAATGCCAATCTATTTCCAACCCTTGTAGCGATTGTTCGCCATTTTAGGTTATGAGTCTTTTTTAGACGAGTCTTACTCAAACTCCGTTGCACTCTTTTATCAAACGATACCAGTCGAAACCAGTCAGCCCCAATCTTCTTCACTTTGATATTCATCAAAATCATCTATTAATATTCTCATAGCTTCAATACATTCGTCTACTAATTCCCAATCTTCTGTTTCCTTCGCTTCGTCTAGCTTATGAAGTATCTCTTCTAAATCCATCTTAATTTATCTCCTATTATTTTTTTAAAATGCATAAGCGTAAATACTGAAAATAAACCCAATGACATCAATAATGTTAGTAATGAAATAAAAACTAATACTGACATTTGTTGTATTATATAAAACATTGTTTTCATATATTTAATTATCATTGACAGCATTTTTTATACTTTTTTCCTGAACCGCAGTGACATGGGTCATTTCTACCTATCTTATTTTCATTTTTTATAGTATTAACAGCTCTTCTATCCATTATAGTTTTACCATTTAAATGGTCTATCTCATGCTGAACACAAACAGTTTCAAGCTTTCTAAGTTCGTATTCTTTTGTTTTTTGAGTTTGCTGTTCCCATGTACCCGTACCTTCAGAAGAATTTTTTGCTGCACTGAAGTATAGCTTACTATCTTCTTGTTCTGTAGCAACTACGATATCACCATATCTTTTTGTATGTACACCTTTACCTTCAAAAGATAAACAACCTTCATAATAAGGTATTTCATTTGAACATTCAACTATTTCAGGATTAATTAATACTATTGGTTCTCTAACGTTTACTACAGCAACCTGAGCATCAATACCAACTTGATTAGCTGCTAATCCAATACCATCTTGACGTTTATTAAGTATTTGAAACAACTCTGTAGCTATTTTCATACCTTCGTCTACAGAGACTTTTTTTAGTAGTCTATTAATTAAAGGATTGTTTTCTTTTAAACAATTAATTACTTGTCTCATCGTGTACGAGTCCATGGGTTAATATTATTATTAATACGTCTACGAACTATTCTATGTCTCCAGTAACCTAATCCCCAAGACACTAACAATAAAACAGCTATTAACATTTTTAAAATATCAGCATCTCTAACTGACATATAACCGAATATCGTCGCAGTTAATAATTGTATATAGAACTGAGCTAAATTTAATTTTTTTAATTTATTTTTTTGCATTTACTAAAGTAATTTTATATTCAATCAAAGCTTTACATTCTTTACACCAGATTGGTGTAATACTTTTATGATTTGAATAAGATGTTAAATGGTCTTCCATGTGTTCTCTAACTAGTAACATATCATTGGCTTTATATTCGTATAGTAGCTCTTGAGTTTCACTATCCTGACCACAAGTTAGACAAACTCCTTTTTTAGCTGTTTTACTTTTGCTCTTTAAAGTAAAATAACCATCTTTACTTTTTCTTAAATTATCTTTAAATCCCATTAAAATAAATCCTTTACATGATTTATAATTTTTGTCCAATAAATACCTATTGTTGTTATAACAACTCCTCCTGACAATAAAATGCTAGGATGAGAATGTTCTCCACAGAACCCTACAAAGTGTTTCATTAAGTGTAATATTTCATTCATTAAAACCTCGGTGTATTATTTTCATCGGTCATCTTGTAAGCGATGTAACTAAGTAAACATATAACTAAAAATTCAAACATTATTTTCTGTAACCCTTTCTGTTAATTTCTCTAAATCTTTTCTTATCACAATAAGTTTATCAAGTGAATACATAACCCTCTCATAGGCCCATTTGTTGTCATCCTCAAATTCTTCATTCATATATAACTCATCCAATATAACTCTTAATTCTTGTATATTAAAACTTATATCAGATAGGTATCTTTTTAAACTCAGTTGTTCTCGTTCCCACATTTAGTCTCCGAATTTATGATTCAAAAAGTCTTGTTGTTTTTTAACTGCTTTTTTAAGAGCTTCTTTTTTTTCTTTTTCTCTATCAAGTAGAATTTGTTCTTTAGTTCTACGTTTAGTTTTTTTCTTAACAGGTTTAACTTTAGTAGGGGGTAAAGTACCTTTTAATTTAGGCTGTTCAACACCCTTATGAAATACATTACCATCTTTATCTACAAACTCTTTCATAAAGTGCCAACCAGAAGGTCTACCAGTTGGTTTATGTTTGGGTTTACTGACTACTTTAAATGTTTCTGGAAACATTTTATATAATCTACTTAATAAAGCTCTGTAACCTAGAACGGATACTGCATCTATCCCAACATTACGAACAGGTTCACCAGTAACTTTACAATCCATGTATGGAACGTTATCTATAAAATAACCTCCATTGTCTTCAAACTTTTTAACTTCTTCGCTTGGCCAATCCATTGTTTCTCCTTTTAAAGTTTCTTTCTTGAATTTCTAAAATATGTTTACAATATCTTATCTTATGTCTTCTACGAAATTTATAAGCAGGACAATCACACGCCCATTCTAACCTACTACGGTCAAAACGTATGTCATAATCTTTACCCTTAACCCGATAATGTTCCCAACCATAGTCATCAAGTAAAACACCATCAAACTCGTCTATCACATAACGCATTAATTTGTGCATCGTTTATATATTTCCTATTACCATAAGTAGTCCGAACACAAAAATAATGTACAAAAGTGTTAAAAATTCAGCAACGTGATATACCCATTGTCTTAAAGTGTATTTTCTTTGATTCATATTATAATTGTCCCCATAATAATATTTCTGAAATTAGTTGGTCTTCTGCTTCTGTCCAAAAGTTAGAGTTCCAATTTTCCCAAAGTACATTGTTATATTCATCTTCTATTTTGTGAACTCTGATGTCACCAGCGTAATCTAAATCATACGAGACTGTATAATACTTTGATACAGAAACAACTGGTTCATCTCCTAACAATAATTCATTTACTGCTTCACCAAATGTAGTTTCATGTAAATAATCATTTGACATAAACATTTTTTGATACATATTCATATTAATTATTTTCCTTTTTAATTATTTTCAATGTAATGTATATCTACCATTTCTTCCAACTGAGATATCTCAGCCATATCAACCTTAACCACTTTCGGTTCAAGGTCATTTATTCTTAACTCCTGTAAATCTTGTTCTGTAATACTATTAAAGCTATCCTCTTTAGCCTCTTTTAACATCGACTTCATCACATCTTCAGCTTCAAGACAACCGAACAATTCGTATCTCCTGAATATGGTCATTTCTTTAACTTCACTATAAGTGTATTTACCTACGTTTGGATTCATATTATTATTCCTTTATTTTTCATATCTAAATATACGAATAAAATAGTATACGTGTCAAGTCTTTTTTTTATTTTTTTTACATTTTATCTAAAGACTTATTAGCGAACTCGACGCTATTACAATATGAAGTTTTGAACTCGTTTATTGCAGTTTCCCACATATTGTTATCATCAGGATAATCTACAAAGAAAGAGTTAGCTTTGATAGCGTTTCTTCTTTCTGAATCAGTTGATAAAGACTTATAATACTTAGAAAAATCATAATCAAACTTTTCTTTCAAATCTTTAGAACTCAAAACATTAGGTCTAACTAATCTTCCCATATATTGTCTAGCAAATTCTGTGAGGGATATACCATTTCCATCTTCTTTATCTGTAGTTTTCGTGAATATCATTCCTCCCAAAGTAGGAATGTTCATTCCCATTCCACCTTTATTTATCACTAACAATACAGTTAATTCATCATCATTATCATTTAACATTGTTTTAAGTTTAGTTTCATCTAACTTAGGTGTTATTTGTCCATTAGGAGCATAAATTTCATTACGACCACTTGTCATTACACAAGTTTTATATTGTTCTCTATAACCTAAACTCCTATATATAGAATTAACGTGTTCTAAAACAGATTCAACATCTAAACCTAAATCAGCACCATAATATCTATCTTGATGACATTGTATAAATAAAGTCTTTTTAACTCCTGTTTCTTTTTTTTCTTCTTCAATTTGAATAATTCTTTCTTCTATTCTACTATAAACTGAATTAGTACTATTTATATTGAGAGGTCTAAATTCTTCCCACCAAGCTTGTTTTGTAAGTAACAATTCAACAGGACAATTTTTATTTATAATCCTAAATGTCATTTCATCTTTTACCAAAACTTTACCATTTTGTTCTGAATTAGGAGTAGCTGTCAATCCGAAAATATAAGGATTGTACTCACTAACAAGTGACAACATATTATATAATGAAGCATTATATCTACTACCATACCAACCCATAACTTTTCTATAGTTTTCCTGACCAGTACATAACCAAGTATGTGCTTCGTCTATCACCATAGCATGTTTTACTTTATTTTCTTTAGCATAGTAAAGTAGTTCCCAACCACTATCTTGAAGTAAACCTGAATGTGATGTTGTGATAATAACTTTACGACCCATTTTTAATAAACTAATTGCCTCTTGAGCATTTTTTGTATATATATAACCATTCTCTATACCTGCATCCATAAAGTCTATCTCATCTAAAATACCATTTTGAGGAGCTGAAACTATAACTAGTTGTATATTATGAGGTTCCTTTTTCCATTCAGGAATCATAAATTTGGTAATTGAATATGTTTTACCTTGACCTGTTTTACCAACAATAATACCCATTTCATTTCTAACTTTTTGAAAAGAAGGTTGATTACAATGAGCAATCCAATCTTTATAGATAAAATCTACAGGTTCAACCCAACTTCTACCTTCAACTTTTTTAAGATTTCTACCAGGAGTTGTCCAATCTTTATATAAATTAGTTTTGTATCTGGCACAATTACCACATAAAGTAATAAGATTATCAGGTGATTCATTGAAAGGGTTACCATCCCAATGTTCAGTAGTTAATATACCTTTTGAGTGAGCATCTTTAGGTATTACATAGGTACATTCAAATCCTAAAATAGTGTTACAGTTTTCACAATAATCTTTTTTATGTTGAGAACTCATTGAGTTTCCTTTCGTTTTATTATTATTTTTCATATCTAAAGATACGAAAAAAAACCTATACTTGTCAAGTGTTTTTTTTATTTTTTTTAAATAATTTTTCTATCTCTTCTGTTGTCATGTAATCCATGTCCCAATGAGATGATTTAGCTCCCTTAGAATGGGCTCCTAATCTAACTCTTTTCTCAATTGGTCTTACAACCTTATTACCTTTTTTGTGAGGTGGGTCGTATGGACAATTATAACAACCTTTACCACAACAAACTCTTCTGGCCAAGAGCTCGTCACGTGACATCTTAGTTATGTCTTTTTTCATTTATCACCATTTTTCTTATTTTTGTAGGTAAAACTTCCAATCTGTTAATCTCATCTAACATCTTAGATTTATTGTTTAGTGATATTTTATCCTCACTAAATAGCTGTTTCAACCAATTTATAGTAGGTTGATAACCATTGTCTTTGTAATGCAATATAGTCTTGTTATATAACGTATCTGAATCCATAAGTTGAATTGTAGATATGTCTTGTACAGGTTCTCTTTCAGGTTCAGGGTTATACATATTGTGATAATACTGCTCTAACCATTTATCCCAATTACCACCTACAGACTTTGCTTTACGAGTATTACCAGTACTCCTTCTATCTAAAGACTTTAAGTGTTTAGATGTAGATTTGTTTATAGGTTGAACATAACCACCTGTCTTGTGAGGATAAACCGTGTGAGCTGAATAAGCTTCAACTTCACTACAATCTAAACATTCTGTATAACCTAAATGAACTCGGTGTTTATCAATCGTTTCGGAACACTTACTACAAGTGTTCAAACTAAACTTCTCCAATTACTACCCAACTTACCACCATTAGCTCTCAATGCTCTACGTTCTAGTAATTTGACGATAAGGTTAAGTTCCTCTTGAGTAAACTTAGGTGGAACAACAAGACCATTAGGGCCTCCACGAACCACAGGTAAGTTTGCTTTTCTAACTACTTCTCTTACTTGTTTTAATAACTTTTTCATACTATGAATATACGAAATAAATCATATATTTGTCAAGTACTTTTTTATTTTTTTTTTATCTTTTTTTATATGTTAGATGTGAATTTCTACCACCTCTACCTATATTCTGATATATGCTGCCATCTATTTCTTTAGAGTCGTTATTATCTACTACATCAGATTTAATATTTTCACTTTTTTTTCTAGGTATATATTTATCGAGCGTATTGCTTATACCATCTAATATTCTATCTTTTAAACTCATCTTGGTGTTCTACCCCCTCTCCCAACTGGTTTTGGTTTTGGTATTTCTTCTATGTTTGTTATTTCATTATTAGGACCTATATCTATTTGCGTAATAGTATCCTCTTCATATAACTCACCATCGTCTTCGTACATATCATCATCACCATCTTCATAACCATAATCATCGGGTTCATCTTTACCATAATCATCTTGTTCATGAATATCATCTTCTGGTTCACCATTGTCTTCTATGTAATTAATATCATCTTCTGGTTCATCCCATCTTTCTTCCATATCTTCCATTAAACTTTCTTGTTCTTCTAAACGAGTAGTTAATAAATCTATTTTTTCATATAGAGTTTCTTTTTCAGATTGTGTAATTTCTGGCTCTGGTTCTGGTTCTGGCTTAACTGGAGCTCTACCTAGAGCAGTATTCCAAGCTATCACCATAGCAAGAGCCATAGGGTCAAATACAAAGATAAGAATAAAAATAAAGAACTTAACTACAGTATCTATATCAGTATCAAAAGACCTTGCTAAATAAACAGCAGGACCAACATCAACACCAGTTTCTATAAGTTCTAATTCTAAATCAGAAATCCTAGATTTTACTTTTAAAATATTATTGCTTGCTTCAGTTAACTGAGGAGTATATTCGTCCAATAAAGTTCTTTTTGCAGTTATGTAATTTGAAGGTAGAGATTCCATTTGTGCATCTAAACTTTCTTGTAAAAACTTTCTTTCGTCTTGCATCTGTTCTAATCTATCTTCAAGAGCTAACAACTCGGATGTTTGTTTTTCAAACCCTACTGTGGCTCCTTGATATGCATTACTGAGATAACCATAAATACCAGCTGATGTTATTAACACTAAAGTAACTACACCTGCACTAAGATACGCTCTCAATGATTTACCCATCGTATACCAATTTTGATATATGAAGGATGCAGCAACAAGTTTAGTAAATTCTAAAGCTCCTGCCATAATTACAACTGATAAAGCTGCTCCACTAAATAATTTAGATAATCCATAAACTGAAAAAAAAGCTGCACATCCAGCTACTAATAAAGCAGATATACCTATTAGTGATTTAAAGTTTTTTATTCCTTCTAACATATCTTTTTCCTTCTATTAACTCATACCTTTAATATGATTTATTATTATTTCCCTAAGAGATTTTCGCTCTTTATCTTTAGCATGATACCAAATCCAAGCTAATTGTGCTTTTGTATTTTGGATTTCAGCACTCATTTCTTTACCATGTTGTTCTAATAAAGTAGGGTCGTTTACATAATCATCTACATTAATATTTAATTTTTCTGCTATATCTATTAATGTAGATAAATCATTTTTTTCCTTAGCTTCATTAGCTTTAACAAATAATTCATCTGTCTCTGTAAGTTTTTTATCTGGATGAGTTTTTACAGCTATATCTTTAAATAGTTTTAAAGTAGTTTCGTCTGGTTTTTTAGCAACTTCATCTTCTATGTCTTCGTCTTTAATATTTTTAGATTTACTATTTTTTTTAGACTTAGTATTAGCTGATATTACATCAGCAAAATCTTTATTAAATTTACTTTGACATTTAAGATTTAATTCTCTAACCTCTTCTAACTCAAGCCTTAAATATTCAATCTGTAGTTTTAACTTTTTTATTTTTCTATCCAAGGCTAAAACCTTACCTTTATTTATTTGTTATCAATAAATATATTTATGTATATAAAATAATCAGACTAAACATTAATCAATTTCATGCATATGTAGAAGGTGTTTCCGTTCTTTAGAACGGTGTCTGCTAAGTGATATTTTTGTTTTAAGTAATCGGTATTTTGAGATACAACCTTATCAGCGGACACCGTTCCAAGAACTAAGTATCTGTCTTTATTTACAGATACTATTTGCATTTAGGAGATTTTTACTGAGTGCTTTTTTGGCTTCTCAGGTTCTACCTTTGGAATCTCGATGGATAATAATCCATCTTTGAACGATGCCTTGATACTCTCCCCATCAAGAAGTTCTCCCAATTCAAACTGTCTTTTAAAAGAGGAATGTTTTAATTCTCTACGAATTACTTTTGCTCCTCTATCA
>Ga0160423_10000566_pt1 | contig 30421 bp, 26 predicted proteins | sample CRUFie14St8metaG_FD_108191 | JGI IMG/M metagenome (GOLD analysis project Ga0160423, IMG submission 108191) | Marine microbial communities from the Costa Rica Dome - CRUD Field 142mm St8 metaG | ecosystem: Environmental > Aquatic > Marine > Oceanic > Photic zone | place: Costa Rica: the Eastern...
AAAACAGTAGAAGAAGTAAATACTGATGAAGGTGTTATAGAGTTAGAATGGGAAGAGGTAAAAGAAATTTTCCAAATCAGAGCATCTCTGGTGGAAGTAGAGTCCACTCTATCAGCATTTATGTTAAATTTTGAGAAAAGAAAAGCTGCTTTTCTTCATAGAGCTAGAGAGCTTGAAACAGCCATGTATTCGGCTGGCAATGCTCTCAGGAGTGAAAAAGAAGTAGACCCTAATAGCACTTACGAACTTAGACTTCCAGAAGCTTCTGGACAAAAAGCATATTTTGTCAGGAAAGATGACTAAGTTATATGTTTGCCTTACTATTTATTTATACCTCGTCGTGACGTTATTATGATAGGGAGAGAGATAGGTAATGTATACTACAAGTGATATTGGAATTGCAGCTTACTTACAGTTAAAAAAGTTTAAGCTGGTGGAATGTAAAAGATTGGACAGCGGAAAATTTCATTTCGTATTTGAAGACCCAGAATCTAGATGCTCTTCGATATCCTTAGAATTTTTAGATTCTGAGTTTTGTAGTTTTGATAATAATGTTAGAAATTTAAAAAAGATATTATTCTCTTAGGTCTTTACATATCTATTTATTACATACGTTCGTTATATTCATTTAATTGCTAATTTGATAATATTAATTTTTTCAAAAGTTTTATAATATATAATTTATTTTTATTTTCTTGTAAATCTAAAACATATTATAGGAGGAAAATTAATATGGCTAGAACAACAATTAACCCTACACAAATTAGTATTACAGGGTCTAATGCAAGTGCAATTGCGGAAGGTAGCCTCTCGGCAACTCACGTCTTTATCGCACAGGCAGCAAGCACTTCAGCTGTACAGACAATTACAGCTGATGCTATGCAGAAGTACTTTTCTCAAAATGACCTTTCAGCAGCAGGTGATGCATCACACAGAGTGATCTTGACTGCAGTCGGTGACGGCGATGATGACGTCGATCTTAAATTCGACTCTGGCATTTTGTATGACCCAACAGGTGATGGTACACTAACATTAACTGGTGACCTTGCAGTAGGTGACGATGTCACCTTAAGTTCAGAATCAGCAGTTCTTACACTTGGATCTAGTGCTGGTGGCGCACAATCATCACTCACTCACATATCTGGTGCCTTCGGCGCGCACGGTGTTCGATTGAATAGCTCAAGACAACTACAGTTCGGTGATGCCGGAACATATGTCCATCAGTCTTCAGACGCAGCACTCGCTGTTGTTTCAGATGGAACAGTAACAGTTGATGCAGCTACCGATATCATTCTCGATGCTGGTGGCGCAAACGTCACAATAAAAGACGATTCCACAACTACATTAGATATTGTTTCTAATGGTGCAACATCCGTTACATTAGATGCTCCTGGTGACATTATTCTTGATGCTGACGGCGCAAACGTTACAATAAAAGATGATGGTACAACCACATTAGATATTGTTTCTAATGGTACAACTGATGTACTTTTCGATGCACCTGGTGACATTCGTCTCGACGCAGGTGGTTTTGACATTAAGCTTGAAGCTGCCGGAACAGAGTTCGGTCGTCTTTCAGATGATACTTCTAGTAACTTTGCCATTTTCTCAGCAGTGCAAGATAAGGACATGGTATTCAAGGGTAACGACGGTGGTTCAACCATCACAGCGCTTACACTTGATATGTCTAACGCTGGTCGTGCAACATTTAATGAAAATGTAGTAGTAACCGGTGACCTTACTGTTAATGGTACCACCACAACAGTAAACAGCACAACTTTGACAGTAGACGATACTATTATCGTTCTCGGTCAGGGTAATGATATTGGAGCAGGCTCCACAAAGGACTTGGGTATACTTCTTGAAAGATCAAGTTCTGTAGGTGACAAGAATGTTGCATTTTTCTGGGATGAATCAGAAGATTACTTCCAGCTTATGCAGGATATTAGTGAAATGGGTGGAGGCGACAACATTGATGTTTCTTCTGCTGCTTACGCTGAGCTTCGACTTGGTGCTCAGGTAAACTCTGGTTCCATTCTGCCGATTGCTGATGACTCACATGACCTTGGTTCATCTTCTAAGCAGTGGAAGGACCTTTACGTCGATGGTAAGGCTTACATCGATGCTATCGAATTCGACGGTACAGATATTACATCGACTGCTGCAGAGATCAACGTTCTTGATGGTTATGCAGAAGAAGTATTCGTACAGACAGCTGACTTCATTGTTTTCGCTGACGCCGACGCAAGCACTGGTAACCACGACTTACGACGTGAGTCGACATCTGACTTCCTTACAGCTGTAGCTGGTGATGGTTTGTCTGTAGTTGCAAGTCAGCTTAAGGTAGACTTGCAGGCTTATGAGCAAATTTTTAACTCTGCTTCACTAACAAGTGGTAAAATTGGCACAACAACGATCGGAGCTGGTTCTATGCTTGCGAACTCATTTGAAGTATATCTCAATGGTATGCTCCAGATCGCTTCTGGCTCTTTGAGCGGCGCTGTTCAAGGTGGTGACTATAAGCTTGAGGACTCTACACTCACCATGACAGACGCTTTAGATTCTGACGACGTTCTTGTTGTTAAGTATCTACAGAAATAATATAGCCTACCCATAACATCCTACCAAAAGCCCAGTTTTTACTGGGCTTTTTCTTTTGTGCAGTTTTCTTTATTCCTTTGGAAACCGGAAAAACTAGTTATTAAAGTAAAATAATATTTATTTTTGTTTCTTCAAGGAGAATTTAACATGGCAGCAAGAAAATTTAAGTTTGTATCACCCGGAGTGTTCTTAAAAGAGATTGACAACTCTCAGCTCCCCAAACTACCTGGTCCCATAGGTCCAGTAATAATTGGTAGAACCCGTAAGGGCCCTGCACTTAACCCAGTAAAGGTCGACTCTTACGCAGATTTTGTGGAAATGTTTGGTGAGGCAATTCCGGGCAATGAGGGTGAAGATGTTTGGAGAGACGGCAACGGCCTTCTAGCGCCAGCATACGCAAATTATGCAGCAAAGGCTTATTTTGCAGCAGATATAGAATCTCCAGTTACTATGATTCGATTACTCGGGGCTAAGGGCGATAACGCCTCCTCCGCGGATACCGCAGTCCCAGGGTGGGCTACAAATAAAGCATTTGCACTTGTTGTGTACCCAAAAGGCACAATTGACGCTGCCCAACACCAAGTTGCGGGCATTTTTTATTTTCCAGGATCGTCTACAAACATTCACCTTGCCGGCAAGAATCCATCTGGTGGAGATGTCGCAGAATCCGCCGCAGGAGAAGTTGTGGTAACAGATGCCGATGGTAATTTTAACATAATAATTAAAGACTCTGGTGCTTCTGAATCTGTCCTTGTTAACTTTGTAAAGGGAAGCAAGAGTTATATTCGTGATGTTGTAAACACTAACCCAGTTGCAACAAATGCCGGCACAGATGGCATCGCGTACACTACCGCTGGTAGTTTGTCAGACAAGTATTGGCTCGGAGAGACATTCGATGAACTAGTTCCTACATTTACTGGAGCTAATCTTAATGGCTATCTTTTACAATTGACAGATAGTACAACTTACGGCTTTTCTGACAGGACACATGAAGCAACAGCGGCCCGATCTGGCTGGGTAATTCACCAACGTCAAGGCGCTGTAGAAAATTATGACACCAAAAAGCTAGAAAAGCTATTTAGAGTCATTGCCTTAACAGAAGGAGAATATGCATCAAAGAACATAGTAGTCTCAGTGGAAGATATAAGGATCCCACAAGAAGGCGCGACGGACCCATATGGATCCTTCTCTGTGGTAGTTAGAAAAGTATATGGTACAGACCTAGAGGTAGTAGAATCATTTACAGGCTGTAACTTAAACCCCAACTCAGAGAATTATGTTGCAAGACAGGTTGGTGATCAATATTTTAAGTGGTCAAAAACTGAAAAGAGAAATAAAGTTTATGGAAATTATGTAAATAGATCTCGCTACATTAGAGTAGAAATGCACTCTAATGTTGATAACGGTAGTGTAGATCCTTCAAAGGTGCCATTTGGATTCCTCGGCCCCATTGTGCCCATCGATGTGACCACCGGAGCAGCTAATACATCAGGAAATGGAGCAACTATCGGTAGTGATTCTAAGTTTATTAAATCAGGGCAATCTATTAAAACAACCGAAGCAGGAAATAGTACTAAAACTGCCACTGTCGCCTGGCCGAAGCTAAAAACAACAATTTCAGGCTCAATTAAGGGTGACGATTACTTTGGCGCAGCGGTGTACAAGGTTACTGATGGTGGAGATCTTACCAGCGAGTTAGATAGAGGCATGATAGATTATATCCGCGCTCTACCCAGTGGTTATAGCAACGCATCTTATAAAGCCGGTGAAACAGGTAACGACACTAATTATGCTTTTACGTTTAGTTTAGATGAAATAGTTGTTCAAGGAGAAAACTTAGACACGCCAAGAACCGCAAATGTACAAAAGGTGTTCTTTAAGTCCGGGTCGGGCGCTCAGAAGACCGGTGATGAAGCTAGTTACACGGGCGCAGTATCCTCAGCCTCAAATCTTTTAGAATTGGGTTTTGATAAGTTTCAAATGCCACTAGTGGGAGGTTTTGATGGCGTAGACATAACGGAAGCAGATCCTTTTGCAAATAGAGTTCTTAAGGCAGAGAAAAGCACAGCAGGTAACTATGCTTTTGCAACTGTCGACAGAGCAATTGAGTTGATTAGAGATCCAGAAGCAATAGAACACAATATTGCTACAATACCCGGTCTTACAGAAAGAACCTTAATTCGAAAACTGATTGAGACATGTGAATCAAGAGCTGATTCTTTGGCCATTGTGGATCTGCCAGATATTTATCTACCACCGCATGAGAAGAAATGTAAGTATTTCGACGAACGTTTAGGCACAAACCCCGATGAAGCAGCGAAAGAACTTAAGAAAGAGCAGCTTAACTCTTCTTACGGAGCCGCTTATTATCCGTGGGTAAAGATTAGAGATACAGAAAATTCTAGAGACCTTTGGGTGCCGCCTTCTGTTGTTGCATTGGGCGTAATGGCTTACACAGAGCAGAGAGATGAAGTTTGGTTTGCGCCAGCAGGATTTAACCGCGGTGGTCTTAATGAAGGCAACGCTGGGGTGCCGGTCTTGCAGGTTTCTGAGCAACTTCTTTCTAAGCAGAGAGATACTCTATATGAAGCAAACATTAACCCAATTGCTTCATTCGTAACAGAAGGGTTGGTTATTTTCGGCCAGAAGACACTCCAGTCAACACCTTCTGCTTTGGATAGAATTAATGTACGTAGATTGCTTATTTTTGTAAAGAAGGAGATTTCTAGAATCGCTTCAGGTCTTCTTTTTGATCAGAATATTCCAGCTACGTGGAACAGATTTTTGGGTCAGGTTAACCCATTCTTGCAAAGTGTTCAAACACGTCTTGGTCTTTCTGACTTCAAGGTAATTCTGGATAATACTACAACTACTCCAGACCTTGTAGACAGAAACGTTATGTATGCTAAGATCTTCTTGAAGCCAGCAAGAGCGATTGAGTTTATTGCAGTTGATTTTGTTATAACAAATACAGGTGCTTCTTTTGACGATTAGGTTAAAAAAGTATAAAAGATGATATATACTTATAGGAGATATTAAATAATGAGTTTTTGGAACCAAGCAAGTGTAGAGCCTAAACGACAGTTTCGTTGGCTACTTTATATAGCGGGTATGCCGCAATGGATTGTGAAGGATGTTAAAAAGCCTAGCTTTAATGTAACAAATACTTCACATGATTTTTTGAACTACAAGTTTCACTATCCGGGCCGAGTTGATTGGCAAGATATTTCAGTGACAATTGTAGACCCAGTTCAGCCCGACTCTGCTGCAAGCTTGGTTGCGATACTTGAGAGCGCTGGTTATGTGTTGCCAAATGAATACACATCACAAGCAAATAAGCCTAGGACAATTTCTAAGAAAGCTATGGTTGAATCCCTTGGAGGTCAAATTCACCTTGAGATGTTCAGTGCTAACACTGGAGCAACAGTAGAAAATGTGCTAGAAAGATGGACCATAAATAATCCTATAATTACTAGTGTAGATTTTGGTCAGCTTTCCTACAGCAACGACGAATTAGTTAATATCAGTATAGGACTTAAATATGACTGGGCCACTTTGGAATTACCAGAGCGGGTACCCGGTAAAGTCTGGACTCTTAATCCGAGTACAGAAACAGTAGAATAAAGAAAAGAGGAATAAATGTCAAGAAATTCTAGAAGAAGAACTTCTACTAGTCAAGAAGTGGTGGCACCTCAAACCACCGCACCAAAAACACTCAACCGTGAAAACCCTTTTGGTATCAGCTTTGTGGTGCCAACTGAGGTTGTCCGCCTGCCTTCTGGCGGATCTTTTTACGAAGAAAGCAGTACGATATTTGGAAAAGAAACTTTAGAAATAAAGCAAATGACTGCGAAAGAAGAAGAGATATTAGCTAATTTATCTTTTATTGAAGATGGATCAATGTTGGACCGACTCCTGTCAAGTATTCTTGTGGACACTAGTATCAACCCAGAAGAATTATTACAAGGTGACAGAGAGGCCTTAATATATACAGCACGAAGAATATCTTATGGTCCTGAATATGGTGTAAAGCAATTCTGTCAAAATTGCGAAACAGAGGCTATTTTTGTTTACGATCTATCAAAGTGTTCTATTAAAGATGAAGAACTAGAGGGCGTTACAAGAGATGATGATGGTTTATATAGCTTTGTATTACCGCAATCATCGATTAGAGTAACAATAAGACCCCTTTCAAAAGAGGATCAAGCTTATCTCGACGATCAAGAGGAAAGAGCAAAGAAGCTAAATATTAAAAATTCAAAAACTATAAACTTTCTTAAAAGTGCAGTTGTTCAAGCAAATGGCATTAGTGATCAAGAAATGTTAAACAAGCTTTTTGACGTTTTACCAATATTAGATATCAGAAAAATAAAGAAAATTAGTAACTCTATCATACCCACTGTTGATACAAAACAAGAGGTGGCGTGTGGCAACTGTGGTCATGTTGCCGAAAGAGAGGTGCCCTTCTCGTTGGGCTTCTTTTGGCCTGAACTCTGAATATATAAAAGAAGTTACATACGAAGAAATTATTTTTTTGCAACACTATGGTAAATTTACCTTCACTGAGGCATATAACCTACCAATTGGCCTCAGATCATGGTTTGTTAAGAAAAATTTTGATATCATTGAACAAAGAAAAGAACAACAATCCAAAGAAAATAAAAGTCGCTAATATTTACTAGTAGTATTTATTCTATTCATAGAGAGGTTTTCAAATGGCTAAGCAAGAAGTCACCATGGAAAATATTCAAAAAGCGATAGACCGGTCCCTAGGTGACAAACTTGGCTTAGGTGCTGAACGAATTCGTATGTTGGGTGGCTTTATGGACATCTTCTCTGAAGGTGAAGCCATATACAAATCAAAGATAGAAGCAATCAGAAATACTGGACTCTTGCTTGATGAGATAACTGATCAAGAAGGTGGTCTCATTGGAAGATTGTCAAAAATAACAGAAGACTCATTTAGATTTTTTGGTAGAATAGATGAAGGTATTGATGCAGTTGGAGACCTGACTAAAGGACTAAGGTCTTTTTCCATGACCAGCCAGAATGCTCAAAGTGAGCTTGTTGCTCAGGCAGCAATATTCAAAAAGCTTGGAGTAGAGATGTCAGACTTCACAGCAGTCATAGATTCAGCTAGATTGGGCTTTGATATGTCTGCTAAATCTGCAGCTCAATTATCAAGGGATATAGCTTCGATTGGTAATGCAACTGGTGTTGGTATGCGTGAAGCAATGGCAAACTTTAGCAAAGCTCAGAGCAGTATGGCATATGATTCAGGAAAGTTGATGGAAAACTTTAAGAAATTGCAGTTAACTTCAGCACAAACTGGCGTTAGTTTTGATAAGTTAACTAGTTCTTTTGGAGATTCAATGGATAGTTTTGAAGGGTCTGCGAACAAGGCTGGGTCATTAAATGCAATATTGGGACGTTCTGTTTTCAATTCTATTGACTTATTAGGCAAAACAGAAGCAGAAAGAGTAGAAACCATAATACAAGGAATAAAAAAGAATGTCGATGTTCGTGCATTAGGAAAGAATAAGTTTCAATTGAAAGCCATTTCACAGGGCCTTGGATTAACACCTGATGAAACTAGAAGACTATTGACCGGTCAAATGACCGTGAAGGAGGCCTTAGCACAACAAACTAAAGATGATCCAAGAGCTATAGCAACAAAGAGAATGGTTCAGGAAATGGACAAGGCAAGTAAAGGCTTAGAGAACTTTGCTGATATTTTAGACGGACTAAGGACTGCCCAAGGATCAGGTACAGTAGCTTTTAATACTATGATGCGAGGAATTGCAAAAACTGCGGCTAGCAACGTTGGCCTCAATGTAGACTCACCGGCACAGATTTTTGAATTAATGCAGCAGCAAATAAAAGCTTTAGCAGAAGCAGGACAATTAGGAGAATTCGGCACTAATATTGAAACGCTAAAGCTAAATCTCAAGAAAGATTATGAAGCACTTACAAAAGCTAAGGGAAAAGATGAGAGGCTAGCGGCCGCCCAGAAACTATTCACGAACTTAACTACTGAAGTCGCTATTTTGCAAGAATCAGTCCCAAGCACTCCGCGGAAAGCTCGAACAGCTGGACCAGAGTCTGCATCAACAGGAGGGAACTTGGTCACAAGAGCAACTCAAGCAGACCCAACGCTTTCATTGGTTCAATTGATGGGAGACTTAGCTCCTATAATGTCAAACCTTACATCCCTCACGGCCAAAAAACTAGGTGGCGATGATGTAAACTTTTTTGCAGATACAAAAAAAGTAATTTTAATGGTAGGTGATCGAAAGTTTGATGCACAGCTCATATCGACAAAAATAAAGAAGCCGGCGGGGTCACCGTAGCATGATATCATTTAAAGACATAGCAGTGGGAAGTGATCATGTGATAAGATTTCTACATGTGGCAACAGGCATAAGAGTTGAGTTTCCTGCTTTTATAACACAGTTTAGTGATAGTTATCAAGTAAATTGGGGAACTGAACAAATCTTTGGCAGAATGGATCCAATAAAGCCTTATCAGGGGACTAGCAGAAACATCAGTCTTGCTTTTGACGTTTTGTCTCGAAGCTTATCGGACTCCAGAGAAAACATGGATAACTATAGCAAGCTAATACAAATGCTTTATCCGGTTTATAACACTCCGTTGTCTGGTGGTAACAAAGGATTTGGAAGAACATTGAAGGCACCACCAATAATGAGACTTCAGTTTATGAATTTGATAAAAAGTAATTCAGATAATTCGCCTGAAGATGGCCTTTTGGGCTGTATCAGTGGCTTGTCCTTTGACCCTAATAGAGAAGCAGGTTTCTTTTCTCAAAGTAATGAGATACTTCCAAAAGTTTTTAATGTATCTTTTCAATTCACTCCTCAGCACGAATCGACACTGGGGTTTGAAGAGGATAAGTTTATAAATACAGGCTTTCCATACGGCCGGCCAGCAGCAACTCCGCAAACAGGCGAAGGCCAGGGCACAGCAGAAGTATCAGCTTTTAATCAAAATAAAATTACAGGTGGTAACAGTTAAAATGCTTGACAGAAATGAAAAAAGAGATATAATAATAAATGATCACCCTTTGTACAAGAAGATGATAAAAGACAGGGGAATTGAGTTCATAAGGCATTTTTCAAAAATGAAAATTTCTAACGTTCCACCAGAATCAATGACCAATCTAACTATAATCGACCACGTTTATTCAACTGGTGATTCTTTGATGAAGTTGGCCCATAAGTACTATGGGGATGTAAGATATTGGTGGATTTTGGCGGCCTTTAATAAGAAACCGATAGATAATTTAATTAAACTTGGAGATATTGTACACATACCTTTCCCCCTGGAAGAAGCGTCGTACTTATTAGATAAAGATGGCTAAAAAAGACAACTCATTTAATGAGCAGGCTTATTTAATGTGGGACCACTATATCCAAAAGCGATCCGGAGCCGCGAAGAAACTAAGCAGACTAAGTACAAAGTCGGAAAAGACAGGACTTTCCTTTCACAAGGTCACTGGTAACTATCAGCCTGGTGATTTTATTTCAAAAGTAATGAGTGATGGAAATAAGTTTAGAAGATATCAGCATCTGTTAGATCTAGAATCATATAAACTATCTTCTTTGCTTCCAGAGGTGAAACTTTTTAGAGTTTCTGGGAATAAGTATATACCATTTTATTTTCCAGAGGGGACAGAAAGAACAACAATGGGTACTATCTTGCAACCTGGGTCATCTCTAGGGGCAGTTGGTATTAAAAGTTTTGATGCTAGTTTTGTAGGAAAAGATTTTTTTACCAGAGACAAGTTAATAGAATGTTCTCTATCGTTGTATACAGATTCTATGGAAAATATTTTCAAAGACCCGCCTGCAGGTTTTGCACAGTTGAGTGAGCTTTTTACAATTTCTTCAGGCCAAAACGGCCTAAAAACTCAAATAAGAGAAGGCTTCTCGAAAGAAGTATCAACAGATAGTATAAACAGGCCTTTTTCCCATGAAATCGGAGCCGTTCTGGGTTATGCTGTACCTTCTGAAGATGGTGTGTTTTCTTCAGAAGAAAGACAAGCAATTCAAAATACTAGTCTCCTACTCAGGCTAACCTATACAGGCCACAATATAAATGTTTCTCAGGATGGGCAAACCACAATTGACATAACTTACGTTGGAAGAATGGATGGATCTTTAAATAATTCAGCATATAATATTTTGGCCGACAGCGCAGATTTATTAAACTTAACGAAAATTCAATCAGATATTAATTTCTTTAAAGGCGCAAGTTCACTGAGCGATGCTCAAAGAAAGGAAAAAATTCAAAAATTAGAATCCACAATTAGAAAAACGATCAGAAATAAACTGAGCCAAATCACACACATTTTAGAGGATTCAAAAAAAGTCTATTACACTGTGGTTTCTCCAAAATCTATTCGAGAATTTAAAAATTTTACAAATCAAATTACTGAAACAAAAGAAGATAATCCCCCAAAAGAGTCTGCTGAAGCTGCCAAACCATCTACGAAGTCTGGTGCACCGGATAAAAAACTGACCGGTAATTCTAAAATACCGCATAATAGTACATCGATACAATATTTTTACTTGGGAGATTTCATGGAAGCTGTACTGCAAATGTACATTATAGAGACAAAGAAAGCCTTAAAAAAATCTGAAACAGAGAGTTCGACAAGCGAGGAAAAGAGAAAAACACAAAAACAACTAACTAAATTCTTAGAAAATTTACGAAGTTATAGAATATTATTTGGCAATACTCCAATATACACAGGTAGAGATCAAGTAACAATAGCGAACTTATCAGACATTCCTGTGTCTGCAAAATTAGCAGCACAGATACTATTTGAAGATTTAATACAGACACAAACTCTTAAATTTACTGTATCCAATTTTGTAGATAAAGTGGTAGGAAAACTGTTACCTTCTTGTTTGAATGATCACTTATATAAAGACGCTGCAAACTTACACGACCCAATAAATATACGATCTTCTACGGTCTCAGGCGCAGATATAAAATCCTTATCCTCTGAAGTTAAGATAGAACAACTAAAAGGTCTTTTAAATCGTAAAAATATCAATCGTACTTTTTCCGATGACAAAGAGTATTATTTTATTTATTCAGAGATGACAACAAAGGAAGTTGTTGCTCGCAATGGCAATAGAGAGGAAGACCTAAAAAGCGGTGTTTACCACTTTAGCCTATCAAAAGATAGGGGCATGGTAAAGTCTATAGATTTTTCACAAGCCACTGTTCAATTCAGAAAAGAAGCTCTAATGTTAGAGTCAGTATCACTATTCGATGAACTTAAGATGCCATACAATGTTTCAATCTCTATGTATGGAAATTGTTTGTTTTTTCCAGGATCCATGATTTATGTAAATCCTTCTAGTATCGGATTTGGAGACCCTAGAAACGCGAGATCCGCCGCCGCTCGACTGGGCATCGGTGGATATTATATTATAGTTTCAGTTAAGACAAATTTTAATCAGGGTATGATGAGCACTACCTTGGATGCTAGACACCAAGATTGGGCCTCTGATGGTAATGCGATATCAACACTGCAAGAGATGGAGCAGCTGGGTATAACAGCAGAAGCACGTAGGAACGTTGCTGCAAATAAGAATCCTTTTAGAGCGGAGATAGGATAATGAAAGATAAGTTTGATTTTAAAGGAGGAACAGGCTCAACAGTAAAAGAATCTTTTGATAATAGAAAAGAGTACAAAGAGCAAGCAAAAATAAAAAATGTAGACTTACTTGATACTCTATATCAAAATTGTAATTATGGACTTCTAAATCAAAACTACGAACCAGTTTGCCTAAACACAGATGAAAATTTAACCAACTTATCAAAATTTTCAGAAAGCACCTCTGGTCTTTTTGCAATTAATTTTGTAGTGAGAGCTTTCGAGAGCTTTAGAAGATACTACGTAGCAACAACCCTTGAAAGAGGGTTAGAGTTTCCACCAATAATTGGCCAACCTACTCCGAAACGCGCCTTTGCGAATTTAGATTCGACTTGGAGCAGATATATCCTGACACAAATTAACAATTATGGGTTACTTTTGGCAGAAACCTTAGATGATGTTAATAATCACAAACATATAATTTTTGATTTAATTAAGAAAAATATTGAGGAGTTTCCAATAACTAAAAGCGGATTTTTGTTGTCTAATAAGTGTCCCATTTCTGTATCAGGTCTAGTGATAGAATTAACGGAGTTAAAATACGATAAAGATTCCGAAAAAAATCAATTTTTCAATTCCTATGAGTATGGATGTTTTGCGGAAGTAGTCACTGAAATGGGATTTCATATAGATAAAAATGTACCCTGGCGTATAATAGCTAATTTAGATTCTCCTATCATGAAGCAGCAAATTCAGCGTTATTTCCCCGGTCCTTACTCTTCAGAAGATATTTTAAACAAAACATATAGGAAGAAGACTCATTTTGAAGACATATCTTCTGTATACTTTTTTTATGCAAGGACACTTCAAAGGGCTTTAGAGAAATTTGGTATAACACATCGACCAGCATATTCACAAGAATTTTTAATTGAAGAAACACTAAAAATCAGGATGCTGGAAACTGGTATGAGTATGGATAATTTTAGTCACATGAGAAATCAAGTTTTAAATTCACACAGATCTTATTCCTCTATGTACCCCAACGACCCTTTAAAGCCTGCCGCGGCAAAGATTGGCAAATTTTGTTCAGAAAAAATAAAAGAAATTTATCTTGCAAAAAAGCAAAAAAGCAGTTATAGTATTAGCACAATAAAGGATCTAATGTGATACTACAGACTCTGGATATAAGAAATAATTGCAAAGGAATATTTCACCAAGGTGATTTCTTGCTTGAAAACGCAAAACAGGTATCTGAACAGTATAAAGTAGCCTGGAAACACTCACCACTGCTTGACGATACTAAATTTCGATATTTATTTTTATCCTCCAGGGGAGATGACCTTTCTCCATACTGTAACAATCCAGAGCTATTTTCTATTTATAAGAAAAAAATAGAATCACATCTGAAAGCGGCACTGTCAGCAAAAGTAAGCTTAGAAGATGAGTGTTTTTTTGATTTGTTACCTCGACATCAATTGTTGAAATGGTTTCAGATAAAACAACAGGCATTGCAAGCAATTAAAGACAACATAGAAAAAGAAGACGATTATGATATTTTACATAAAATACATGTGCTGACTTCAATCATTGCCCGCCAAGATATTCAATTCGGTACCAAAGTTGGCCAGGTTATTTATGATATTTTTGGATCAGCTACTGGTAGGCTGACAACTAAGAAGGGTTCTGTGCCTGTGCTGACATTAAAGAAAGAACAGAGAGATTTGTTAAGGCCTCAGAATGATTTATACCTAGAGCTGGATTTAAACGCTGCAGAGATTAGAATGTTAATGGCCTTGTCAGGAAGAGAGCAGCCACAAGGAGACATTCATGAGTGGGTGGTGAAGAACGTGTTTGATAATAACATTAAGAGATCACAGGCCAAAATAGAACTATTCGCTTGGCTGTATAATCCTTCGAACTCGAAAAGTCGATTCGACCAAATTTTTTCGCGGCAAATTTTTCGAGATTTTTACTTTTGTGATAAACAGCTACTTACGACTCCTTTTGGAAGAAAACTAAGGGTAGATGAAAGAAGGGCTCAAAATTACTTGCTCCAATCGACAACATCTGATCAGGTATTGGAAAATGCTTACGTAATTCAAAAGATGCTCGATGGTAAAAAATCTAAAATAGCTTTTACACTCCATGATTCGATTATACTTGACATGGCCAAAGAAGATGCTATAATGATAAGAGATATAAAGAATCAATTTGAAAATACTCGGTGGGGAAAGTTCACGAGCACATGCAAAGTAGGAAAAACTTTCGGCCAACTAAAGGATTTAAAGGTTTGAAGAATATTTTAGGAATTGGAACAGCCGGCTGTAACATAGTGGAACAACTGTCGCAGTACCCAGTATATAATTGTTTTTACATTTCAAACGAAATCAAAAAAACATCAAAATACAAATTTGCGCTAATCGAGCAACAAGGCCCTGAAGCTTATGAATCTATGGAAATGTCTAAAATTCACAAATGGCTTGACAAAATTGAAGAACAATGTACAATAATACTGTGTGGAGCATCAGATTCTACGGGGATTACGTTACGTGCCCTAGAAAATCTTCACATGCAAAAGGTAAAAATGGAAATAGTTTACATTATGCCGGAATTAGAAGTATTATCAGAAACAAAACAAATGCATGAACGTGCCGTCAGAGGTATTTTGCAAAACTTCACTAGATCTGGACTTTTTGAAAAAATTTGTCTCGTATCCAACTTACAATTGGAGAAAATGGCCGGTTCCACCAATGTGTTTGATTACTACAATCAGATAAATAACGTTTTTACTGGAATGTATTATATGATGGACGTCTTCAAAAATACAAAACCTGTAACTTCTACATTTAAGAGGCCAAAAGAGTCATGTAGGGTCACGACTATAGGAGTTTCTTCACTAGAGGGTCAAGACAACTTACTTTTTCCTTTTAATCAAGAAGTGGATGTGGTATACTATTATGGTATCAACGAAGAAAAACTAAAGACAGAAGAAAATTTGTTTAGAACGATTACAAATAAAGTAAAATCACGAATTACCGAAGAAACAAAAGTATCATTTGGGATATATCCAACACAATACGAAGATGACTACATTTATGTAGAATATTTTTCTCCAAAAATTCAACAATTAGTTGTTGACAAAGAATAATAAATAAGATATTATATAAACAGTTGGTCAGGATATTTGCTGACCTGCTATAGCCTAGAGTGTGCAAAAAAACAACAAACCAATAGGAGGTATTAATTATGGCACTTAATTTAGATGCAATGAAAGCGAAGTTAGATAAACTAAACGGAAAGGGTGAAGGAGGCAAGAAAAATTTCTGGAGACCAGAGGATGGTGAAAGCAATATTCGTATTGTTTCCACGCCAGATGGTGACCCGTTCAAAGAACGCTTTTTCCACTATGGTATCGGAGGACAGTCGTTTCTCTGTCCAAAGCGAAATTTTGGTGATGATTGCCCTGTGTGCAACTTTGCAAATAAGCTTTGGAACGAAGGTACTGAAGAGAGTAAGAAGCAAGCAAAGGAAATGTTTGCAAAGCAACGCTTCTTCTCGCCTGTCCTTGTCCGAGGTGAAGAGCAAGAGGGTATCCGAGTTTGGGGGTACGGTAAGATGGCCTATGAAAAGCTTCTTACAATCGTCCTTGATCCTGATTATGGAGACATTACGGATCCAGAGACAGGGAACGATTTGAAGTTAATGTATGGTAAGCTTCCCGGCGCTAGCTTCCCCCGCACGGATATCCGACCACGCCCTCGAAAGACTGTTCTTTGTGATGAGGCAGTTGGTGGCGATGACCGATGCGCCGAGCTTTTGGAGACAATTCCAAATTTTGATGAAATCTTCGAGCGAAAAACAACCGAAGAGGTGCAATCAATCCTTGATCAGTTCATGGCTGGTGATACTGGTAATCAAGAGGTTGAAAAGTTTGGCAACAACACCGGCACCGAAACAGACTCAGTTGAGGCCGCATTCAGCGACCTGTTGAATCAGTAGGTAGAATATGGCTAAAGTGACCAAACTAAAAAAGGGTGCCCTTGATATTTCAGCAATCAAGGGTATCATTAACAAGAAAGCGGGCAGAGAAGTTGCTCATTCGCTTCAGGACAATAATCCAACTGAAGTTAATGAGTGGATTCCTACTGGCTCTCGATGGTTAGATTCTATTGTTTGCAAGGGCAAATTAGCGGGAATCCCAGTTGGTAAAGTTTCTGAAATCGCAGGCCTTGAGGCAACTGGTAAGTCATTTATGGCAGCTAAGATTGCAGCAAACGCTCAAAAGATGGGGATCGACGTTGTTTATTTCGATTCAGAGTCAGCTATTGATCCTTCTTTTTTAGAACGTGCTGATTGCGATCTTGAAAAGCTTTTGTATGTTCAAGCAGAGTCTGTAGAGTTTGTTCTAGAAACCATCGAAGAATTATTAGCAACAGGCAACAAGTGGTTGTTCATTTGGGATTCACTAGCTTTGACACCTTCAATATCTGATATTGAAGGAGATTTTAACCCTCAGTCATCAATGGCTGTAAAGCCTAGAATATTGGCGAAAGGTATGTCAAAGCTAATTGTACCGATTGCAGATGCTAATGCAACACTACTAGTCTTGAATCAGCTTAAGACTAATTTGGGAGCGAGAACACCAGCTCAGGCAATGACAACTCCGTATGTTACACCTGGAGGTAAAGCTTTGCCCTACTCGTACTCGCTTCGCATCTGGCTAACAGCTAGAAAGGCAAAGGCCAGCTTTATTGTTGATGATAATGGTTACCGCATTGGCTCTGAAGTGAAGGTAAAGCTTGAGAAGTCTCGTTTTGGAACCGCAGGCCGAACTTGTAACTTCAAGATCCTTTGGGGTGACGATGCAGTGGGAGTTCAGGATGAGGAGAGTTGGTTCGATGCTATCCAGATCTCTGAGCGCCTAAAGCAGTCCGGAGCCTGGTTTGCTATTGTTCATGATGATGGATCTGAAACAAAGTTCCAGCGCAAGCAATGGCTCGAAAAGCTTCAGGATGAAAATTTCAGAAAAACTGTCTTGACAATTATGGACGAAGATGTTATTATGAAGTTCAGTAATAGAGAAGGCAATGCTTCTGATTTCTACGAGTTAGACGATTCCCCGTCTGATGAGTAATCTTACAGCCCGGCTCTATGCCGGGCTTTTTTTTAACTTAAGGAGGAAAGAATATGTTTGAAGGAATACTAAGTGATTCTGAATTTATCTATACCGCTATCGGTATGTTGATTATTGGCCTAGCCCTACATAAATGGAAGAGAAAATAAAATGAAAAGAATGATGATAGTAGACGCGTACAATCAGTTTATCCGCGGATACATAGTAGACCCTAGCAAAAACCCGAACGGATCCCCTATCGGCGGTATTCGCACGTTTATCAACATCCTTAACAAACTAACAAGAGAGGTTAAACCTGACCTTCTTGTTCTTGTGTGGGATGGTAAGGGTGGCAGCAAGAAGCGCAGAGCTATGAACAAGTCGTACAAGGGCGGCCGCAAACCACCAAGAACTAACTGGTCTCAGGTTGGTATGGCTGATGAAGAGATTATGGACAACAAAGTTTGGCAGCAGATGCGAGTTATTGAATATTTTAACCAGACCCCAGTTATTCAATTCATGGAGCCGCTTGTAGAGGCTGACGATGTTATTTCTTATATCAAGAATAGCCCAATGTTCTCTGAGTGGCAGAAGGTCATTGTGTCAGCTGACAAAGATTTTATTCAGCTACTCGATGATAAGACTATTCTGCATAGGCCAATTCAGAAAGAATATCTAAATAAGAATAATGTAGTAGAAAAATTTGGTATCCATCCGCTTAATTTTGCGCTTGCCAGAGCAATTGTTGGAGACGCTTCGGACAACCTTCCAGGTGTGCCTCGTGTGGGTATGGAGACTGTTGCAAAAAGATTTTCTTTTCTGAAAGAAGAGATTACATACTACTTATCTGATGTTATCACTGAATGTGAAAAATGCGAGAACAAACAGAAAGTATACACAAACATCTTAGACAATGAGGAGTTAATAGAAAACAATTATGATATTATGCAGTTATCTTCGCCCATGCTATCTATTCAAGCCAAACAAGGGATTGACGATACGTTTGAGCAATATAAGCCCCACTACAATCAAACGGAAATAAGAAAACTGATGCTCCAAGATGGAGTGTTGACTGTGACCACCACAGATTTGGAACAAAGATTTAACAATATTATCACTTCCTTTTCTGGATGATTTGTGATATAGTCATATAAATATAAAAGGAAGTTTAATGGAGCAAGAAAAGAAAAGCTTCTCCAAGTTTGGAAAATCATTTCAAGAAGATTTGTGTCATCTTGTTCTGAACGATAGAACATTTGCAGATCAAATGTTTGAAGTGCTGGATCTAAACTTTTTGGAGTTAAAGCATTTACGAATCTTTATAAGAAAGATTAAGGAGTATAGAGAAAAATATGGAGTCCATCCCACATCTAACATTATGTTGTCCATCATACGAACGGGTTTGGAAGGAGAAGCCGAATCTGTCAAAACGAGAATCAGAGACTACTATGCTAGAGTGCTGGCCAACGGTGAACTTCCGGACGGCTCTGACTTCATTAAAGACACTGCTCTTGACTTCTGTAAAAAACAAAAACTCAAAGAAGCTCTGATTAAATCTGTTGAACTTATTAAATCATCTTCTTTTGATGAAGTATCAAAAGTAATAGATAACGCTCTTAAATTGGGCTCAGATAACACACTGGGATATGATTACCTTGCAGACTTTGAAGCACGCTTTATTAAAAAGGCTCGCGACCCCATTTCAACGGGCTGGCAGGACATTGATGACATTTCTAAGGGAGGTCTTGGGAAAGGGGAGCTTGGTGTTGTTGTTGCTCCTACTGGTGCTGGCAAATCAATGGTACTTGTACATCTCGGGGCAGCGGCACTCAAAGCCGGGAAAAATGTATTACACTACACATTGGAACTTGCTGATACTGTTGTTGGTGGCCGCTATGATGCTGCCATTACTGGTGTGGAACTTAAAAATCTAACTGTATTTAAAGAAAAAATTTATGATGAGATAAGAGAAATTAATGGTAAGCTAATCATCAAAGAGTATCCCACAAGAAGCGCTAGTATCCAAACAATCAAAAATCACGTTGAGAAGCTAAAAAGGCGTAATTTCAACCCAGATATGATCATTGTTGACTACGGAGACTTAATTCGACCAGAAAATAGCAGAAAAGATGAGAAAAGGCACCAACTGGAAACTATTTACGAAGAGCTTAGAGGAATAGCTCAAATTTGCGAGTGTCCACTCTGGACAGCATCACAAACTAACAGATCTGGGTTGAACGCAGAAGTGATCACAATGGAGTCAATCTCCGAGGCGTTTAACAAATGTTTTGTAGCTGATTTTATCTTCACGGTGTCGAGAACCGTGGAGGACAAAAACACAAACCAAGGCCGAATCTTTGTTGCAAAAAACAGAAACGGCCCAGATGGATTAGTGTATCCAATTTTCATGGACACAAGCAATGTAAAAATAAAAGTTTTGCCTAAGACAGGCGAAACAGCAAACGATATAATCCAAAAATCTTCTGCTGAAAGGTTGGCTAACCTGAAAGAGAAGTACAAAGTTTTCAAGAAAGAAGGAGGAAAAAATTAATGGAATTATCAAATCAAATCTTATCAGAAATAACAGTACACATGAAGTACGCAAGATACTTAGAGCATGAAAAAAGAAGGGAAACTTGGGAAGAGCTTGTAACAAGAAATATGAATATGCATCTCAAAAAGTTTCCGGAACTAGAATTACAAATTCGAAAAGCGTATAAACAAGTTTTTGATAAGAAGGTGTTGCCATCAATGCGCTCAATGCAGTTTGGTGGCAAGCCAATTGAGGTAGCTCCAAATAGAATTTTTAACTGCGCTTTTATGCCGGCCGATGACTGGCGATGTTTTGGCGAGGCCATGTTCCTTCTTCTTGGTGGAACTGGAGTAGGCTACTCAGTGCAAAAACATCACGTTGAGAAATTGCCAGAAGTCACACGACCTAATATGAATAGAACTAGGCGATTTCTTGTCAATGATTCTATTGAAGGTTGGGCCGACGCGATACAGGCTCTAGTAAAGTCTTATTTTTATGGAGGATCAAGACTCCGATTTGATTATTCAGATATTCGCCCGAAGGGTGCTGCTCTCATTACTTCTGGAGGCAAGGCCCCAGGTCCTCAACCCCTGCGTGAGTGCCTGGTGAAACTTGAAGGAATGCTCTCACAGAAGGAAAATGGAGATAAGCTAACGCCAATCGAAGTACACGATATGATTTGTCATATAGCAGACGCTGTGCTGGCAGGTGGTATTCGTCGGGCTGCTCTTATTTCTTTGTTCTCGGCTGATGACGAGGACATGATCGCTGCAAAGACAGGTAATTGGTGGGAAACCAATCCACAACGAGGACGCGCAAATAATTCTGTTGTTTTGCTTCGTCACAAGATTAATAAGGAGTATTTTATGAATCTTTGGGACAGAGTAAAAGCATCAGGAGCAGGTGAGCCCGGCTTCTACTTCTCAAACGATAAGGACTGGGGCACTAACCCTTGTTGTGAGATTGGTTTACGACCATATCAGTTTTGCAACCTAACAGAAGTAAATGTATCAAATGTTGAGAGCCAAGAAGATTTGAATGATCGTGTTAAGGCAGCAACGTTCATTGGAACATTACAGGCCAGTTATACAGACTTTCATTATCTTCGAGATATCTGGCGCAGAACTACTGAAAAGGACGCTTTAATTGGAGTATCAATGACGGGCATTGCTTCCGGCGCGGTGTTGGATCTTAATATGAAAGAGGCAGCCGGCTGCGTCAAAGAAGAGAATGCTCGGGTAGCCGATCTGCTGGGTATCAAGCCCGCAGCGAGAACAACTTGTGTAAAACCAGCGGGCACTACATCTTTAACTCTTGGCACTTCTTCTGGTATTCACGCTTGGCACAATGATTATTATATCCGCCGCGTTAGGGTTGGTAAGAATGAGCCAATTTATGCATACTTGGTTCAAAACCATCCAGAACTGATTGAGGATGAGTATTTCAGCCCGCATACAACTGCTGTTATTTCCATCCCGCAAAAAGCCCCAGAGGGTTCTATCTTGAGAACAGAATCAGCACTACAACTTCTTAAGAGAGTTAAGCACGTAACAGATGAGTGGGTGAAGCCTGGTTTTCGCAAGGGCCAAAACACTCACAATATCTCTGCGACCATTTCAATAAAAGATGCAGAATGGGTTGACGTGGGTGAATGGATGTGGGATAATAGAAGTAGTTACAACGGCTTGTCAGTGCTTCCATTCTCAGATCACACTTATAAGCAGGCTCCCTTTGAGGACTGTTCGAAAGAGACATACGAAGCGCTCTTAGGCTCTTTGACATCCATAGACCTTACTAAGGTAACGGAAGAAGAGGACAACACAGACCTTAAAGGCGAAGTTGCTTGCGCTGGAGGTGCATGCGAAGTGAAGTTTGTATGATTACATTAACTGAATCTGCAGCCAACAAAATGAAAACGTTACTTTTAGAAAAAGAGGAAACAGGGGTACGCGCCGCCGTCCAAGGCGGCGGCTGTTCCGGCTTTACTTACAAGCTATTGTTCGATAATAAAAAAGATGGAGATAGAGTTATTGTTGATAGAGATGTAGAAATTTATCTTGATTCAAAAAGTTTTTTATATCTCATGGGAACAGAGATTGACTTTGTGGACGAACTAAACCAGTCGGGATTTAAATTCGTAAACCCCAACGCCAAAAGAACTTGTGGCTGCGGAGAAAGTTTTTCAATATAAATTTTTCAAAAAAATACTTTACAAATACAACAATGTTTGATATATTAAGATTAACTTAAAGAAAGGAAATAAAATGTCAAAAACACAAACCAAAATTAACAACATAGAAAAACAAAGAATCATCAACTGCCTTACAAATAAGAAATATAATAATCCATGGAAGGATGCTGATCCTCGTCAACAGACAATCTTTGATCACATTCTTGCCCTTTTACAAAAGGGATACACTTGGAGATTTGATACATCGATGACTCTTGGCAATTTAGCTAAAAACACTGCAGTCACAGAGTATATTTTCTCAATTTTGCAACCTAGAAATGAAAAGGCTGGAGATAGAGAAGGTATAAGCCAGTATGCTCACGAATTTTACGTGCTAGGCCATCGTTTAAAGCGCGTTATCGTGATGGCTGAAATTCAGTCACTGCTTTTTACTCTTGCAGGAGGAAAAAGAACTGCAGGACACTTGCTTGGCATCAAGAGCGGTCACACTTCATTATGTGATGCAATTGTTCTTATTCCTCCAAGTAACCTTGAAGAGTACGAAATTCTTGATGATCTTAAGTTCATTTCCGACGCTAGTAACGCAGAGAATACTGATGCTACACGAGACATGGACATGGCGAGTTACGCAAACGCACTTCGGGCAAAGTGGGATTTACTTTGCCGAAACCCCAATCACTGGGCTTCTGCAAATATGGGAAACATTCAGGAGCTTAAAATCAGACAATGGGCAAAAAGCTTTCTGAAGAGCGTATACTCTTACGAGCCAGTAGAGAGTGTATTTGGAAATATTTTTAACCAGGTCTTTTCACAAGACCGAGGCCAGGTTTACGAAGAACTAAGCACTGATGATATCAAGAGGCTGTGGTCTAGCACGTTCCCTAATCAGGAATGGGTAGAAGAGCCAGTAAACGGTCAATGCTGTCAGGTAGTAGCTTACTCTCGCTTGGAGAGACAAGCCTTTATCCCTATTAATAAGGAATGGCTAAAGAGAGAATCATTCTCAACCCAGCGCGATGAAGTAGGAGTAGTCTTGAAATTGGACCCTCGCGCCGATTCGATCTCAACCGTTCTAGAGCACAAAGAGAAAGCCCGTCAGTTTTTAACCGAATATAACAATTGTTCAAATTATGAAGAAGCGGGTGCCGCATTAGTCACCCGGGTCTTATTTCCATCTCACATAAACCATGGTGACGATAAGTTGACCGCCTTCGAGTGGGTGAAGTCTAAGCAGGGCTTCTTTCCAGTAAAGGTATAGAATTGAGACCGCCTGTCCTGGGTGGTCCTAAGCCCAAGTGACCCAAGGGTAAGGGTGCCTCACAATCCAGTGAGGAAATTGTAGGTTCGAATCCTGCCTTGGGCTTACCCTTTTCTCTTTACACTACTTTTAAAATATTGTATAATATACAAAGTAACAAGAAAGGAAGAAACTTGTCCAAAAAATATGAAATCAAAAAAATAGATAGAAAAGAAGCAACAGAACTTGTCCAAGCAAACCATTACTCTCCAGTAATGCCAAAACTAACAAAACATTGGCTAGGTGTCTACAAGCAGGAGGATCTAGTTGGCGTAATTACCTTAGGTTGGGGTACAAGACCAGTGCACACAATACAAAAGATTCTAGGACCAGAGTTTGAGTCAAAGGATTACTATGAAATAGGCAAGATGTGTATGTTGGATTCCGAACCCAAAAACTCAGAAACTCAAATGATCTCCCAAGTTGTTCGTTGGATTAAAGATAATTGTCCTGACGTCAAATTTTTGTATACCTTAGCTGACGGTATTATGGGCAAGTGTGGGTATGTGTATCAAGCAGCTAACTTTTATTACGGTGGTGAATATTGGACAGATAGCTATATGTCTCGCGATGGGGAAAAGGTGCACCCTAGAACAACTAGAAAACTATGTAAGGACAATTGGCTTTGGCACTACGACGAAAGATTGAGCGGCTTTGATCAAGAATTTAAAGATAAACACGATGAAAAAGTAAGACTAGCAAAAGAAAACAACACAAAGCCTCCAAAAGAGCAAGTGTTTTGGTTGACACCGGAATACATGAAATATATAGGAATGAGAAAGATTAAAGGAAAAATGTTCAGATATATTTATCCTCTAAATAAAAAAGCCAAGAAGCTGCTCAAAAACAGCACAAAAATTGACTGGAAAATAGGTTCGGGCGTATATCCGAAAGCAGATAACGGTGCTTTGCAATGGAAAGAGATGACAGCAAGAAAAAAGTATGAGTTCCTACCTAATATGCCCGAGTGGAATCTTCACTTTGTTCATCATAACGAAAAAAATGTAAATGCACATAAAAAACTACAAAACACTTGACTTTTACTAAAATATGTATTAAAATAATTAAAGGAAACAATAAAGGAGTAAACAATGAGTTCCAACAACGATAAACTACTAACCAAAGAAGAACATCTTGCAAATTACATTAAAACATTTGTCGCCATTGAGGATGCAATGGAACCATTCAAGGAACAGCGTAAAGATTTGCGTGAATCTTACAATGAAAATGGGTGGCTAACAAAAGAAGAAATGAGACTGGCCGTAAAAGCATATAGACTTTACAAGTCAGAAACTGACATGGAAATCTTAACTGATTATGTTAACAAGTGTCAAAGGTCTGTGGGGAGGATCAATGGCCTCTAATATAGAAATGCTAAAGCCTGTTAACAGGCACCTTTTAATTATTCCTCATGTTCAAAAAAACGAAACAAATGCAGGAGTATTGTTGCCCGAAGATTACCAGCCAGAAGAAAATCAATATGTAGAAGCAAGCGTTATTGATATTGCAGAGGATTGTGATAAACAATTTCGACATTTGAAATATGGTACTATTGATAACAATAGAATCGTTGTAGACCGATCAATGATTCAAGAAGTTACTCTTAAGGATAAAACTCACTTCATGATTTTAGAAAATTATGTTGTAGGAGTTTATAGGAGGCCAAGTGAAAATTGAACTGTTTGGAGATAAAATAGGTGCGGTTGAATACGTTTCACATATGGGTACAGATTTGTCGGTTGTTAATGCGGCCAGGGTTTCGTTCGGTGCGGAAAAGGAAGAAGTAGATGAAAAAGATATTAAACTTATCAACTATCTCATGGCTCATAACCATAGTTCTCCTTTTGAGCATTGTGCACTTACTTTTAAATTCACTGTGCCTTTATTTATACGTTCCCAGCATCATAGACATCGTACTTGGGCCTATAACGAAATTAGTAGACGTTATACCTCAGTAGATATTCAGTTTTACGAACCAAGTGAATTTAGGACTCAACACAAAAGCAATAGGCAGGCGAGTACAGACAGCTTGATTGACCCATTTCTTGAATCAAACAGAGACGGCTCCCCTACCATGTCAAAGGCTTCTACTCAGGTTAGAAGCCATCACAGAGAATCTACAAGATTGTTTGAAGAATTGTTAGAGTCAGGAGTATGTAGAGAACAGGCTAGGGGAGTTTTGCCCCAAAATCTTTATACACAATATTTTGGTACTGTTAATTTACATAACTTACTAAAATTCGTTTCTTTGCGAGTCCATGAGGGAGCCCAATGGGAAATACAGCAAGTTGCAAAGGCTTGCCTTGAAATCGCAAAGCAACACTTCCCTCACTCTGTAGAATCTTACATGAAACATAAAATGGAGCACTGATGAAAAAACTAGCACTTCTAATATTCTTAATTGCATGCTCAGACAGTAGTATCACCGGAAGCAACCTTGACGCCGAACGAACAAGAAGTCTCGTACCAGATGCGAGAGTAAATGATATTCAGGTGGTTCGCATCCCGGACATAACTGTTGATGCTTGGGTTGACCCCTGCGCCGACTTACCAAACACGCATCCTAGGTTTTGTGCCTGCAACCCAAATTGCTGCCAGGAACAAACTTGGTACTGCCCACCAAGAGGTGTAGAAATTCAAGCAAAATACGCTATTTTAGATATCTGCGATGAAAATTTAGAGCCTTGCGATAGAAATAGAGACCCTAATTGCCCACCTGCAGAGATCATCGAAGAAACCGGATGTCAACATGCATTTGACTGCCCTCCTGGTATTAACGAGGACTTCACTCTTACATATGACTGTGAAATAAACGGAACAGCAGGAACACAACAGGTTCGATGTGATAAGGGTCGTTTGTATTATGGAGAGTGTGTAACTTGTTTTGAGGAAGAAGAAGTGTGTGATGGTAATGACAATGATTGTGATGGGAATATAGATGAGAATCAATTAAACGCCTGCGACGGTTGTGGCCAGGTGCCAGAAGATATCTGTGATGGCCTAGACAACGATTGTGACGGCACTATTGATGAAGATCTACTAAGAGAGTGTACAACTATATGCAACTCAGGTTTAGAGATTTGTGGCAACGGAGATTGGATTGGGTGCACAGCACAGCGCCCTGTAGGTGAAGAGTGCGACGGTGAAGATAACGATTGCGATGGCCTAGTTGACGAAGGCCTTAATTGTCAATGTCCACCTGAGCAAGTAGGGGCCCTGATACCATGCTCAGAACCACCATTAAGCTGTGGCATGGGTTTCAAGACATGCGAGTGTGTGAACGACGATTGCCAAGTAACACAAATGACAGAGTGTTTCGCACTGTGCCATTGGGTACCAGAATTAGAAGCACAAGGTGCACCATGCGACCAATTTGCCGGCATACCAACAAACCCTGAACTGTGTAATAACTTTGACGAAGACTGTGATTCTTTAATTGATGAACAGTTAACCAGACAGTGTTATACAGGGCCAGAAGACACTTTAAACGTAGGTGTTTGCGCACCCGGACTCCAAGCATGTAACGCTGGCCAATGGTACGGACGTAGTTCTCAAGGTCGACAAGTCGTTGATCTATGCGGAGATGAAGTAGTACCCAGCCAGGAGATCTGCGATGGAGCCGACAACGACTGTGACGGTATAGTTGACTTCGGAGAAGAGATACCAGAAACGGATATCTTGTTCTTGGTAGACTGGTCAGGATCTATGGAAAACTACATTAACGCGGTTCGTATGGCGATGAATCGATTTGCTCAGGATTTCGAAGCAGAGGATAAGCTTAAGTGGAGCCTTATTGTTGGCCCAAAGGCAGCCCCCGGTCCTGGAGGTACACAGGAAATGCTTATACTACAGTCTGATATCGCAGATTTTGAAGACTTCTTGACAGCCTTTGCAAATGTTGGTCAATTTGATAATCAAACAGGTAATGAGCAATTTAAAGATGCAATCATTCTGGCGCTGCAAAACATTTCAGGCAATGTGCAATACAACGTTGCCAATGCAACCTGGGCCAATAGGATGGGTTCGTTCCCCGAGTTAAAGTTTTTCAAGGTAAATTGGAGGCCAAATGCAGATAGAATTATCATATTGTTTAGTGATGAGTTTGCTCAGTCTTTTCTAGTACCCCGGGTCACCACTGATCAGGTCTGGGATGCTTTGGAAGCCACTCCAAACTTAAAGTTCTACGCATTCGCTGAGAGGAATTCAAGAGTCTGGGATAATTATGCCGACCATGGAAACGGATCAGTATTTCAATTATCTAGAAACCAGCAACAGATGTATGACGATCTAATGTCTATCTTGGATGAAATATGTCTTTCATCTTCAGGGCAAGAAGCTAGAAGTACACTGCCTTCTGGATTCTTTCCGGCCTCACTAGGTGTTAGGTATGATCATAAGATAGGGATATGTTACTGAACGGTGTTGTACTGGGCTCTTGTGTAGAGTCCGCATATTTCGCCCTGGTCAATGAATTGCACTTCATCCCAACCAGGAAGACACCATACCTGTTTTATGAGTTATCGGATATTAAAATATTTGGATTATCCAAAAAATCAGAAATATGGGATAAACTAAATCTAATGATAGGGCTCCTTTCAAAGCGAATTGCCATTGAAGAGACTTCGAATATAAGAGTATCAGAAGACATAATCAGAATAGCAACGGGCAACATTACTTTCAAATACCAATTCGATAATATTTATATTTTTGACCCAACTGGTATTGAACTAGAAAACGAGATTGAGTACGCAAGGCCAAAAACTTATCGAGTTCTCGATGATTTTGAATTATCAGTTTTAGGTCCTCGAAAGTATGAACTTACACCTTTAATTAACGATGATAATTTTGCAAAGGAGTTGCACTTTTATTGCTCAGATAGGGTCGATGGAGCAGATTATATTACAGATTGTGTAGTAGAATCAGAACTAACTCAAGAACAGTTAAATTCTTTTGATTACTCTGACTCTATGGTAAGATTTGTTGTAGAGAGACACTTGAGTTCTATAGGGGTTTATGGTAGACTAATGAAGTATTATGTAAGTGGCAAACCAAAGTATCGCAAGCCAAAAGTAATACATGTTAAAAGAATAGTGGAAGAAAAAGATAACAACTTATATAAGAAGACCAAAAATATAAAATTTTTATCTTTATCATTGAGAGAAATAATTGAAAAAAGCACCAAAAGGTAGGAATGTAGCCGGCATAATACCATTAACAGGCTGGAAAGACTCTTTTGATTTCCCGTGGCCAGATTATTTGCAGCCTTTGCGAGAGGGATTTTTGGCTGTGGAAAGATCGGTGTACGAATGTGCATATGCAGGTTGTGATAGTATATGGGTTGTTTGTGGAGATGACGTAGCACCTTTAGTAAAACAAAGAATAGGTGACTACGTAATGTCACCGTTGTATTTTGACCAAAAAGACTTTGTCAAGTCAAAACATTACCATGAAAAGTGGATTCCAATATTTTATACACCAATGACTCAGAAAGATATAGACAGGAGAGACAGCCTTGGGTGGTCAGCACTACACGGTGCCCTGATGGCCTTTCAGATATCTGACAAGATGAGTCAATGGGCTCGACCTACTAAATATTTTGTATCCTTTCCTTATGGCATATATCATCCGGGAGTAGTAAAGCAAAATAGAGATATCATTAGAGGTAAACAGTCTTTCTATCTATCGTATCAGGGAAAAACTGTTCGAGATGGAGCGTATCTTGGGTTTACTTTTTTCCCAGAAGACTGGCCTAAATTCAAGCACCATATTAAAAATCAATGTACTGGAGGATCTAGATCTATACCTGCGGCAGAAAGGTGGTCTAGTAGAAATTTTTCTCTTGACAAAATATTCAATTTAGATGTAATATCAGTAGATGAGAAATGCGAGGTATCAGAGTATTACAGCTTAGATAGTTGGAGTGAATTACAGCAATATTACGCTTCTGACTTAAAGATACCTCGCCCGACGAGACAGTTCATGAAACCATATTACCATAGGAGAATGATAGAAGATGAAGAATCTTGAAGAAACTTACAACATGATGCCAACAATAGTAAAACAACATGCAGGCATGCCCGACAACTTTATAAACTTGACATCTGACCAGAAAAGGTTTATAATAGAGATGTTCGATATTGATAGGGAAGCAGTAAAAGCAACCCTAATGGAAACATTAGAAGAAATGAAAGGTTTAGTTAATGAACTCTAGAACAGAAAGTTCTATCCCATTTGTAGGTCTGCATGCACATTCAGTTGCAGGCTCGCCATTTGATGCTCTAGGGTACCCACCAGAGCACATGGACTTTGCTTATGAAAACGGCATGGATGCACTAGCGCTCACAGATCATGGCAATATGAACGGCCTTGCATGGCAAGTTCTTCACGCTAAGAAGATGCAGAAGGCAGGTAAAGAATTCAAACCTATTTTTGGTTGTGAAGCTTACTTTATTCCGTCCGTTGCAAAATGGAAGGAAGAATACGAAGAGATTAAGAATGCTGCAAAGAAAAAGTCTGACTACGAGGCAGACAATTCAGGTACCACAGTAGAGGACGAAGGCGCTTCTAAGAAGAAGATTAAGTCTGTCCTCAACCGTCGTCGTCATCTTATTTTGCTGGCCATGAATCAGACAGGCCTCCAGAATATCTTCAAGATGATTTCGCGCTCTTATAGTGGCGATAACTTTTATCGCTACCCCCGTGTTGATTATGCCCTCCTCAAGAAACACAACGAAGGTGTTATTGCTGCCTCGGCTTGTCTCGGTGGTGTATATGCTGGCAACTACTGGGAGAACCGCGACATTGGCCCTGATGCCATTCTCGGAGCCATGCGCCAAACCACACAGAAGATGCAAGATATTTTTGGTGACCGCTGGTACGGTGAACTTCAGTGGAATAATATTCCAGAACAACATGAACTCAACCGTTACATTATTCAGATGCATCAAGAGTTTGGTATTGATCTTATCTCAACTGCTGACTCACACTACTATAATGCAGACGTGTGGAAAGACCGAGAACTTTACAAGCGATTAGGTTGGTTGGGTAAGGGCAAGCCA
>Ga0160423_10000567_pt1 | contig 30342 bp, 22 predicted proteins | sample CRUFie14St8metaG_FD_108191 | JGI IMG/M metagenome (GOLD analysis project Ga0160423, IMG submission 108191) | Marine microbial communities from the Costa Rica Dome - CRUD Field 142mm St8 metaG | ecosystem: Environmental > Aquatic > Marine > Oceanic > Photic zone | place: Costa Rica: the Eastern...
ATGAATAGACCAGATAAAATTTGGAATAAATTATCTGTAACTGAAAAAGAAATAGGTGGTATACCAAATTCAAGTGAGGATATAAAACAAGCTCATGCTGCTGCTATAGAAATGTATATACAAGAGCATGTTGGTTTTAAAAACACTGGACCAGGTAGTATGTATTTTACTGATACACTACAAGACTGGTCTAAGTTTGATATAAATAATAGAACTAAATTTGATGCTACAATAAGCTCAGGTTTAGCAATAATGGCTTGTAATAGACATCTATACGCGCCTAATCAAAATATACAAAAAAGAAAATTAGATTTAAAAATAGCAAGGTACGAAAATAAAGGAACTTTGTCTAAATTAATAACTTAACAATATGGCTGAATCAATAACAAAAGATTATTTTCCTAGTCAAGTAGCTCCAGATCTTGAAAAAGTAACTGAAGAGTACGGATTAAAAGTAGCTAAAGCTATAGAAAGAGAATGGTTTATAAGAGATGGCGCCACCTATAGATTTGCTAGTAATCAAGATACTTTTCATAGATTAAGATTATATGCTAGAGGTGAACAGTCTGTGCAAAAATATAAAGACGAGTTATCTATAAATGGTGACCTTAGCTACTTAAATTTAGACTGGAAGCCAGTTCCTATAATACCTAAGTTTGTAGATATAGTAGTAAATGGTATATCAGAAAGGGTTTATGATATAAAAGCTTTTGCTCAAGATCCAAATGGTGTAAAGAAAAGAACTAAATACATGGAAGGTTTAATGATCGATATGGAAAATCGTGAGTTAAATAAACAAACAATGGAAATGTTTGGTGTAAATGTTTTACAAAATCCTGTAGATAAAATACCAGAAAGCACAGAAGAACTAGAAGTTCATATGCAATTAGATTATAAGCAAGCTGTAGAAATAGCAGAAGAACAAGCTATAAATACTTTATTAGAAGGTAATAAGTATGAATTAACTAGAAAAAGATTTTATTATGATTTAACCGTTTTAGGTATTGGAGCTGTTAAAACAACATTTAATACATCAGAAGGCGTAGTTGTTGATTACGTTGATCCAGCAAATATGGTTTACTCATATACTGAGTCTCCTTATTTTGAAGATGTATATTATGTTGGTGAAGTTAAAACAGTACCAATAAACGAATTAGTAAAAGAGTTTCCTAATTTATCACTAGATGAACTAGAAGAAATATCTGCACAAAGTATGAAAAGAGCTGGTTATTATAACGTAGCTCAACTTCATGAAGATGTAGATAAAAACCAAATACAGATATTGTATTTTAATTATAAGACTTTTTCTAAAGAAGTATATAAAGTAAAAGATACAGCAACTGGTGCTAGTAAAATATTAGTTAAAGATGATACTTTTAACCCTATAGTAAACGATGCGTTAGAGCAAAGATTTGGTAAGTTAGAAAGAGAAATTGAAGTTTTATATGAAGGAGCTTTAGTTTTAGGAACTAATAAAATATTAAAGTGGGAGTTAGCTAAAAACATGATGAGACCTAAGAGTGATTACACTAAGGTTAAAATGAATTATTCTATAGTTGCTCCACGTATGTATAAGGGTAAAATAGAATCACTCGTTAGTAGAATAACTGGTTTTGCTGACATGATACAGTTAACACATTTAAAATTACAACAAGTAATGTCTCGTATGGTACCAGATGGTATATACATGGACGCTGATGGTTTAGCTGAAATAGATTTAGGTAACGGTACGAATTATAATCCACAGGAAGCATTAAATATGTTTTTCCAAACTGGTTCTGTTATAGGTAGATCAATGACTGCTGATGGTGATATGAATCCGGGTAAAATACCTATACAAGAAATAGCTAGTGGTAACGGCGGTGGTAAACTACAAAGTTTAATAAGCACATATAATTATTATTTACAAATGATAAGGGATGTGACCGGTTTAAACGAAGCTAGAGACGCTAGTACACCTGATAAAAATGCTTTAGTAGGTATACAAAAAATTGCAGCTGCAAATAGTAACACAGCTACAAGACATATATTACAAGCTGGTTTATATTTAACTTCAGAAGTTGCTGAAGCTTTATCATTAAGAATATCAGACATTATAGAGTATTCACCTACAAGAGATGCTTTTATACAATCATTAGGTGCTCATAATGTAGCTACATTAAAAGAAATGTCAGAGTTACATTTATATGATTTTGGTATATTTTTAGATTTAGAACCAGACGAAGAAGAAAAACAAATGCTTGAAAACAATATTCAAGCAGCGTTAGCTCAACAAGGTATAGAGCTTGAAGATGCTATTGATTTACGTATGATAAAAAATGTTAAACTTGCTAATCAAGTTTTAAAATTAAGACGTAAAAAGAAAATAAAAAAGGATCAAGAAATGGCTCAGCAAAATATAAAAGCTCAAGCTGATGCTAACGCACAGGCTCAACAAGTTGCAGCACAAGCTGAAATACAGAAACAACAAGCTATGACTAAAATGCAAGATGATTTAAACAAATCAAAATCAATTTTAGAAAAGCAAAAAATATTAGACGAAGTTGCTGCTAAAAAAGAGTTAATGACGTATGAGTTTGAATTAAATATGAAGATGAAACAAATGGAAACTGATATTATTCAAGCTAAAGATTCTTTGAAAGAAGATAGAAAAGATAATAGAGTTAGACTTCAGGGTGAAGAACAAAGGCTAACTAAAGAAAAAAATACTGCTAAAAACCTTAAAGGTTTTGAATCAGCAGGTAATGATACACTAGGTAGCGGATTTAATTTAGAAGCATTCGAACCTAGGTAATTTGTTTAATTTTATAATATTATATTATGGCTAAAAAAGATGAACAGGTAGTTGAAGAAGTTCAACCAACCGAAGAAGTAAAAACAGAACCTACTAATATAGAGGAAGATGTTTTAAAAGAAGGTGGAGACATGAAAATTAAGTCTAAACCTAAAATGAAAAAATATAATCAACCAAAAGACAATACTATAAAAGTTGATTTAAGTAAAAAAGAAACTGAAGGTGAAAATAAAGAAGAAGAAACACCTAAAGTTGATTTAACAAAAGAAGAACCTAAAGAAAAGGTTGTTGAAGAAATAAAAGAAGAACAACCAAAAGAAGAGGTTAAAGAAGAAACCCCTGTATTAGAAGAAATACAAGAAGAGGAGGAAAAAGTAGTTGAAGAAAAAGCAGAAGAACTTCAAGAAGAAGTTGAAGAAGCTATAGTTGAAGCTCAAGAAACAGGTGAGCCACTACCAGAAAACATACAAAAAGTTGTAGAGTTTATAAATGAAACTGGTGGAACTTTAGAGGATTACGTAAAGATAAATCAAGACTTTAGTAAATATGATGATAATCAACTACTAAGAGAATATTATAAACAAACTAAATCACATCTTACTGATGATGAAATTAGTTTTTTAATGGAAGATCAATTTTCATATGACGAAGAAGCAGATGAAGAAAGAGACATCCGAAGAAAAAAATTGGCATTGAAAGAGCAAGTTGCTAATGCTAAGAACCACTTGGACGGTTTAAAGTCCAAATACTATGCGGAAATTAAAGCCGGTGTTAAGTTAACGCCTGATCAACAAAAAGCTGTAGATTTCTTTAATAGATATAACAAAGAGCAAGATGAGAATCAAAAAGTTGCAGATCGTCAAGCTTCTATTTTTAAACAAAAAACCAATAATGTTTTTAACAATGAGTTCAAAGGTTTTGAATACAAAGTTGGAGATAAAAGATATAGGTTTAATGTTAAAGATGCTGACAAAGTAAAAAGTGAGCAAAGTGATATTACAAATTTTGTTAAAAAGTTTTTAAACGATAAAAACGAAATGAGTGATGGAGCTGGTTATCACAAATCTTTATTTACTGCGATGAATGCTGATGCTGTTGCAAACCATTTTTACCAACAAGGTAAAGCTGATGCTATAAAAGAAAGCATGGCTAAATCTAAAAACGTAAACATGGACCCCAGACAAACACATAAAACTGTTGAAGCTGGTGGTATTAAAGTAAAAGCTATAACAGGTGATGATTCCAACGCGTTCAGAGTTAGATTAAGAAAATAACAAGTTTAACAATTAAAAATTAATAATTATGCCTTTTTCAAGTGTAGGTGCGTATTTATCGCACATAACTCCAAGACCGTCAAAGCAAGTATATTTAAACAACTACTTGTCATTTGACGACAGTTCTGGTGGTGGTACTTTTGCTCAGCAATTCCTACCAGAAATTTATGAGAAGGAAGTAGAGAGATTCGGTAAAAGAACTATCTCTGGTTTCTTATCAATGGTTGGAGCAGAAATGCCTATGGCTTCTGATCAAGTAATTTGGTCTGAGCAAGGTAGATTACATATCGCATACAGCGCTGACGCTAATAACGACGGTGCTAATGCTGTAGAAGTAATCGATGCTTCCGCTAACACAATTAAATTACCAGCTAACAACTTAATTCAAAACCACGATACAATCGTTATTGCAAGTAGCGATTCATCTAAAGTTTTAAAAGCTATTGTAGTTGCTGGTGGTGGAACAACTAGTGTAACAGTTGCTCCATATACACAATCACATTTAGATGACACGAACTCAGGTCCTGTCGTATTTGCTGATGGTGATGACATAAACGTTTTTGTTTATGGTACTGAATACAGAAAAGGTTCAAGTGAGTCAAGTAGAAAAATTGACGCTCCTTTTACTCAGTTTTCTAACAAGCCAATGATTTTAAGAGACAGATACCAAATTTCTGGTTCTGACACTGCACAAATCGGTTGGGTTGAAGTAACAACTGAAGAAGGTGCATCAGGTTATCTATGGTACTTAAAATCTGAATCTGAAGCTAGACTAAGATTTAACGATTACCTAGAAATGGCAATGGTTGAAGCTGAGGATATTAACGCAACAGGTAACGCTGGCGCTAATTTCCAAGGAACTGGTGATTTTGCTATCACAGGTTCTGAAGGTTTATTTGCTGCTTTAGAGTCAAGAGGTTTAGTATTTACTGGAACTGACTTTGATGTATTCCAAGCTTTAAACTCTACTGCAGGACCAGGTGGTACTCCATCTGCTCAAGCTTATGTTTCACAACAAGGCTTAGGTGAGTTTGATGTAATTCTTCAAGAATTAGATAAGCAAGGTGCTATTGAAGAAAACATGATGTTCTTAGACAGATCAACTTCATTAGAAATTGATAACATGTTGGCTTCATTAAGCTCAGGATTTGTTGGTGGTGTTTCTTACGGTGTATTTAATAACGCTGAAGATATGGCGCTTAATTTAGGTTTCTCTGGTTTCAGAAGAGGTTCTTATGACTTCTATAAAACTGACTGGAAATACTTAAATGACTCTGTAACAAGAGGATTAGTAGGCGACATTGAAGGTGTTATTGTACCTGCAGGTACATCAACAGTTTATGATGAGCAATTAGGTAAGAATATTCAAAGACCATTCTTACACGTTAGATATAGAGCTTCTGAAGCTGATGATAGAAAAATGAAATCATGGATCACTGGATCTGTTGGTGGAAACTTCACATCTGACGTAGATGAAATGGTAGTGAACTTCCTATCAGAAAGATGTTTATGTGTTCAAGCTGCGAATAACTTCGTATTATTGAAAAACTAAAACACTTATTAAAAGCAAAGGGGCTTCGGCCCCTAGGCTTTTATTTTTAACTTTTTAATTATATTATATCATGGAAAATTTTGAAATAAAAGACAGGGTGTATGTTGTCAAGGGTAATAATAATCCTCCGATACTGTCTTTACAATCTAAACATACAGGTAAAAATCCTTTACTTTGGTTTGATGAAGAAAAAGGATACAATAGAGAATTAAGGTATGGTACAAACCAAAAATCACCATTTGCTGATGAGCAACAAGGTTATGTAACTTTAGGTCACATATTTTTTAAAAATGGTAGATTAAATGTGCCAAAAACAAAACCAGCTTTACAAAAGCTGTTATCACTTTATCATCCGAAAAAAGATATTCTTTATACTGAATATCAACCAGATGTTATGGCGGAAGATCAAGTTGATAGAATAGAGTTAGAATTTGAAGCTTTAGCTTTAGCTAAACAACTTAATGTAGACGAAATGGAAGCTATATTAAGGGTTGAGTTAGGAAATAAAGTTTCTAAAATGTCTTCTAAAGAAATAAAAAGAGATGCTTTATTATTTGCAAAAGGAGATCCTGTTAACTTTATAAAACTAGGTACTGACGATAATGTTCAGCTTAGAAATATAGGTGTGAAAGCTGTAGAAGCTGGAATAATTAAGTTAACAAATGACAGGAGAGCTTTTAATTGGAAAAATGGTAGAAAATTATTTACCGTTCCATTTGATGAGCATCCATACTCTGCTTTAGCCGCTTGGTTTAAAACAGACGATGGCTTAGAGGTTTTACAAGCCATTGAGAAAAAACTAAAATAAAAATCATTTATAGAGTGGTCATCTCTATAGGTGACCACTACTATAAAAAAAAAGAAATATGGTTAATATAGATACAGTATACCAAAGGGTTTTAGCAATAGCAAATAAAGAACAAAGAGGATATATAACGCCTCAAGAATTTAATCTATTTGCAAACCAAGCTCAAATGGATATTTTTGAACAATACTTTTACGATTTAAATTCTATAAATAAATTTCCAGGTAACGATACTACATATGCTGACCAGGTAGATATATTAAATGAAAAAATAGATGTTTTTGAAAAATACTATCATACTGTTGATATGTCTAGTACATCTGGTCAAGAAGGTAGAGGTACTTTACCACTGTACTACCGTATGGGTGAGCTATACTATAAATGCAAAGGTGGTTATGTAGAAATAGAAAAAATAGATCAAAACGAAATACACCATATACAAAACTCTCCATTAACAGCTCCAACACTAAAAAGACCTGTCTATGTTAGAACAAGTGGTGCTATGCCAGATGATTCAAGTGGCACGGGACAAAATCCAACATTTGCTTTCGACGGAGCGCTTTCAAGATCAATACAGATATACCCAACAACAATAACTAGTAATGTAGTGTGTAATTACATTGCAAGACCTACAACTGTAAACTGGGCTTACACTATAAACGCTGACAATGGTAGAACTTTATATAACGCTAACGCAGCAACACATTTTGATCTTCATATATCTGAAGAAACTGAGTTAGTTATAAAAATATTAGAATTAGCTGGTATACAAATAAAAGATCCTCAACTATATCAACAAGCAGCTACTGAGGAAGGACAAAACATACAACAAGAATCATAAAATAAAACACTATGCCATTATTTGAAGGAACACAACAACAATATTACGGATCTCAAAGTTTTACGGCCTCTAATGGTCAAAATGATTTTGTGTTAACATTTCCAAACGACGAAACGTTAATGTATAGTCTAAGTACTATGCCATTAACAAATAGTGATTTTACTGTTACATTAAATGGCAATGCTTTATCAACTGCAGATTTTAGTTATACTGCTGGTAGTTTTACTGTTACTTTAGTTTCTTCAGCCTCAGCTGGTGATGTTGTAGTTGTAACATTAATTAACCCAGATTTAGGTAATTATCAAAATATAACTTTACAGGCAATAATAAATAACTTTATGGTTAGTTATGTAGGTGCTGATAAGATAATACCTAGAGTTAGAAGAGCTGATGTAGCTTTTCATGCTCAAAGAGCAATACAAGAACTAAGTTATGATACTTTTAAATCTAAAAAATCACAGGAAATAGAAGTTCCACCATCTTTAAAAATGGCTTTACCACATGATTATGTAAATTATGTTAAAGTTTGTTATGTAGATGAAGCTGGAACAGAAAGATTATTATATCCTGCTAGAAAAACTAGTAACCCAACAGCTATTGTTCAAGCTGGTGATTTTAGTTATAGCTTTGATAATAACGGTAATTTGTTAACAGCTTCTGATTCTGATACGTGGGCTAGGTATCAAGCTAGAAATGAAGCTGATAATTCCGATAGTAATGACAACTATAAAAAAACAGAAGAAGATTTTGATGTTTTACAAGGTAGAAGATACGGTATAGAACCTGAAAACGCTCAATTTAACGGTATATTTTATATAGATGAAAACAAAGGTTATATACATTTTAGTTCTACTATGAGCGGTAAAACAGTTTCACTTAAATACATAAGTGATGGTTTAGCTACAGACGACGAAATGGTAGTTCATAAATTTGCAGAAGAAGCTATGTATAAATATATCGCTTACGCTATAGCAAGCACCCACACTACAGTTAATCCTTCTTTTATACCAATGCTTAAAAAAGAAAGATTTGCCGCAATAAGAAAAGCTAAACTTAGACTATCTAATATAAAGATAGAAGAGATTACGCAAGTAATGAGAGGTAAGTCTAAACAGATTAAACACTAACACATGCCAGAATTAAAACACACTTTTACAAAAGGTCGAATGAATAAAGACCTTGATGAAAGACTAGTGCCTAACGGTGAATATAGAGATGCTATGAACATAGAAGTGGCTGGTTCAGAAGGCGACGACGTTGGTGCAGCTCAAAATATACTTGGAAACAAAGTAAGAGGATCACACGGTATATCTAATGCTAATTGTATTGGTGCTATTGCAAATACTGCTACAGAAAAAATATATTATTTTATTACATCATCAACTACAGATGCTATAATAGAATATGATCAAACAAACGACACAACACTTCCGGTCGTAATAGATAAGCAAAACGTTTTAAAATTTAAATATAATAATGAAAATTTTATAACAGGTATAAATATAATAGATGATTTATTATTTTTTACAGACAATAACTCTGAACCAAAAGTAGTTAATATAGAAAGATTTAAAGCTGGTTGCGCTACTGGAGCTGGTGCTTTTACAACGCATACAACACTTTTAAAACAAAAAGATGGTGTAGCTTATGATTTTAAAGAAGATGATGTAACAGTTATTAAAAAAGGTCCATCAACAGCACCAACTATTACAATGTCTAATTTAAAAAGAGATCCTAATAATACAAGGCCTCTTACTAGTACTGCTAATTTTAGCTTTGGACAAACAGTTAATGGTGAGGTTATTTTAAGAGAAGTTGGGCATTTTTACCCTACAGCTTTTAGTACATTTAATATGCCTAATTGGCAAATTGGTGATATTATTGTTTTTACTCTTGATCCAGAATATGAATATGAAACAAATGAAGAGTTTTCAGTAAGATGTGTAATAACAAATATAATAAGTGAAGATTATCCTGAAAACCAAATAAGTATGAGGATAGTTTCTATTGATGAATCAACACCTACTGAGCAAATATCTTGGTTAATATCACTAGAGCAAGAAGAGCCAATGTTTGAAAAAGATTTTATAAGGTTTGCATATAGATGGAAATATGTAGATGGTGAATATTCTACTATAAGTCCTTTTAGTCAAGTAGCTTTTTTACCTAAACAATTTGATTATGAGCCAGCTCAAGCTTATAACTTAGGTATGGTTAATGATTTAAGATATTTAAAAGTTTCTAATTTTAGACCAAATAATACACATGATCAAGTAGATGAAATAGATTTGTTGTTTAAAAAAGAAAACAACACTAATATATATACTGTAAAAACATTTAAAGTTGATGACCCTGAATTTCATAGCAGTGAATTTGAAATTGAATCAGAGTTAATATATAAAGTTATAGCACCTAATCAACTATTAAGACCTTTTGATAGTGTTCCTTTAAAAGCTAAAGCTCAAGAAATTGTAGCGAATAGATTAGTTTATGGTAATTATACACATAACTTTGATTTAGCAACACCTAAAGGCGTTGATGTTATTCCTGAAATACAAATAGATCAAATTGTAGATGCTGATTTAGAAGTTGGTACACCTGGTAAATCATTAAAATCACAAAGAACATATCAATTAGGTGTTGTTTATAGAGATGAATATGGTAGAGAAACACCAGTTCAAGCTCAAGATACTGGTACGTTTTATTTAGATAAAAATAGTTCAATAAACAGAACATCAATATCAGCAACGCTATCAAATCAAGCGCCAATGTTTGCTGACTCTTTTAAATTTTTTATAAAAGAAACTTCAAATGAGTATTATAATTTGGCTATGGATAGATGGTATGATGCCGAAGATGGAAACGTTTGGTTAAGTTTTCCATCTGCAGAAAGAAACAAGGTAGATGAAGAAACTTTTTTAATACTTAAAAAACAACATGATAGTGATGAACCTGTTTTAACTAAAGCAAAGTATAAAATAATAGCAATATCAAATGAAGCTCCAGAAGATATAAAACAAGAAAAGAAAATTTTTGGTACATTAGAAACTGAATTTAAGGCTGAAGCTTTTCCAATTATGGACGGTTTGTTTTTTGATGTTACAAAAAATGATTTCGAAGCTAGATTTGGTGATGTTACAAACGGTGAAAACCAACTTATTAAAACGTCAAATGTTGTAGTTAGAATAGTATCTGGAATAGGTCTTTCTTCTTGGTACGATGTAGCTAATATAAACTTAATTGATAACTCTAGTGAAGTTAGAGTAACATTGAGGGATAGGTTTAGAAGTGATGTTACTCAATTTTTTCCAGATGGTACATACGCAAGTGGTAGCGGTAGTAACGCGCAAACCAGTCTGGGTGCTGAGTTTGCAGCCATTGAATCAAGAAATAAACCAGAGTTTACTGGTAGATTTTTTGTAAAAATATATAGAGATGCTTCATTACAAGAAAATATATTAAATACAACTGCGGTAGAAGATTATAAAATTTCTACAACAGAAACACTACATTCAACTAATATAACTGAAAGTGGTACTAATCATGGTGGAACTTGGAGAGATTATTGTGAAGGTCCACCTAGTTGCGTTAATAGTAGTAGAAACTTAGGTTTCTTTTTTACAAATAGACACAACGGTATTGAAGATTGGAGATATGGACCACATGGAAGTAAACCAAGTTTACTTAATGGATATTCTAATAGCTCTCTACCATCTTGGATTGGTTTAACACCTATACAAATTGGTAGAAAAACAATAGCGTTTAGATCAGTTGCTATTGGCCATAAAATAACAGATCATTTAAGTGAAGGTAGATTTAGAGATTTTGTTTCAGGTATAACAACAGATGGAACAGCTATAAGGTTTGTAGAGGATTCACAACAAAATATTTACAAAATAAAAAAGCATGCTTACGGAGGTTTTAGACAGTATGATAAAAAAACCGCAAGAAATGATGATGAATGGAACTCAAATCAACAAATGGTTTTTGTATTAGAGCTTGATAGACCAATAGAAAACTGGGATAGCACAAGCGTTAGTCATGGAACTAATTATAGAAACGGTGATTGCTTTACTATACAAATACTAACACCTTATGGTGGTGTTAACGAAAGAAGTGATTCAAGAAGTGAAAATCCAGCTATATTTGAAACAGAGCCAAAAGAAGCTATAGACTTAGATTTATATTTTGAAGCTAGTGATGCAATACCTATATCTAGTCATAATGTTGCTCACACTTTAGCTTATCACAATTGCTATAGTTTTGGTAATGGTGTTGAGTCAAATAGAATAAGAGATGATTTTAATGCTCCAACAATAGCAAAAGGTGTTAAAGCTTCAGCACCTTTAGCAGAGCAATATAAACAAGAGGTAAAGAAAACAGGTTTAATATTTTCACAAATATACAACTCAATGAGTGGTGTTAATAGAACAAACCAATTTATAATAGCAGAAAATATAATAAAAGATTTAAATCCAGTATACGGATCAATACAAAAGCTACATACTAGAGATACAGATTTAACTGTTTGCTGTGAAGATAAAATATTAAAAGTATTAGCTAACAAAGACGCGTTGTTTAATGCTGATGGTAACGTAAATGTTACATCAAATACAGCTGTTTTAGGGCAATCAGTGCCTTACATAGGTGAATATGGTATAAGTAAAAACCCAGAATCATTTGTTTCTTATGGTTTTCAAGCTTATTTTGCTGATAAAGCCAGAGGAGTTGTTTTAAGGCTGTCTAGAAACGGTTTAGATGAAATATCGGCTATAGGTATGAGAGATTACTTTAGAGACAAACTAGCACAGTCTAATTTTGTTTTAGGAAGCTTTGATGATAAAAAGGATATGTACAACTTAACAATGGTAAATAAAGTTGAAAATAGTGTATATAACCCACTTGATACTGTTAGTTTTAAAATAAACTCTAAAGGTTGGACAAGTAGAAAATCTTTTATACCAGAAATGGCGCTATCACTAAACAATACTTACTATAGTTTAAAAAATGGTAAGCTATATTCACATGATAATGAAATAAGAAATACTTTTTACGATGCGCCAGACAATTTTACAGCGTCTAGTATAACTGTAGTTTTAAACGACTTTCCTGGAACTATAAAAAGTTTTAAAACAATAAGCTACGAAGGTAGTCAAGGTAAAATAAGAGATGATCAATCAAACGTTGATGGTTTACCTTATAATATAACACCTAAAGCTGGATGGTTTTTAAAATCTATAGAAACAGATAAGCAAAGTGGTGAGATAAAAGAGTTTATAGAAAAAGAAGGTAAATGGTTTAATTATATAAAAGGTGACGCAACAACACTAGCTAACTTAGACACAAAAGAGTTTAATGTTCAGGGTATTGGATCTGGTGTTCAAATAACAAATGATACTGGACCTAGCAAAGTTATTTTAACAATTAAAGAAAACAACGACTAATATGGCTTTATTAAATTGTACTATAGATCAAAAACAAGTTAGCGTAACAAAAGATACAGCTTTAACAAGTAGTGTTGCTAATCAAGTTTTAACTATAACGCCAAACTCCGGTTATGTAGTTAGAGCTACTGATTTTGCAAATAATACAACAAGCTCTTTTACTAGTCCAGTACAAAGTATAACACTAACTGATAGTAGCACGCCTTACGCGGCCAACAATACTGTTTTAGTGACTATAGATTTAAAAGATACATTTGTTCCAACTGCTGATGCAGATGTTGTTATTGATATTGATGGACAAGCTATATTAGCAAAAGAAATACCATATGTTGCCTCTGGTACATATAAGTCATCAATAGCAAATTGTAATGAATCAAGTCAAGATACTACTTTTTCAACATCAAGCATAGCTGGTGTTAATTACGTTATTTTTACACAACCATTAACAGCTAGTACTAATTTTTATCTTGAAGAAAGTAGTATAACAGCAACAGCTGATAATGGAGTGACTATTGATTTTGTTGACCATGTATATAACTCTGAAGATAGGTTAACGTTTGTGAGAGTTAATTATATGTTATTACAACCTAGCAATGATGTGACTAATATAAGTTTAAATTTAAGCGCTATAGCTGTGGCTGATAATGATAACACTGCTGTACCAAAATTAATAACAGGTATATCTTGTACTGGAGGAGCTTACAGTGATACTGTTAACGCTTCTGGTGAATTAAAAGATTTAACAGTTTTTGGTACTGCTGGATCTAACGCTATAGTAACTTTAACAACTAGTGCTGGATCTGATACTTATGATTTTACAACTAACACGTTTACATCAGCGTCTACAAATAAAAGTGTTGTAATACCAGCATCTGGTTCTATAACTATAGAAGATATAATTTTTCCAGCTGGAACTGGTAGTGCAACAGTAACTTTTACTTTTAGCGTGGCTGGTGGTAATTCACCATCAACATTAACCACTGAAAACAGTAGTAGTGATAATACACCTTTTACAAAACAATTAACTCAAGGTAAAGCTGTTACAGTTACCACAACAGCAACTGAAACACATCCAGATATAAATTCATTAACTTATGAAAATAATATACTATATGGATCTGCTGGTCAGTCGTATTATGATGAGTCAGGTGATTTATATCAAACTCAGTCTATAAAAATAACAGCTGCTACTTCTGGTTCATTAAGTGCTTTTGTTTTAAGAAGGCAACCTGCTTTTCCTCAAGATTTTACTAATACTGATTTTTCAGTTTCAGGATCTGGCGAGTGGCAAATGACTGGTTTAGAGGCTGTTTCTGTTCCAAGTACAAATTCAAGTTCTGCTAAAGTTGTTATAACAGGTAAAGCATATGGTTTAGGATTAGGTCCTGCTAACAACGTTTCATCTGTTATAAATTTAGATAACATAATAAATATAAAACCTACTGTTACTAATCAATCTGTTAGTGTTCCTCACAACACAGCAACAACGCATACTATAACAGGTGCTTCTGATGGTAATGGAGACGCTTTAACTTTTTCTATAGCTAGTGCACCTTCAAATGGTACTATGACTATGAGTTCTGGTGGTGTATTACAATATACACCAAACACTAATTATTCTGGCTCTGACACAGCTACATATAAAGTTAATGATGGTTTTGAAGATAGCATACCCAGATCAATAACTTTTACAGTTGCTAGTAGTGGTAGTCCTGGCGGTGGTGGATCATTTAGTATGACTTTTGGAACTACAGTGTTTCATGATATAACTGGTGGTGGTAGCTCTATTATATCTCCAAATGGTTTAATAGAGTTTCAACAAGGTAGAACAAACTCTGAAAGTGATAGTAATTATGGTACTATTGCTGCTGGTGATCAAAAAATAAGATACACGTTTGATTTTGAACTTGACGCAAATGATTTACCAGCATACGTAAATCAAATAGGTGATATAGCGTTTAGCGCTAGGCCAGATAACTCAAACTCATCTATGAAGTTTAGAGATAATAATAATAGTGGTGTTACATACGAATCAACAATATCAACTGGAACAGTAACAAACAACGGTTATGGTAGTAATCCAGATCCTAATAGAAAGTTTGAAGGTACTGTACACACTGTTGTTAGTAACTTTGGAACAACAGCAAATGGTGATGAATTAACGTTAATACAAGAAGTTTCATTTTCAAACATAAATCAATAACATGGCAGTAATAACTTTAACATTTACTCAAGTATTAAACGTATCCCTTCAAGTTGGGGATACAATATATTATGTTACACCTGATAGCACTACACCTTATTACGCGTTTAATCAAAGTGATATAATAAAATTAGGTGTCGTACAAAGTATAGGTGTAAATCCACAAGGACTAGATGAAATAACTGTAGATGTACCAGATGACGTTGTTAGACCAAGTCAAACAGATTACATACTGTTTAGTAAAGATGCTACAGCTAACATGTCTAGTTTATTAGGGTATTTTGCTGAAGCTGAATTTGTTAACGATTCTAACATAGCCTCAGAAATATTCGCTGTTAATAGTGAAATAGTTGAAAGTAGCAAATAATGTGTAATAATAATAGTAACTTAAAATAATAATAATATGATACCAGGAGCAGCCATAGCGGCAGGAGTACAAGGTTTAACTAGCATAGCTGGTGGTATAATTGGTAGTGGTAAAAGAAAAAGAGAGCAAAGAGCTGCTCAACGAGAATTTGACACTGCTAAAGCAGCAATGATGAACTTAGATACTTCTAACTTAGCGGCTAATTTAGAAAATACAATGGAAGACCTAACTGTTAACCAACAGGCGGCACAATTTCAAGCGCAGCAAAACCAAGCTGCAATGGCTAATACTATGTCTAATTTACAAGGCGCTGCGGGTGGTGGCGGTATAGCGGCTTTAGCTCAATCAATGGCTAATGCTCAAGCACAACAATCACAAGCCGCTTCAGCAAGTATAGCTCAGCAAGAAAGTGCTAATCAAATGGCTGCGGCTCAACAAGGCGCAAAATTACAAGCTGCAGAATTAGCAGGTGCACAACAAGCAAGAGGTTTAGAATATCAAAAAACAAACTTTCAATTTGGTCAAGCTAGCCAAAGACTTGGTGCTGCAAATGCAGCTAGAGCGGCTGCTACAGAAAGTATTATGAGCGGTATAGGTTCGTTGGGTGGTGCAGCTGGAACGTATATGGATTCTGTAAACGCTGGTGGATAATATTAAAATAAATAAAAATGGCAGATAATAGACAAAAAACATATTTTGGTGGTTTAAATAAAAACTACTTCCCAGGTCAACAAGGGCAAGGTGGTATAAATCCATATGCTAATATGATGGTTCCTGCTGTATCTTCAGGTATTGCAAGAGGTGTAAAAACAGGTTACAACCCTACATACGCAAAACAAATAGAAAATAATAGAAGAATAGAGGAAATGAGAAATAGACAGGCCGATGCTTATATTAGTCAAGATATTGATAATCTACCTAGTATAAATTGGCAAGATATAAATTCATATCCTCCTCCGTACAAAGATTATGTAGACCAGTTTGTTAAAAATACTGCTATAAATATTGGCTCTAATCAAATATATAAAAGAAGAGCAGGTGATGACGATCTTATAGGTAAAGTTGAATTGAACAGTAGAATATCAGCTGATATGAACAAACTACAAACATTGAAGCAAAATTTAAATTTAGTTCATGAAAAATTTAATGGCTTTGATATTGACTGGGATAATAACACTATGTCTGACATGGTTGATCCTGATGATAAAGCTTTTATAAATGATGTTATAAGAGGTAAAGCACCTATGAGCTTTGGTGATAACGGTGAAGTATTTTTTACAAGAGGTGATGAGCAAATATCTGTTGAAAATTTACCTGATTATTTTAATAAAAACTTTAGTGTAGGTAAGTCAATGATGACTAACTTAGTAAATGCTTATAACAAAGGTAAAAAACTAACTGATAACGAATTAAATTTAGCTGGCATAAACCTTAAGGAGTCTTTATCTAAAGGTACAGAAGGTGATTTACTTTCAATAGCTTTTGATCAAGATGTTTTAGGTGTAGGTACTAGCTTATTAGACAAAAGTCAATATACAGACTTGATACAAAGAGTTAGAAACGGTGATTTTGATGCAGAAAAAGAATTACAAAATATAGTTGTACAAACTTATTTAGAAAGATTACAAGGTCAAGCAAACGCTGGTTTTGAAAATCAAGATCCTGTAAGGCGAGGTGGTGGTGGTTCTAGTTCTAGATCTAGCTCTAGCTCTAGCTCTAGTTCTATATCTACACCTGAGGACGATGGTACTATATCTGGTTGGTATAATACCTTTGTTAAACCTGGAAAACCAGACTTTAATGCCATGGGTGATTTTACTTTTTCATTTGGTGAACAACCAGAAGACTACGCACCAGGTGGAATATACTATGGTAATGAGTTTTTAGAAGATGGTAAAACTAGAGTTATATATTCAGACGCTGAAGGAGCTCCAACCGTAGATGATTGGAAATTAAAATTATCACCAATGGGTTATAGTATAACTTCTGGTGATGGTCAAGCCACTACTTATGAATTAAAAGGTAGAACTCTTACATATAAAGATTTAGAAGCTCTTTACCCACAGTTGAAAAACATGGATAATGACGGTAAAAGATCTTTTATTAAAAATATAAGAAATATAAAAATAAACCCTGGTAAAAGAGGTAGTGTACAAATATCACCATCTAAATTACATCCAAAATATGGCAAACTAACAGAAGCTGAAAGAAGACAATTAAGTATTCCAGTAAACTTAAATGATCCAGCCGCTGTAGAAAGAATTTTAGAACAACTTAAATAGTAAATTATGTTTGATGAAAATGATTTATTTGCGGTTGACTACTCACAGCAAGAGGGTAACTACCCTTTAGTTGATGATTTGTTTATAACTGACGACTATGATTATGGGTTGTATGGCTTAGACACAGAGCCTGGTAGAGATATTGATCCAGATAGAACAAAGTCAATATTTACAGTACCTTCAAAACCAAGAACATACATAAACAATAGAGGTGAGCAAGTAACAATTGGTTATACTGACGAAGAAAACTACGAAGATATTTATAGTATACGTAGAAATAAAGTTGAATATGATAATGGTGAAATAGGTTATATATCGTTTGGTGAAATGAACGATCCAAGCCAAAATCCTAATTTAAGAAGAAAAATAAATGAACTAACTATTGAAAATGCTGAAATATCATTTGATCCAATAGAGGTTCCTAGATTAGATGAGTTTGGCACAATAGACATAGAATATCCATATCAAAAAGAATTAAATGAAGTTAAACAAATATTAATAGAATCTAAACAAAAAGGCTTATTAGAAACTCAAGTACCAGAAGAATACAGAAACTGGGAAGGAGATATACCACCTGATGAATTGGTACAAAATTACTTCAAGTACCGAAAATTACAACAAGAAATATTTTTAGCAACACAACGTGAGGTAGATAGAGCTGTAGCTGACATGTCTGAAGGCGAGCAGCAAGCTACACTTAACTATAGTCAATTAAGAGTTGACAACGCGGCTCAAGAAAATCTTCAAGATGATATGAATAGTTTTGAAGCAACTGTTGATACTTTTCAAAACAGTGAGCTTTATAAAAACATGATCAACTTTGAAAATAACTTAAATAACCCTGATTATAAATTTGAAATAATACCAGGTGAAGAAACTATAGAGTTAAAAGATGGTAGAGTTATAAGTAAAAGAGATGTTGAAGAATATCAAAAAATGGCTCTTAATTTAAATATACAAAGAGATGTTTTAAAAAATCAACTTGAAAGTATAATTGATAGGCAAGAGGTAATATCAGATTCTCAGATAGAATTAAACATGTTGAAGAGAAACTATAGCTTAATAGACAAGTTTGGTTTTAACGTTAAATCTACATTTGGTAGTTTATTTTACGGTGCTGGTGAATTTGGAAATGCTTTTGCTAATTTATTTAGAGAAGATGATGTAGAGTATGAAAATATATTTGGTGAAACAAGTGCTGAAATAAGAGAAAGAGTACAAAGAGAAAGAGAATCATATAGACCAGATGTAAAATTTGATGATGCTTTTTCTAGTGTTAATAACTTTGGTAGATTTTTATTTGAAGAAACAGGTAGGCAGTTACCTATATTTGCTATAATAGCGGCTAGTGGTGGTACTGCTGGATTAGCTGGTGCTGGTGTTTATACTTCAGCTGGTATATCTGCTACTACGTTAGGTTTAATGACTGGTGGTCAACAAATAGGTGATATGACTTACGAAGAGTATATGAGTAGGTTAAACGATTTTGATTTTGATGACAAAGAATATGGTGAATTAACCAAGTTTTTTACTGGTACTGGATTTGGTTTAGCTGAAGGTGTTTTAGGTACAGCGCCAACATTTTTACTTGGTAGTAGGTTTTTAAACAACGCAACTAAAAACTTTATAAATACTGGTAGGGGTAACATATTAAAAACACAGGGTAGTGAATACTTTAAAAATAATTTTGCAAGAGAACTTGGTATAGGTATAGTTGGTGAAGCAACTTCTGAAGGTATGACTCAGTTAACTCAAAATGCCATAACAGGTAGACCTTTATTAGAAAACGTAGGACATGCTACTTTTTCTGGTGGATTTTTTGGTGGTACTTTAGGTGGTGGCTCTGTTGTTTTAGGATCTGTTGCAAGATCAATGATGGATCAAGATGCTGTAAATAGAATAGATAACAACTGGGAACAGATAAGAGACTTAGAAAACGTATATAACGGTATAGGTGATAAAAGGTCTTCTGACGCTAAATTTATAAAGAAAAAATATCTGAGTTAAATGCTGAAATAGAAAACGAAATAAAAGCATTTGAAAACACCTGGGTTGGTAAGATGAGACCAGAAGCTTTAGAAGATTTTAAACAAATGACAATAAACCAGTATAAGCTTAGAGGTCAAGCGCAAGATGTTATAAAGTCTTTTGAAGCTGGTGATATAGATGCTAAAACTAGAGATGAACTAATAAACGCTTTAGCAACAAAATATCAATTATACGAAACACAAATAAACGCTTTTAAAGATCCTAAAAATTATGCTAATAGATTTGAAGCTTTAAAAGTAAATGATGAAGATAGGTATAATGCTATATTAGAAGAAGCAAAAGATAATTTAAGAAAAAATGGTACAGAAGTTACTGATGTAAACGTAGATAAAGAAGCTAATAAATTATTTATAGACCAAGAGTATAATAAAAGAAAAGAAGCTATAAATAAATTGTTAAAAGGTGTTTTTGCTGATTATAGCGTCAATACTTTTGAAACAGACGCAGACGCTAGACAATTTGCTCAAAACATTATTAATGATCCAAACTCAACTGAAGGTCAAAAGGATTTTTGGAATAAAGTTTTACAAACTAAAAAAGGTGATCTCAATGGTTTTGCAGCAAGTGTAGATGGCGTATATAGTTCTATAATAATAGGTGAAACCTCTAAGAAAAATGAAAGAACTAACACGCATACTCATGAAGTAGGTCATTTATTATTTTGGGATAAACTTAATATAAAAGGTAGTGATTACATAGGTTTAGCTGAAGTAATAGCTAATTATACTAAGAAGTATGAACCTGAAATATATAACGAAATATTTGGTTTAGATGCAGCTCAAGCAGCAGAAACAGCGCAAACAACAGAAGACAGTGTTAATGGTAAAAAACCAATAGAAGTTGTTATGGGTTTTCTTGAAAGAGTAAATAGAATAAAAGATGTAAAAAACGTTCCATCAAAAAACTTTTTCTATCAAATAGGTAATATAATAAGTGATACCATAGGTAACAGAGCCGCTGTAGATTTATCTAGCAATGACAATATAATAAGCTTTTTAGTTGAATTAGGCACAAAAATATCTAATGGTACTTTAACTCAGCAAGATATAGACAACGCAACAAAAAATAAAATATTAGATAAGTATAGAAAAAATGTTGATGCAAATGTAGATGAAAAAATAGAGGCATCTTCTGAATCAGAAAACTCTTTATTTGAAAACACAGAACTACTTGGAGGCGTAACATTAAACGAAGACGGTAGTATAAATGAAGATACATGGAGTAATTTAAGTGAAAACGATAAAATAAATAGAGCACAAACATTAGGTATATACTGGGAACCTTTTTTAACTAAAAAAATAAAACAACAAATAACAGCTGATGAAACAGAAATACTTGCTCTGTTAAATAAATTTACTGGACTTAGTCACAATACAAGTGAATCACCGATAACAGAATCTTATGCGGCTAAAAGAGGGTTTATAGATATTGTAACAAGATGGAATCCTAATAAAAATAATTCTTTAGCAGCTTGGATACAGTCTGCAAACAACTTACCAATGAGAATATTAGAGCTAGCACAAACATCTAAAACATTTGGTAGGTTTGAAGATAGAATAGATCAACAAGTTGAAGGTAAAAGACCAATAGATATAAGAGTAGATGAAAACGTAGAGTTTGATCAAGTTACAAAACAAACTAATGAATATAGAAAGTTGTTAAATGTAGAAAATAACAGCGATCTTTATAATAAAGTTTTAAATGAAGTTGATAACAAATTAACTGATGATGATGTTAAAAACTTGGTAAATAAAAATCCTAAAAAACTAAGACAAAATCTTAAAAAATCATTTGAAACATCTTTAGCAAAAGACATATCAAATATAATAGGTACTCAAAAATCTGATAAATTTAAAAACTTTATAAGTGATAAACAAAACTTACAAAAGATAATAGATTTACTAGGCGTTAAATACAGAAACAGGTTTCCTATGTTTACTAATGATGGTGGTAGGGCTAATGTAGCTCAAAGTAAATTAATGCAGCAGTCAGATCAAGGTTCGTTTGTAACAGATGAAAAAGCTGGTAATCAAATATGGATACCTAAGGATGTAAATAGTTTATCTGATCAAGAAGTACAAGACATAGTAGATAACTTTGTTCAAGGAAGAGAAACACAATATAAATCACTTAAAAATGCTTTAGCTAATGAACTAGCACTTGACGCTGTGTTTACTGCTTTAGAAAATAATCCTAATTTACAAGCTAAATACGATGGTATATCTGGTAAGCTAGCTGAATCAATAAAACGAAGCCCAGAAGCAGCTTTTAGTTTAAGTAAATCAGATCAAACAAAATTAATACAAGATTATTTAGATATTGCTAGAGGACCAAAAGGTACAGCTAGAGCTGAATATTTAAAAGATGAGTTTGATAAACATGGTTTAACAGACGTGTATGATAGAGCTAAATCATACATTGAAGACATGGGATTAGAAGGTAAAAATGGTTTTATAGGTAATTTAACTTCATATAAACTACCTAGTAATATATCTAAAATAATAAGAAGTAAAGAATTAAAGTGGGTAAGAGATGGTGATTTTAAGTTTTTAAATGACTTAAAAACAGACATGTTAAAGTTGTCTGGTGTTCTAGATCCTAGAGTTAATAAAATATTTGGTTTTAACTTTATGGGTGTACATTATAGACATTTAGATCCTAAGAAAAACAAAGGATTTTTAAGTTCTCTTAATAGTTCTATGAACCAAAATGTTCAAAATGATAAATATGCTTATCTATTAGAAAATATAGATGATGTTATACTTATGGTTAACAAAGGTAAGTTAGCGAAAATACTAGATCAAATATATAAAGCTGATAAAGTAGAAGAAAAAGTAAAAATACTAGTTGATAACGCTAAAGTTATACAAGCCGCTAATAATGCTAACAAAAATTTAAGAAACTATTTAGCATTAAAAATGCAAGAGGCAAAAATGAAACCAACTTCTATATATTTGATGCTACAATCTCAAACAAATATTATAGATGGTTTTAGAGCTTTAAGTACGTTTGAGCATATTAGACTAGTTGATGGTATACAGACAGGTCCTAAAACAAAAACAACAAAAGGTTATTATGATAAGTGGTCTAAAGTTGTAGGTTACAATGAAGCATTAAAAGAAACAAACGGTGATGTTGATAAAGCTATAACGCTTTTAAAAACTAAAAACGAACACTTAGGTGCTAACTCTGAAACAATGGCTAAACTTGCTGTAAAATTGTTTTATGGTCAAGTTAAAAATGTTGATGTAGCCAATGATATATTTAAAAACCATATATCATTATTTAGTACAAACCAAGTTTTAAACAATATAGATAAAGCTGGTGGAAGAACTAATCAAGCGGCTGAGTTTAGAGTTAACTTATTTATGACTGAAGCTGAGTCTAATAATCACTATAATGTATTAGGTGTAAAATCTTCTGATTATATAGCTAATAAAAAAGCTAGAGAAATACTAACAGAAAATTTACAAGCAGCTTCTATATCAAGAGGTAATTTACAAAGAGCAACTAGTATAACTTCTGCCAAAAGAAAAGGTATTAGTGTTTTTGATTTTGATGACACACTGGCTAAAACAAAAAGTAAAATAGGTGTTACAATGCCTAGTGGTAAACAGTTTAAAATAGATGCAACTGAATTTGCAACAACATCTGCGGATCTTGAAGCTGCTGGTGCTGAGTTTGATTTTAGTGAGTTTAATGAAGTTATAGATGGTAAAAAAGGGCCATTAGCTGATTTGGCATTAAAAAGACAAAACAAGTTTGGATCTGGCGATATATTTGTTTTAACAGCAAGACCACAAGAAGCTGCATATGCTATACACGCATTTTTAAAAGGCATCGGCTTAAATATACCTATAGATAATATAACTGGTTTAGAAGATGGTAGACCTCAAGCAAAAGCTGATTGGATACTTGGTAAAGTTTCAGAAGGCTATAATGATTTTTATTTTGCAGATGATGCGATTAAAAATGTTAAAGCTGTAAAAGATGTTTTAAAAGATATTGATGTAAAGTCTGATATACAACAAGCTTATAGTAAAAGTAACATAGATACGTTTGCTGATACTATGAATAAAATAATAGAAACTCAAAGTGGTGTTTCTGCTGAAGCTAGATTTTCAGAAATAGTTGCTAGAAGAAAAGGAGTTAATAAAGGTAAGTATCAAATTTTCTTACCACCTGGATCTGAAGACTTTCAGGGGTTACTAGTTCAAATGGCTGGTAAAGGTGAAAAAGGTAGTCAAGACAGGTTTTGGCTAATAGATAATTTAGTTAAACCTTATTTTAGAGGTGTTGAAGCTATAAATATAGCTAAAACAAGTTTAAAATCAGACTACAAAAAACTTATAAAACAGTATCCAGATGTAGCTCAAATATTAGATAAACAAGTGCCTGGTACTGTATTTACATATGATAATGCTATAAGAACTTACATATGGAATAAACAAAATCAAGATATACCTGGTATATCAAAAAGAGATAAGAATAAACTTATAAAAGCCGTAAACTCTAGTGAGCAGTTAACAGAGTTTGCTAACAGTGTAGAAAAAATAGGTAATGTTAAAAATAAATATTTAGCACCTGATAACGGTTGGGATGTTGAAACTATATTAAAAGATTTAGATAATTTATCAAACAAGGTTGGTAGAAAAGAATATTTACAAGACTGGATAAATAGAGTTGAAGCTGCTTTTACTCCAGATGTATTAAATAAGATAGAAGCCGTATATGGTACTAGATTTAGAGAAGCTTTAGAAGATATATTATATCGTATGACTAATGGTTCTAACAGAACAACTGGTCAAAACAGACAAGTAAACGCTTGGTTAAACTGGATAAACAACTCTGTAGGTACTATAATGTTCTTTAACAGAAGATCTGCTTTATTACAAAGTATATCTACAATAAACTTTTTAAACTGGTCTGATAATAGTATAATAAAAGCATCTATGGCTTTTGCTAATCAACCTCAGTTTTGGAAAGACTTTGCTTATATATGGAACTCACCAAAACTAAAACAAAGAAGAAGAGGTTTACAAACAGATCTTCAATGGCAAGAAATAGCTAGCGCTGCTAAAAGAGGTAAGAACTCTGTTAACTCTGTTATATCTTGGTTATTATCAAAAGGTTTTATACCTACACAGTTAGTTGATAACTTTGCAATTGCTGCTGGTGGTGCAAGTTTTTATAGAAACAGAATAAATACATATAAAAAACAAGGTATGTCTCAAGTTGAAGCTGAAACAAAAGCTTGGGAAGATTTTTCTAATACAGCAGAGGAAACTCAACAGTCTGGTGATCCAGCATTAATATCTCAAGAACAAGCTAGTGTGTTAGGTAGATTAATACTATCGTTTCAAAATACACCTATGCAGATGACAAGACTTCAAAAGAAAGCTGGTTTGATGCTTCTTAGGAGACAGAGATACGAGAACATGACTCAAACTCAAAGTGATTTTACAAATATAGGTAAGATCATTTATTATGGAGCAATACAAAACTTTATATTTACTTCTTTACAAAGTGCGTTGTTTGCGATACTACCAGGATTTGATGGTGATGAAACTGATGATATAATAAAAGACATTAGAAAAGAAGAAGAAAAGAAAGCTAGAATAATTAACAACATGATAGATACTTTGTTAAGAGGTTCTGGTGTAAAAGGAGCTGTATTATCTACAATTAAAAATACTATATTAAGGTATCAGAAAGAAGAAGAAAAAGGTTACATGGCTGATCACACTTATACACTAATAGAAATGTTTAATGTATCACCGCCTATTGGTAGTAAAGCTAGAAAATTATACGGAGCTCAACAAACTAGAAAATTTAATAGAGAAATATTAGAAGAAAGAGGTTGGCAAGTAACTGCTGATGGTAGAATAAACCTAAGTCCAGCGTATGATATAGCCGGTAACTTATCATCTGCATTATTAAACGTTCCACTAGATAGAGTTGTTAACGAGCTAGAGTCACTAGTTGAAGCTACAGATTCAAGAAATGCAACTTGGCAGCGTGTAGCACTAGCTTTAGGTTGGAGAACATGGGATATAGGTGCTAAAAACGAAGAAGAAGATTTAATAAAATTACTAATAAAACTAGATAAAAAGAACCAAAAGAAGAAAAAAAGTAAGAAAAATGACAATAGCGAGTTAGATTTATTTCTAGACGAGTGATAATATAATAATAAACAAGACTTTACTATGAAAAAAACACTACTAATTATTCTAGTGCTACTTATTTCTAATGTAGCAAATGCACAATTTTTTAAAAAAGTGTACGAAGACTTTTTAAAGTATGGTACTATTTATGCGGCTGGTAATATAGAAAATGCACAATCAGTACAACCTAACTATTTCATACGTACAAATCCTGATGACTTTTACGGTATACCTCAAGTAGAGGATAGAGCTAAATATCACCCATTTAATTATAGATATGGTTTTGGTATAAGAAAACTAGGTAGATTTGGTTATGAAAGAAAACCTGGTAACTTCTGGACAGGTAATCAAGCTGTAGAAAAACAAGTAGGTTTATCTGCACCTACATCAGCTGTGCAAGGTTTAGAATATTTATTACATATTGAAAAAGAAAGATTTAATGGTAACGAGTTTAATAACAAAAGATTATTTGTTAGACATACCGGTGATTATCATATAGCTAAATTTGAAGCTAGAGAAACTGGTAAAATAGATTTTGAATACATGTCTGGTGAATTAAGAGCTAGGTTACCTATTGGTAAGAAATTTAGTATATCTGCTGGTGCAATATACAGAACACATCAACGTCCTTATGGTTATAATCCTGTAGAAATATGGTTAAATGAAATAGATGAAGATGGTGATCCAGTTAATTACTGGTACACATTAGGATTTGATTACGGATATGATGATTGGTATTATTCATCTACTGATGAAAGTGGTAATACGTTTGGTGATTGGTATTGGACTAATCCTAATGGAGATATTGTAGCTTGGACAGATGCTCAGTTCAGAGATCAGATAATGCCTATGCTATTAAATAGGTATAATCAAGAAGCTTGGTCTGAATTAGATTCATTTGGTGAAGTTGCTCCAATTGTCGGTTTTGACTTTTATCATTACAAATCAAATTTCTGGCTTCACGCTTATGGAAACTGGATATTACCATATCATAAATATGTACAAGGTAATGAAGATTTTAGTTACCTACATAGAAACAGCTGGGGTAAAGGTGGTCACAACGATTTGTTAGATGGTGAACAGTGGAGTGATTATCAAGCTGGTTTAGTGTTTGGTGTAAAGCTTAGCAAATCAATAGGTTTATTTATTGAAGGTGAGTATACTAAATTCTGGGACTCAGAAATGTTTAACTCAAACTTTGGAATTAATTATACATTTAGATAATCATGGCAAAACAATTAGACGAAAATACCTCTATGGGTATTGATATAGATGGCGACGGTAAATCAGATTTTAAAATATCATTAAAAACAATAGGAGGTATAATAGCCGGTATTGTTACGCTTGCTGGTGTTTGGTTTAGCTTAAAAGCTGATATAGCTGAAGCTAAAGAACTTCCAAAACCTGTTATTGATAGAGTTGAATATGATCTAAAAGACGAGTTGATAAGGCAGACAATAATGGATACGCAAGAAGATGTAGAAGAAATAAAAGAAAGTCTTGAGAAAATTGATGAGAGATTATATGAATTACAAAAAAATAGATAATGAAAAACTTAATTTTAATTTTAATACCATTTATATCATTTGCACAAGTTGATGTGCCTGAAAAATATTGGTTAGATGATAGTAGTTTTGAAGATACTGTATCTAGCGGCGCTTTTGGTGATGACAACGATGAAACAATAGTAATAGAATTTTGGGCTAAGTTTAATGAAGCAAATTGTTTTGCAGAATGGAGTGAAATAAAAGACGCTAGCTATTATAGAGTTGATATAGCTAAAGCACCTAAAACAAAAAAAGAATATAAGGTACGTATGGCACCTACTATTTTTATAATTAAAAATGGAACAGTAGAAGCAAGTTGGAAAGCTGGTTTAGATTTAGAGCTTCCTACTGATTTAGAAGAAATACAAGAATCAATAAATGAAATTAATAACGCAAGTAAATTTTAAAATTATGTGTCCAATATGTAATGGCTATTGTGGCCTTTGTTAGAATAAATATAAATTAATAAATAAATAATTATGTGGAAATTAACTAAACAATACTGGAAAGATATGTGGAAAGCTTTATGGAGCAAAACCACTATAGATGAAAAAGCATTAGCTACGTTAGCTGAAATAAAGAAAAGAAAGAAATTAACTGAAACCGAAATAAAAGATGTTATAAAAGCTATAAAAGAAGTTGGTAATCAAATAGATGATATACCAGGAGCTTTAAAAGGTAACGCTCGTAAAGGTAGAAAGTAATGGAAAGAATAAGTAAACACGTTAGTTATAAAGAAGGAGTATACAGTAGAACAGCAGAAAGACGTGGTTTAAAAAATGATCCCTCTGATGTTCATTTAAAAAACATGAGGCTTATTGCCGAAAAAATATTTGAGCCTCTTAGGATGCACGTAGGAGGTCCTATAAAGATAAATTCGTTTTATCGTGGACCTGAACTTAACGATGCAATCGGTGGATCTGCTAAATCTCAACATTGTAAGGGTCAAGCGATTGATATTGACGATACTTTTGGACATGCTACTAATGCAGAGATGTATCATTGGATTAAAGATAATTTAAGCTTTGATCAAATGATATGGGAATTTGGTACAGATAAAAATCCTAATTGGGTACATGTATCATATGTTAATGAAGATGATAATAGAAACAGATGTTTAAAAGCTTACAAAGACAGTAACAACAAAACTAAATACAAAGTGATATGAAACCAAGTTCATTCAAACCTCATAAAATGTATAAAAAGGGTAGCACCAAAACTGCTAATACCTATAAAGAGCATCTTGACTTAATGGAAGACGGCTACGGTCATACACCTTTAACTAAAAAAGGTAAAAAAGATGCTTGTTATCACAAGGTAAAAAGAGCTGTTAAAGTTTGGCCTAGTGCTTACGCGTCAGGTCAGCTAGTTCAGTGTAGAAAAAGAGGCGCTGCAAATTGGGGTGTTGGTAAAAAGAAAAAATAATGGCTAAAGCATACAGAGGCGTTTTAAAAGCTAGAATATCTAAACTTTATGGTGGAGATGTAACAGTTACTAAGGCAAGAAAATTAAAAGCTAGAAAAGGTGCTACAGCTAGAGATAAGCAGTTAGCAAACTGGTTTATAAACATGCACACATCTAAAAAATAATAATATGGCACATCCTTACTCAGCATTAAAGAAAAAAGGTCGTTGTTGGCCTGGTTACGCACCAGTTAAAGGTAAAAAGCCTTATTCACCAGGTAGTTGTAAAAAAATTAAAAGAAAATAATTATGTCATTTAAACTAACTCCAAGTAAAACACTTGCTAAACATTGGCAATCATTTTTTTCTCAAGGTTCTCCATTAGCTAAAAAGCAAAAAGGTGGTGGAACTAGTAAAGTATGTTTACCTGCTTCTAAAATTAGAAGTATGAGTAAAGAAGAAAGAAAGAAAGTTGTTAACTCTAAAAAAGCAGCTGCGTCAAAAGGTAAGTATAAAAGATCAAGCAAGTCTAATGTAAAAGGCGCTAGAAGAAAAGGCGCTACATTAAAAGACTGGTTTGAAAAAGAAGACTGGAGAAGAGTAGATGATCCAAGTAAAAAATGTGGTGAATAATGTTTAAATTAAATAGTCCTTTTCCTAAAAAAATGGGTGAGTTCAAACACTCAGATGCTCCAGATGCTGATGGTAAGTTTAAAAGTTTATCACCTAGCGCTTTAGCAAGTTGGTTAATGAAAACTAGAAATAATAATTTACAAAAAATTATAGGTAGTTTAAATCAACAAGTTGTTTTTAATAGAAAGAAAAATCCTAGCTATGCAGCAAAAATGAAAACAACAATGAACATAGTTAGAAAAAGATTAAAAAAAGATAAATAATATGAGTTGGTTACAAAAACAAAGAGAAACATATTCTAGTCCTGCTAAACATTGTGGGTGTGGTATTATTGGTCCTAAAAAAATAGGATACAATGGCCAACCATCGCCATTAGAAAAAAGAAAACCTGATGTAAGAAAAACAACTAAAGGTAAAGGTCGTAATTTTAGAACAGTAGAAGAAGGTGCTGGTATGACTAAAAAAGGTGTTGAAAATTACAGAAAGAAAAATCCAGGTAGTAAATTAAAAACAGCCGTTACTGGCAAGGTAAAACCAGGCAGTAAGGCTGCTAAAAGAAGAAAATCTTTTTGTGCTAGATCTAAAGGTTGGACTTCAGAAAGAGGTCGAGCTGCTAGACGTAGATGGAAATGTTAACCATCACAACTTAAACAATCTTCACTTGTAGCTGATTCAGCTATATCCCCTCTAAGTACCGACTCGGTACGCATATAATACAAAGTTTTAATACCTTTTTTCCAAGCTTCCATGTGAACCTTGTTTATAAACTTAGGTTCTGCTTGAGAAGGAAAGGCTAGATTTAAGCTTACAGCTTGATCTATATACTGTTGTCTTATACCAGCTTGATTAACTAGCTCTAGTTGATTTATTTCCTTAAATGTTTTGTATACTTCTTTTATAGGTGTATCGTGCTCTCCGCATGTAACTTTGTCTAATTGTTTTATACCTTGGATTGAACCACCATCTTTTAGTATTTGATCCCAT
>Ga0160423_10000568_pt1 | contig 30333 bp, 45 predicted proteins | sample CRUFie14St8metaG_FD_108191 | JGI IMG/M metagenome (GOLD analysis project Ga0160423, IMG submission 108191) | Marine microbial communities from the Costa Rica Dome - CRUD Field 142mm St8 metaG | ecosystem: Environmental > Aquatic > Marine > Oceanic > Photic zone | place: Costa Rica: the Eastern...
AAAAGCTTTAATTAAAGAACAAAAAGAATTAAATGAAAGATTAGACAAAATTGAGCAAGATTTAAAAAATTTATGAATCTATCAACGTAATACATAAAAATTTATAAAAGAGTTCTTTATATAAAATGATTTAATGATCTCGAATTCAAGACCTTAATTTTTTAAACAGGAATTATGGTCTATAAGGAGTTATGGATAAAGATCATCTTATTGAATTAATTTCTAATAGCCTCGTTCACGAGCGAAAAGATTCTGAATCAACTAAAAGCCTTAGTGATTTTAGAAACTACCTAAATGGATTAAATTTAGATCAACTAAGAACGATGTCTAAAGAATTTATTCTTTAGTATAATTTGTAAATAATTTGTTTTTATTTAGTAAATAATCAAATTTTTTTAAAATTGTTATGTTCATAAAAACATATTAAATATGCTCAAAGTAAATAGAAATGATTTTTTAATAAAGCCTTTTCTAAAAAGAAATAATCTTAAAGCTTTCTATCAAATTATTTCTACCATAATTCCAATAATTTCTATTTGGTTAATTGTTCACCAAATAATAAATTATCATTTTTCATTATTAATAAAAGGATTGTTATTAATACCTATTATTTTTCTTTTAACTTTGCTCTCTTCAAGAACATTCTCACTAATGCATGATTGCGGTCATAATTCTCTTTTTACAAAACGTAAATTAAACCGCTTTTTTGGTTTTTCACTTGGTTTAGTAAATGGTATTCCCCAGAAATCATGGTCTATTGATCATGCATTCCATCATCGAAATAATGGAAATTGGGAGATTTACAAAGGTCCAATAGATGTTTTAAGTCTTGAAGACTATAATTCTCTTTCAAAAAGAGAAAAATTATTATACAAAGTAAGTCGACATTGGGTAATGCTTTTCCCTGGTGGCTTTTATTACTTAGTTTTAAAACCTCGATTAGGATTAATAATTATTATTTTTAATTTAGCTATAGATATTATGAAGGAAATCTATACCAAAATTAAAAACAAAGAAATTTCTAAACTTTTTACTATTAATTCAAGAATCAAAGCACCTTTTTCTGATTATGGAAATAATTTTAGTGAACTATGTGAATTAATAATTAACAATATAGTAGTGGTAATAGGAGGTATTTTAATGTGCAAATGGTTGGGGTTAATTTTTTTCTTATCGTTTTATTCCATAGTATTAACTCTCTCAGCAGCAATTTTAATATGTGTATTTTTTGTACAACATAACTATAAAAATACATATGCTAAAAATACAAAAAATTGGGATATTGTTGATGGAGCGATTTTAGGTAGTAGCAATTTAGATATCCCTAATTGGCTAAATTGGTTTTTAGCAGACATATCTTTCCACAGCATTCACCATCTATCTGAAAGGATCCCAAATTACAATTTAAAAGCTTGTCACAAAGCTAATATTCATTTGCTTTATCAAGCAAAGTTCCTAAAATTAAGAGATTTTCCAAATTGCTTCAAATATATTATTTGGGATAATAAAAATGAAAAATTAATCTCAATAAGTTAACAACTAAATCAACTTTCTTTTGTATTTTCTTTTAAGAGGAATACTACTATAAGCATGTGCACCTATAGACGGAGGTAAATCATTCTTAAGAGGATGCATAAAAGCGTTTGCCATACTCTCTAACATTTTCGAAAGCCAATTAATTACTGATTTCATTTGAAAATCTAAAAAGTGTACTTTCTTATCATCTATCTAAATTAAAGAAAAGTAAATCAGTCTTTATGCTGATTTCTCTAAAGATTGCAAAAAAAAATATTTAATAATAATTTTTATTTTTAAAATTAAAAAAAGAATATTATCACAACCTTTTTTAAAGAATGCCAAGCGGAAATAACATTTAGTAAATAATACTTATTTTTTTTTATTCACTTAATAAACTTTATTATTTAACATTATTTTATGCTATATCTCTATTCCAAATAAACCTACCAAATTTATGAATAATTCAGTTGCTTCTTCTAACCAAAATATAGAAAAAGATTCTATTAATTCATATTTCGAATGCATTACTGAATGCAGCATCGTAGATGGTCATCAAGAATGTATTTCGCGGTGCTTAGAAATTCATTTAAAGGGAGGGAATCAAAATGAATAAAAAAAATACACCGCAAAGAAAGACAACTTTAAAATGGAATTCAAATGGAGAGTTATCGGAAATTGATATGTTAAGAATTTTAGATAAGCTATCTTCTAATGATCTTAGTCAATGCGAATTGACCTGTGATTTTGATAAAAATTGAAAATTATAAATACTAGAAAATCATTAAATAAATGAATTATTTATTACTGAAATAAACTAAATAAGCATAATAAAGATTAATTTAGTTTTTATAAAGAAAAAATATATTAGGCTGTATTTTTTAAATTCAAATTAGATCGACTTACAAAATAAACTTTGTTATTTATAAAAAAATGTGGGTTATTAAATGAAGTTGAAGCGATTAATTTGTGTATATTAAAGCTCTACATTTTAAGATTACAAAGAAACTATTAAACCTTTATCATCAGTAAAAAATATGTAAAAAATTAACTTTTAGAACTTCTATCTTTTTTTGAGAATGCATCACTAATTTCTTTTTTTGTTATTTCAATTGATTTTGATATAAATGAATCGCCATGAGTAGGGCAATAATAAGTCATGAGCATCCATTTTTTTTGTTCATCCATAACCATTGAATTCTTGAATATAAGATTGGTAAATAATTAGGATGGATTAAGCAAAAACTGATTTTTTTTAATCTTTTTTTCTTTTTTTCTTAATAATTTATTGAAGTTATGAAACAAATCTCACTAAATAGATATAAATACGGATGACTATGACAAAAAATCCTGCTATCTATTAATAAATTCAAAGTTATTTTATGTCTTTAGAGTCTATATTGATGGTAGTAGCTCCAATTTGTCTTTTTACTGCAGGAGTAATTATTTTACCTATCTTGGTAAAACCACGTAAGCAATCAAGTGCCCCAAAGAGGTACATACGAGGACTTTGAATACAATTTAAAGAAGCATAAAAATTAGCTTTTTTTGATCATAAAGTTTAATTTCTAAAATTCCATTGAAAAATACAAATTATAAATACTTTTCATAAAAGAGTCCTGTGAGGGATAATAGTACAAGTAAGTTAAATTTTATTTAACTAAATTCTTACCCAACAAAAATTTGAGAAATATAAAATTTTCTGGTCTGAAAGGCCAAGCGCTTGCAATAGATAATGAAGATATTCCAAGCATAAAAGAATTTAAGGATGTAATTCCAGACCACTATTTTAAGTGCAATACCAAAACTTCTTTAAGTTATCTTCTACAATCAGCTTTAATTCAATCATTAGTAGTTGCATTAGGGTTATCTATTCCATTTACTACAAAAATGGTCCCAATTTGGATAATTTACGCATTAATATCTGGAACCACTGCGATGGGTTTCTGGGTAATTGCGCATGAATGCGGTCATGGAGCATTTTCTAAAAACAAGAGACTGGAAACTTTAACTGGATATTTACTACATTCATTACTACTAGTACCCTATTTTTCTTGGCAACGTTCTCATGCAGTTCATCATCAATTCACAAATAATATAACTAATGGCGAAACACACGTTCCTTTAGTCATAAAGGGGGATGGGGTTACAGAGAAGTCTGGAGGCGAAAAAGAATTGAATTTTTCAGATTTCATAGGAAAGAAAAACTACGGAATGCTTCAACTTACTTTACATCTAATATTTGGATGGCCTGCTTATTTACTTTCAGGTAGTACTGGAGGTATTAAATATGGAACTTCAAATCATTTTTGGCCAATTAAACCATTTTCAAAAAAATTATGGCCATCAATATGGACTAAGAAAGTTTGGATATCAGATATCGGTGTAGCTTTAACTTTATTGGGTATTTTTTTCTTTGTTTCTAAGTTTGGATTATTTCCAGTAATTGCGATGTATATTGGCCCTTTATTAGTAGTTAATTGTTGGTTAGTGGTTTATACATGGCTTCATCATACTGATTCGGATGTACCTCATCTTTCAAATACGGAATTTTCTTTTATGAGAGGAGCATTTCTATCTATCGACAGGCCTTACGGTAAAATTTTGAACTTCCTTCACCACAATATAGGTTCAAGCCATGTAGTGCATCATGTCTGTCCAACCATTCCTCATTATCACGCTAAAAAAGCTACCGTCTTAATTAAGAAAGCCTTTGTAAAAGCATATCTTTTTAATCCTGATCCTATCCCTAAAGCTCTATGGAATATTGCTTGCAATTGCGTTGCAGTCAAGTCAGAAAATAATAGAGGTAGATATATATGGCAATCTTCATACAATAAAAGAGGATTAAAAATATAAGAAATATAATTTTTTATCACATTAATTTGCGCAAATCTGAAAAGAATATAAAAGAATTGGTAATCTCCTAATTTTCATCTTAAGTATTAAGAAAATTTTTTTCATTATTTATGAGTGGAGACAACTTGCATGGTAATCAGCCTATAAAATTCTATTCAGAGGAAATAACTCTGACAAAAGTGAAATTATTAGAAAGACATTTAAGTTTAGGAGAAAAAGTTTTAGATTTAGATGAAAAGCATAAAGAATGGAGCAGAAAGCTCTCCGGATAAATAAGTTAAGATATTATACTTTCTAGAATAATTTAAATTTAAATTTTATCTAATGAGAAACTTTATACAAAGTATTGCATGAATTATTTGCTGGCATCTTAAAAATATATTCTGGTAGAAAATCTTTGTTTTAGCTTCAAAAGTAACTTGCTATAAATTTCTAATTACCCATAAGTGATTTTGGATTTCTCAAAGAGTTTTCAAAGAGATGATTATTTAACTTATTTATTAAAACAAATATTAAATAATTCATAATAGGTCAAAAATTATCCCTTATTAAGTAAATTGCCTGCGGCTTTAAAGACCACTTTTTAACAAGGGGCATTTTGCTACATTAATATATTAATGGAAACTATAACTTGTAAACAATAGACCAAATTAAATTGAATTTTAAAAGGAATATATTCCACCTTAAGCTAAATAGTTTAAGAATTTTTCTTATTAACATCTTTATACTCGATCCAGGAAACTATACTTTTCTAACCAATAAATCTAGATCGCTTATTTGCTAAATTATAATTGGAAAGGGTTTTTTGAAAGACTACTTCATTCTCACCAATACCACTTCTAATTTTCAATATTAAAAAATTTTTTTTATGATTCTCGATAATACATATCCAATGAATTCTCTATTTATTTGAGTAAATAAAAAAGCCTTTTATCTCAAAAAATAATTATTCTTATAAAATGGTTGTTCTTAGATAGTCAGTTATTTAACTCTCCTAACTTTCGGCGTCTTAAAGAACATTATTTTAAAGCTAAAAAACAGTATTGAAATTGTGATAGCAGGCACAATATATAGAATTAAATCAGAATTTAATAGTGAAGGGATACTTGCAAAAATTAAATGAATGTAATACGTGGGGAATGACATTTGAATATTTATTGTTCTTATTAATTACTAGCAATTATTTGATTTCTAAAAAAGTACTTTTTCTCTAAGCAAGAAATTCTTTTTAAAAGAGTCAGCCTGTATCCCTACTAGCTGACTCTATAATATCTTAATTTAAATTAACTTTAAATGAGGATCTAATCTCCAAAAAAAGGTCTTTTAGCCTACTAATTTTCCTTCAGATTTATAAATATGATACAAAAAACAACATACCGAATAAAGTATTAACCGATACAGTTTTGTTACAATAATGATAATACTTAAAATTAATATGAAACTTTTATTGAATTTCTTTACATAAATAAATAATTATGTTATATTTGTTAACAAATTACAAAACAAAAATGACTCCAGAAGCAGAACGTTTTAATGGTTGGGCGGCAATGTTAGGCTTTGTCGCAGCAGTTGGTGCATACGTAACAACTGGGCAGATTATTCCAGGTTGGTTCTAATGAAAAATACTGAACCAAAAGTTGTAGAAAAAGAAAAAATCGTAGCTGAAAAGCTTAATGGCAGATTCGCTATGTTAGGTTTTGTTGCTTTAGTTGGAGCATATCTAACAACAGGTCAAATCATACCAGGTTTTATCTAGCACACTTTGTTAATTTCTTAAGGAATCAAATTTTAATTAAATTTGATTCTTTTTTTATGAAAATTTTATTTCTCGAGATTGCATTTAAATGTTTAATTATTTCGTTTAAAAAATTACATAGCCACAATAGGATAAATTTGCAAAAAAATCAGTATAAAACCTTAATGGAATAATTAAGATTATTTTAGAAATAACTAATATTATTGATTTAAATCTCATTAAATATCAAAACCTGTATTAGGAATAATATTTCGGCTAATTTTAATAATATAAATTATAGGAAGACTTACTAAAAATAGAAAAAATCTTGAATAAGAAAAATTTTAAAAAATAAATTTATGCCATAAGTATGTTAATAAAAAATTAAAGTGATTTATATAAGAAAAATTATCAATTATCTTTTTCCTGCTTAGATTTAATTATAAAAAATGATATCTTAGTAAAAGTTTATGGAACTTTATGAGAGTCAAACTTGAACCAGAAACAGCATTTATTGGCAAAAAGTTTGCTTTTATATTTCTTGGAATAATATTTGCACTTAATGCATTAATTTTTATTTGGTTTTATTTATTCTCAAATTTAAATCAATAAAATTGACTGTCTAAGAATTAAGTTAAACTTTCTAGAATTTATTTTTACGAAAAAGTTGGTTTATAAAACTAGTATCTTTAAATTTCAGAAAAAATCTAGATAATATAAGAAAAACTTTTTAAAAAATTCCTGGAATAATTTGTCCAGTTGTTATGTAAGCACCTAATAAAGCAACGAAACCAATCATAGCCCATCTACCATTTACTTTTTCTGCATTTTGAGGATAACCTTCATACGATACAGATTCATCAATATAAGGTCTAGTTTCTGATGGAAACATGTTTTGTCTACCACCTGATTCTGTTGTAACTTCTGAATTCGACATTTTATTTGTTTGATTGTGAACTATTGTAACACAAACATTAAGTAATGTAAAGCATAGATAGCTCTGAACTGCACGCTGGTTGATCAGCATCTATTGCCTTGTCAAAAAGATTACTTGATTATATCTGGTAGGTTAATTGTTAAAAATAAGCATTTATACTCACACTAAGTAATTTTACTTAGTATCATAAAAGAAGCATTTAGGAAGTGCTTAGCTGGTTAACGTCAAAAAACTGAATTTAACTAGGTCGTCATGAGCTTGCCGGTGGGATACCTGCAAGCTCTTTTAAATTGCCACCAAAGCAATTAATGGTTGCTTAAATAAAAACAATTTTTATTTTCTAAATTTCCAACCTTAATATATTCCAATCAATTTAGTTCTATTAGAAATTCTTTTTATTCATTAATAAATTATATTTGTTAGAAAAAAAAATAAAGTTTTGCTATAAATAAAATAATTAGTAAAACTTCAATGTCTATTGATTTTATTCTTATTCCTCTGAGTATTATAGCAATTTTATGGTTATTTAATCGAGAGAATAAGATTTATCGCAACAGTAAAAAAGCAAAATAATATTCAAAGTTTGTTTTTAATTGGTAAATACTATCTTTATTGCTTTTTAAATTTCAAGAATTCCATTGTAAATAATTTTCACATTGAAACCTTTGAATGGGTTTCTATAACTTTTGACCAAAATAACCTTGAACGATTAAGTTGTTCTTGTTTTTCTCGACAATGAATACAATTACAACTTTTAATTAATGTTTTAGATCTCATAGAAATTTAAATTTATCCTAATTAAACAAAAAGATGAATGGATATCAATACGTTATCTTGCAATTTGAAATTTAAAAAATAATTTTTATATAATTAATTCTCTTTAAATCTAAGGGTTTAAATTTTACTTGCGCGTTTGATTAGCAATAATGCCACTGTGATAGAGATAAAAACAGGAGCCCATGCCGCTACTAAGGGATTTAGAATTCCTTTTACTCCAAGAGAACTTGAGAAGAAAGATAAAATGTAATAACCAAAGATCAGTAAAACACTTAATCCAAATCCTTGACTTTTTGATGATCTTGAAATTGATCTAAGACCAAAACCACTTCCTATTAAACCAAAGACTAAACAAGCAGCTGGAAGAGTAAATTTTTCTTGTATTCTTACTCTCATTCTTCTCGCTTCTTTTGTATTCCCAGACTTTTGATAAAGTGCTTCTGCGTTTCTTGCTTGTTTTAATGTCATATCATTTGCATCAGAGGGTACTTTTGCTAACTCCCTTGGTCCCTCACCTAAAGGATATTGATACTGGTCAAAATTAATAAAACTTACTGTCCCGTCATCTTGAGTAATAGTTAATCGGCCATCATAAAAAATCCAAAGATTATTATTTTGATCAAATTCTCCTTTATTTGCTTTAAGAGTTTGTTCAATTCCAATTCTTGAATAATCAATAAGAGTTACTTCTTCCATAAAATTATTACGAAAAAATTTTGCATAAAAAATATGAGTTAAATTTTCGTTAGATTTAGAAATTTTATTAGAAGAATCAATTTGAGATCCGTATCTAGAAAACATTATATGTTTTCCCTCTTCACTACTAATAGCTTTGCCTAATGAAGATCTCATAATATTTTCCGCAAGTCTATTTGAAACAGGTACAAGACTATCATTAAAATTAAAAGTAATAAAAGTCATTAATAACGAAAGAAAAATAACTGGGACAATAATTCTTTTATTTGTATATCCTAAACTCTTTAAAGCCAACAATTCAGAATTAGAGGATAGTTTTCCATATGCAAGCAAAGTAGACAGTAGCATAGACATAGGAAATGATAAAACAAGAAAACCAGGAAGCTTTAAAATTATTACTTTCAATGCAATTTGAAATGGCAGCCCAAATTCAACAATTTTCCTTACTAAATCGAACATTATTCCAACACTTAAACTCACCGTAGTAAATGCTCCGATTGCGAACAACATAGGGGGGAGTAATTGACCAATCAACCAACGATCAACAAGGGGAGTTTTTATGATTAAACTCTTAAATACCCTTCTTATTCTCTCTAAAAACAAAAATCTACTATCCATATTTAAAAAATTTAACTTGATTTTTTCCACACGAATGAACTGCTCGCTAAATAATTCCATGCATAGACAATTGCAATACCAGCAATTTGAGCCACAAATGTGTCAGCAGATATGTATTTATAGAAAGCTGTTGTTATACCAACATTTGCTATCACAGGTAATGAGGCAATAATAAGAAATTTTAAAAGGCCAACTAATAAAGCTGAATTCTTTAATCTTTCAGAGCGAAAAGTTACTTGATTATTAATTAAGAAATTGGATGTTGCTGCAAATATCACAGCAAAAGGTAATGCATTATAGAAATCAATTAGAAAAATTTCTACTAACAATGAAGTCATCAAAAGTTGAACAAAGACACCAGAAATACCGACAAGTCCAAAACTAATAGCTCTTCTTGGTAAAAATCTTAAAGTTAAGTTATGAATAATTGATATTAGAAAGTCCCATACTATAGATATGTCTAATTTTGAATTACCAAACTTTCTCTCCTTAAAAGTCAATGGGATTTCATTTACAACCAGTTCCCCTTTGCTTAAAGCAAGTAATTCATATAAAAATTTGAATCCATTTATTTCAATTTTTCTTATAAACTTCTTCGTCATTTCTCTTTCCAAGCAGAAACATCCGCTTAAATAATCTGTTAATTTTGAATAATTATTATGCAGTGATATACGTGCTAATTTATTAGCAATTTTCGATCCTAAACCTCTTCTATTTGATAATCCTTGAAGTTTTGAGGATTTAAGAAATCTACTCCCAATAACAATATCGGATTTATTTTTATTAATTTCTTCTATCATTTTCAATACAAAGGAAGTATGATGTTGGCCATCTCCATCAAGAACTAATAAATATTTCCCTTGAGCGAAAATCAAACCTTCTTTAATAGCACTAGATAAACCAGACCTACCAATTCTTGTTATTAATTTTATTTTTTTATTAAACTGCATATACTTATTGACTTCATCAGAAGTTCCATCTGGAGAATCATCATCAACAACTATAATTTCATAATCAAAATTCTTTAATAGTAAAATTAAATTTTTTAAAAGGGGTATTATATTTTCTACTTCATTAAATGTAGGTATAATTATCGATATCATTACTTTGGACCATTAAGCCTAATTACACTATAGTAACTTAATGGATTAATAAAAGAAATAAACTCAGGATGAATATTATCAAGAAAATCGAATGGCATAAATATATTATTGCTCTAAGTCCAATTTTCATTATTTTTTATATAAGTAATGAGACTTATGCCATTGACTATAGAGCCTTCTATTTAGCAGGAAAATCTGTATTAAATAATCTAAATCCTTACTTGAATCATATATCTTTAAGTAGTGATTTTTACGGTCCAATAAATTCTGAGCTATCAAAATATTCTGGTTGGAAATATCCACCTTTGGCATCCTATATTTTTATGCCGCTTGCATATTTACCATATGAGCTTTCTAAAAATATTTTTAATCTTATCTCTCTTTTAAGTATTTCGTTATTAACTTTCTTTATTATAAAAAAAAGAATTATTTATCTTAATCCTAATTCTCTAATTATTGTTGGAATAAGTTTTCCACTTTTGGCTACTATATCAAGAGGTCAAGTAGAGATTTTATTAGTTTGCATAGCATTATTATCATTATATTTTCATAATCAAAATAAAATTTTCCTAAGTGCCAACTTGATTGCAATTATGGGATTTATTAAAATTTTCCCCTTATTACTAGCATTATCATTTATTAAAAGTTACCAAAGAAGAAAATTTTTTATATATTTAATAATTTCATTTATAGTTCTTTATTTTCTAAATATAATTTTATGTCCTCTGGAATGGAGACAATCATTCATTGAGAGATTAACGGTTCCATGGAATCAAATGCCATTAGGAGATTTAAAAGAGCTTCCAAATAATTTAGGGGTCATAAAAGACACTATGATGGTCAGGACATCCGATGCAAGAAATTTATTTCATTCTCATTTCTTTGTCTTTGGATTCGCTAATCCCCTCTTATCAAATAATTTATTTTTAAGCGCAATTATTGGGTCTATTGGAGCTTTAGTCTGTCTTTTTAAATATACAAAATATTCATTCACATTATGCTTCTTTACTATTATGAATTGGATAAATATAATCAACCCTATATCATGGATTATGGGTTTATTTTGGTACGTTCCTCTATTTATTTTCAGTTATGACAAAATAAAACCTTCATTAAAAATTATTCTTGTTCTTCCTTTGATACTTCCACCATTTCTAAATATTTCTGGATACTTAGCTGCAATTATCTCACTTTTTATTTTAAGTTTTTTCTCTAAAGAAGGTTTAAATAAACTATATTTATAAATCAGTTAAAAAATTTTTTCTTAGATATTTTATTTATAAATTTGATTTTTAAAAGTCCTCTCTAGTTTGACTGATGACCAATTAAATTGGATCCAATTTTTTTTTAAATATTATATTTTTAAGAATTACTTAAAGAATAAGATTAAATTATTCTTAAATTATCTAGATTCAAACTATTTTATCTATTCTCATATAACCAAACCAATCTGGAAAATTTGTTTCTTGAACACAATTATTTTCTAGTATTAACTCTATTTCCCAATTACCAATTTTTTTTATAAGTGCACAATCATCTAAAGAAATTAAATTTTTTAAAGAAGTAATATCATCTTTATGTTTTTTTTTATAGCCATTTAGCCATTTTGATTTGGCTAAATTTTTTGCCTCTATGGAACTTTTAGCAACAACCAGGCCAAATTCATGTTTTTCTTGCATAGAAAATGGATCATAGCCTCCAATATTGACAAACCATAAATTGTTTTGGATAATATTTCCATTAAAAAAATTATTATATTTTACTTTCTCACTATCAATATCCTTAAGATTTATCTTATATCCATCTACATAATTTATTTTTTTATAGCTATCAATATGTAATCCTGCAAAGTTTCCAAACCAATCTCTTCTAAGTATCTCAAATGTATCTTCAATTTTTGATCCTACAACCCATCTAACATCGTGTAATTCAACATTAGCTTTATCAGCTCTGCCTCCAAGAACAACCAAAAAAAGATATTTTTTTTTGTCTTTTAGCATTTTGAAAAAGAAAGCTTTATAAAACCTAATCTATTATTTTATTTTTAAATTTTAAATGAGATTTCAATCGTAGTTAAAAAATCGCAATGTATTAATTTATTTAAAATTTAATTAAAGCTAATTTAGATATCTAATTAAACCAACCTTTTTTCTTTGATTTAACTTCAGGTGATGTTTTTACTTTTGGTAATTCATCGCCTCTTCCTTTAATAATCATAAGAGGGACTATTGCCCATAGAGCCAAAAATAAAATCCAGAATAAATAAATGTTCATAACACCTAACAACTTCTGATATATTAAAGTCAAAACATTAGTAACTGTGAGTTTCTTTTGAAAGTTCTAATTTAGAAATATGGTTGTGTTTTTTATTTAAGATATATTTAAGAGAAATTAAAAATTTGCACTCAACATGACCACTGCTTTGCTAAGGATAATGAAGAGTGCTTTATCATAATGACACGATCAAAAACTATTCGTGAATTTTATTCAATTAAACATTTTTAATTTAAAACAAATCTAGAAATTTTAATTAATGAAAAGATGTGATTTATTTCATAAGTCGAATAAGATTCATAATAGGATTAAATGCATAATTTATAAAAACTGAATTTTTTGTTGTAAAGACTATTTGCATATTATTTCTAAAACATAATGCTTACTTCTTATGGTTTTATAACAATGTTAAAGTCCTAAATAATACAAAAGCTAATTTTCATAAAATTTAATTAAATAAACCATCAATAATAAATGCTGATTTATAAACATGATTTATGAAATTTATCAAAAATAATGATTTTCTTTTTTTTGTTTAATCTTTTAATGTACAGTTTTAAGAAAGAATTTTGTCTTATTTTGCCAAGCCTAATTTTATAATCTATGACGAATGGTTTGATGACGATTTAGAAAAAGATAAAATTGATCTCAAAAATAAAAAAATAAAAACTAATATTAATATACATCAATTTTTTTATGAGCTATCAAATTTCAAAATTGGTGCCTCTGAAAACAACTTACAATTAGACATCAAAGTAAAGAAAAAACAAATAATTAATAATAACTATATTGAAATCAATTCAAATAAAAATAACTCATTATCAAATAAGGATTTGAGTTCTTTAAAAAAACAGACCAACGGCAAACTTAAATTAGGCATATCAAAACAAATAATTTATTCTTTAACAATTTATGGCTTTATAATAATTTTTGGTTTTATTATATTTTATATTTCATCATCTAGAAAAAGTAAATCAAATATAATAAAAAGAGACCTGATTTTAGAAAAAAATTTTATTTTTAAAAAAGATCTTTAAATTCTTTTTTTATAGATTTATATTCTGAATTAATATCAATAATAAATCGATCAGCTTCTTTTTTAATTTCCTTATATTCATTTATTTTTTGTTTACTTTTTTCATAGAAAACAGATTTAAATGTACCTGGATTGACTAGCTCAATCCAATATCCTGCTAAACAATAAATTTGATTTGGAACAAAAGTTAAAATAAATAATTTTCTAGAGTTTTTATATTGATCAATTATCTTATTAGCAAAATTACCTTTAGTTTTTTTAGTCCCAAATAAAGTAATGTCTTTTGCAAAAGACTTAAAATTTCCTGATAGATTATTACTTTTTTCTACTGAATTTCTAGAAATTATTTTTTCAAAAGAATAACAGTAATTTAAAAAATTAGTATTTTCTTTTTTTGAAGGATAAATAGTTATGAAGGAACTAAAAAGTAAAAAAGAAGTTAAAAGAAATTTCTTGAACATTTTTAATATAGGTTAAATTTATTATTACATAAAAATAAGAAGACAATTCTTCTTTAACTCTTAACTCACTTTAAAAGAATTATCAATTTCGTCAATATTTATCTCGGCAATATCAGGCAAAGTAGATGGTTAAAAAAACAGTTGAATATATTTCTTCAAAAGATAATCTCGATCGAATTTCATTAACTCTTTTAGAAGGTGCAATTGTACTTCTTATATTAGATTACGAATTTTTTATATTTGTAGAAAATCAAGAAATCGGTTCAGTTTTTTTTTATTACTTTTTCTTATCGCAAAAACAATAATTTTTCATGTATTCAATTTCCCTCATAGAGCAGGGTTTATGAATCTAGGATTAATAAGTGAATTAATTATTACTAAAATAAGGGAACCTAAAAAAATAAATTAATAAAAGAAACCTTAATATTTTTTATTTTTTCTCTCTTAATTCTGGGAAGCAATTTGCAATCTGAATTAATTCATAAACCTCTTTGCTATCATATTTTTTATTAGGAATGCCACTTCCTACATCTATCCCTCTCTCTTTCATCTTCATTAATATCAATTCTTGTCTTTGCAAACTAGACATAGACTTAAATCTTTTAATTCGTTCTTCTTTATTCACTAGATGTTAATTTATTGAAACTTTATTCTTAATTTTATATCAATTAGCGACTAATTAAATAAGTTATAAAACCAGTAAATGTAAGTAATTTAAATCCAATAAAGAAAGGCAAATATTTTTTAACCTTTTTTCCAACGGGAGATAATGTTTTTAATGAATTTATCATGGTTTACGCTGCGAATCTAATAACGTATTTAATCCTAACAAATTTTTTTTTAAATAATAACATTTCGACTTTCACATTCTATAAATAAAATATCCATGCATTGATATCAATTAATTAATAGAAAATAAACTTAAATTTAAAATTAGAGTTTTCTCTTATGAACTCCCTAAAAAGAATAAAGAACATATAACTACGAGTAATTCCAATAAAAACTGAAACAAGAGCTAGAACTATACAAATAGGACAATGTGGGAATCCCATTATTTATTTTCTAATATAAATTTTAATTCAGACTCTGCATTGAAAATTTCAATTCTTCTCTTAAATAGTTTAAAAAATTTAATTACTTTTTTCAAAATTAAATCTTCTTTTGACATCAATAATAGTATTATTCCAAGAATAATTATATCAATGAGCAAAAATACTGAATCTATTTAAAAAAACCGAAGAGCTGTACAGTAAATAACAGAAATGTATGCTCATATACTCTTGATCTAATTATCCAATCAAGTCTAATTGAGAATCAAGTATATTATGGTAATCAAGCTCCCATGCAGCGACATTTTTTCGCTAAAAAATAGAGCAGTCTAAAGTCCAAAACTATAAGAGGATTTAGTCCGCTGTCTAATGCCTGAGATTGCAAATTTTTCAGTTAATCTGAATCTATATTTAATAAGATAAATATCTTGATTGCTTGATAAATTTATCTTGTATATTGCTATTACAAAAGTTATGAGGTTACTTTAATAAGTTACTAAATCCTTATGGAGAAAGCTTTAGTTAACTTCTTCTACTTTTTACTAATAAAATCAGCGGAATCCCATTATGGGGAATCATTGGTATCTTTAGAAATTCCATCTAATTCAATTAAAAGTTTTTCTTGATTTTGGAAAGTTTTTAATTTGAAGGTATACAGATTTCAATTCATAGCTTTCTGAACATTTAATAACTGATTTGAGTTAATTTGGTTTATTATCTCTTTTACAAATAAAAATAAGGTTGTTAATCTTGTACTAAAGAAGATACTTAATTTCTTAAACTTATGCAATTTGATTATTTGAATTCCAAAGAAGATGATGGCCTTATGTCAATAGAAGATTTAAGGGCTTTACGTCTTCGAAAAAATAAAATTGAAAGTGATAAGAAAGCCAGAAAATATATTCTGGATATAAATCAAAGATATAGAAGAATGAGTGCTCGTAAAAGTAATAACTTTTTAGGTAATATGAACCCTTTTAATAAGGCCGCATAAATCGTTAATCTTGATTTTTAAATTTGTTTAACTTTGCATCTTTCAGAGAAACATTTTAATATTTTTCTTTGGAAGTATTACATCAAAAAGGGTTTTTTTACCCTCATTTCTGAGATAATTTTCAAGTGAAACTTGTTCTAAAATAAAAACAATACTTTTCTAGAAGGTAAAAGTGATTTAAATCTTTTTTTCTAAAGTTTGTTATTACCACTTTATGAAAACCCTATACCTTTAACTAAGTCCTTTTATTAAAAAAAGAAAAGTTTTAGCCAACGGACCACATACATAAATTTATAGACTTTTTTAAACAATTATAAATTTTTCATTTGCGATTTAAATGGATTTACCTACGATTTGGGAATTCTATAAAGAAGTTTAACAAATATTTGATGGGTCAATATTTGTGCCCAAGATTTAGAACGATTATCTATTTCGATCAATAAATGGTGGAAGTCAAGATATCCTGAATACAAAATCAGAATAGTTTCGAAAAAAGAATTCGAACTTATAAAAATGCAAGTTCAGAAAAAAGAGAAATAAAGATATGCTTTGGTAAATTTTGATGCTGAATATATAATTTATGCAGCTAATAATAATTATTTATATAAATGCATAAATAAACTCTGCATTTTTAAAAGGATCAAATTTTAAACTTAACAGATATTCTAAAACTGCTATTACTATCACATCATAAACTCTCTTCTTATAAGCATTGTGTAAAGCACCATTTTTAAAAACATTTTTGCAGGTGTCTCCTCCCATTCTGGCTAAATAAATTGCGATTTTTTAAGAGAAGCTAAAAAGCTAAAATAGACAGTGATTGAAAGTCGATCTAAACTTATAAGAATATACCCTCTTTTTTAATGTCTAGAAGATTTATTGCTAAAAAGATAATTACTCTTATTATTTCTCTGATCAGTTGATGAATATCTCCCCACACCTATTAATTGATGCTGCGATATTAAGTGCTGCCCTTACAATAACTTTAGTCTTAAGAGCAAAAGGTAATGCTGCTAGAAAAAAGACAGGAAATAAATGATTACTAAAGAAGAAGAAAAAGAATTTAAAAAACCTAAATTATATAAAATTTGGAACTTTCTTATTTACGGAAGTTTCATTGCTATTGGAATTTTCTTAGTTTATTTATATTCTGTTTATATCTTTATAAATAAATGACACTCATGTATGGAATAGCGATTAGTTATAGGTTTCTGAGTCTTTGATTGCTTGGTGGGTTTGCATACTTCACTTTTAAAATTAAACGCTAATTTTCATGGCCTCTTCAATAAAAGATTTCTTGGATAATTTTTTGAGTTATATAGAGAATTTCAACAATAAATACCACCTCAAAAGATGACTGAAGTTTTAATAGAATATGCAGATAGATTAGATGGATATGTAGTACAGGCTGATCTGAGAAAGTATTAAAGGATCATAATTTCTAAGTAAAACTTATGCAAAATGTTTAATTTAAAATAAATTTATTGAGGATATTTTCATATTAAGTATTTTTAATTTGAGAGTCTTATTAATCCTTAATCTGTACAATTTTTGTTACTCTAACCCAACACATAAAACTTGAAATTAACTATTCAAATAAATTAGGAAATAGGTGAAGTCAAGAGGTAGGTCTTATGGCACTAAACGACAAATTTATTATCCAAGATATTAATTTAGATAAAAAAGACCTCTTGCATGATATTAGGCCAAAAGAACTTGAATATCATTAGAAATAACGACTTTGCAGAGGATCTAAGAAACAATCATTTTAAATTATTTTTTGATTAATAACCGCAATTTAGGTATTCTTACGCTTGATTTTTTCATCATAACCGTACTAGAGAATAATTATATAAAATAAAAAGGAGGCCAAGCAAATGACTAATTTAGGTATTGAGCTTTTATTTTGGACAATTTTAATTTCTTATGTGGGATTAAGGTTTTCTCAAACCCGGAATGGATTAAAAAAACAGTATTAATTAGGAGAAAAAAAATGAAACAAAAAACACAATCATACTTTTTGGTAGAAAACATTGGAATAAGATAATTAACTTCGATTATTTAGCTGATCTTGGATTAATTACAGATGAGAACTTAAACCTTTTTGAATATGCAGATTCTGCATCAGAAGCATAGGAAATTATCAAATCATCAAAAATCTCAGATTAAAATTTTTTTGTTTTAAAAAAGACCTGAAAAAAAGTTTTTTTAATGTAGTAAAAAAAGTCAGCCTTTATAAAAAGCTGACTTAGACAAATTAAAAATAAATTTTTAAATAACCCCAGGAACAATTTGTCCAGTCGTAATGTAGGCTCCAACCAGAGCAATAAGACCGACAAGTGCGAATCTACCATTTAACTTTTCGGCTTTGGTTTTTTGAGGGTCAATATTTCTTGATTGATTTTGATTTTTCATTAAAAAACACCTGGAATGAGTTGACCAGTTGTTACATAAGTTCCTACTAAGATCATGAAAGCCATCATTGCTGGTCTTCCTATGGCTCTGTCGAGGATATCTTTATTTGAATCCATTAGAATTGATAATTTGTATACAAATATTACTTAATGTAAATAATTATTGAGAGATAACTGTATAAAATGATTCATCTGATACATAAGCACATTAAAATTGTAGCAATTTATGGTTCCAAAAAACTAAGTACTCATATTTTTAAATTTTTGGAAATCACTATTAGAGTTTCTTAAATATTGCATTTTGATTAGTCAACCAAAATATAAGAAAGATGAAAAAGGATAATAATGATCCGGAGAGAATTGAAATAAAAAAGAATTGAGTTGTTAATTCTGAATCAAGAAGATACAAATACATTTATATTTCTCAATGAATATGTTCTGCTTCATTATGATTATGACCCTTATGACCATGGGCGATTCCTAATTCATGCATTCTTGCATGCTCTTGAATTGTGTCCCTTAATTTATGAGAAGAGGGTCCAACTGTTGTATAAATTCCATAACCTATTGAGCCAAAAAGTAAAAGTCCAACACTACCAAAAAGCAAAATTAAAGTTGGATCTTTGATTGTTCCTAACATTTTTTACAAATTAAATTACTCAAATAAAGATAAAGATATTTAAAGGTTTATTCAAGTTCAAAGTTTATATATCGACGGGGGAAAAAGCATCCCTAAATATAAATAATTGATGATTAAAATGTAATAAAAAAAATAATATTAACACTAATAATTACAACGAAAATATTTTAAAAATATTTATCAAAGTAAGAAATATAACACTTTTAGGTTTTTGAATACTTAAACTCATTGATAATAAAGAAGTTTGTATCTTATCTATGATTTAACTAAATTTACTATGATTTGTATTATTTGATGTTGATTAAAATTATATCTCTAAACTAGTTTGAACTTAATTCATTGGTATCAGCAAATGGAAGTTTTGCTTTTTGCTCTTTTTTTTATTAGCGCACTAATTTTCTTTATTTTAGGTAAAGATGATTTTGGAAGGAATAAAAATAAATTAATAATAAAGAAGGAGAAAACGGTCAAAGAAGAGGAGAAAACAGAGGTAAAAGTTTCCGAAAAAGAAAACATTGAACCCTTAAAGGAAATCAACAAAGATTCATAATTAAAAGTAAATTATCTAGAATTCCTATGATTTATGGTTTTGCCTATTTAGGTATGGTTCTTGCAGTAAGTGGGGGCTGGTTTTTACTTGCAGTTTTAAAAAAACCTGATTTCATTGAAAAACCACTTAGCGAGCTTAAAAATAAAATAAGACCATTTTTAAATCCAAAAGACGATCAATGAAATTTATTATTATTTCATTTTTTTTAATTGGATTAACCCTACAAATGAATCTTATAAATAGTATGCCCGTATTTGGAGAAATATATAAAGAAAAAAAAATAGCCAATAATCAATTGGCTATTAATTATTGCGATTCTCTAAAAAAAAATCTTTTCAAAGGTCTTGATAAAGAATCAACCTTGAAATATGAATATTTCTTCTCAGCCATACCTGATGATTTCATAAAAGATGAGAATAAATTCTTAGAAGTCTTCAAATCTGATGTCAAATCAATATGTTCATATGATATTTCACAATCTAATGAAAAAGAATTTAAATCTTTTTTAAAAAATTATTTTAAAACCAGAAGTAGTACTCCAAAAACTAAAGTTGAAGCAACAAATCCTATACCAATTAATCCCCCTATGATCCCAGTATTAAGATAAACCTTTACTGTAGCTAATTCTTTTCCTTCTTTTTTATTCATAAATTTTTTACCTAAATAAGCACATCCAAGCTACCAGCGAGAACATCAATAGAGCAAGGCTAAAAATACTTTTACTATTAGCCTTACCTTGTTTTTCTGTTGATTTAAAAGGAATTAGTGCCATTACGATTAGTTAAAATAAAATTGTTTCATGTTTTTTAATTTTTAGGGTAAGTTCGTAACATCAGAAACTCTAAAGATATTTCTTTACTACACCATCTAAACTCGACCTATACAATCGGGTTGATTGATCATCAATTTGAGTTAAGAGGAAAGTAACAATCCTCTTTTTTATGGATAGATATTTAAAAAGTTCAGAGGCCTCAAAGTTTCTAGGAATTTCATCATCATCACTTTGGGAATTAAAGAGCACAAAAGTACTAGAAGCTGGTAAGCATTGGATATACGTCACTGGTAAACCGAGAAGTAATGTTTTATTTAATATCGATAAAATAAGGCAATGGCAGATAGATATGACTAAATATATTGATAGTCCTGAAAGAAATATAAAGGCAGCAAAACAGATAACAGCTTTTGAAGATTGACATAAAATCTAAAATAAAAGGCAATAAAATCCATTATTTTATAAAACTTGAATCGATTTCATTTGCTGGTTAAGATGCAACTAAATAAGGCGTTGGGGAAAATTTTTAATAATCTCTATTTCTCTTACAGTGCTGTATAAATGTTTCAATTGATATTTGTTTTTTTAATGATATAGAGAGATTTCTAGTCAAATGAAATCCTTATTAATTCCAGTCATCCTTTCTTTAGTAATTATTCAGAATGCTGATTATATTGGCTAATTTGGCATTAATAGATGAATTAATTTCTACTTACGCCTAGTCAAAAATTTTAGAAACAGAACTCTTTTGTTTTTAAGAATTGTTTTAAAATTTAGAAAATTCTATTATTTACTAAGAATTTTGTACTCTTTTTTAGCCGAAATAAGCCGCCCTATACAATGCTTTCCAATTTCATAAGAAGTACCAAGTATTTCGATAATCTTGAATGAACAGAGATCAAACTCATTAAAGGGATCCATTTCATCTAACAACATTCTTAAAGGTAATTTTTATACTCATAGAACAATCAAAGATAAGCCTAAAAGCTGGAGCTTTGAAAACAGTGAAAACAAATTTAAAGGAGCAGCGGGACTACTTTAAGATGGAAAAATATGGCGCCCATATCAAAAAAAATCAAATCACATGAAGTAACCATGGTTTCCTTTCAGGTTTTTCCTCAAAATTATCAAGAATTACTGATAAGGCAGATTTACTAAAAGCTGCCTAAAGTTTTTTCAAAATTAGGAGCAAGTGTTATGGCGGAAGGATAAATAAAGTTTAGCTTTTCTCAATTTTTTAAAATTTCTATTTCAATTAATTCATTGATTACTATTAAAGATATAAAATTTATCTTTTAAAAGTTCATATTTTATTTGTATCTTAAAAATAAATCTAATTAGTTATGTTAAATTTTTGATCAAATAAAATGTTTGAAGCTCTTGTGTATCTTTTAATTGGGAAAAAACAGAATTATTAAATAAAAATTTAAAATGGAATCATCAAAAGAAATAATTTTAATCGCTTTAGGATTGCTAATTGTGATCTTTGCAGGAACATTAGCATTAAGGCTTGGTATAAGCTTAAGGGATTAAATTTTGATAAATTTCAAATCATTATTTCCTATAGTTATAGGATTTTCATTTTGGATATATGGAAATATCCTTTTGATAAAAAAACTGCAAAATAAAAAGCCTGAAAAAAAAACTTAAATACATCAATTGCCGTTTCCATGGAACAAGATTTAAAAAATAAAAATAATTATGAGAAAAAAGATTTGATAAATAGGATTCAAAATAAAGAGGGCTTTCATCTAAATTCACTTATCACAAAAAATATCTCTCTTTTTACAAAAAATCCCAACTATAAAATGTTGACCTGGCTTATTGTTCAGCTCATTATATTTTCATTATTTATCTTTGCAGTAAATATATTTAAAAATAATTTTATTCCTTATTTTAATGCTTGAAATTCTGAGAATTTATATCTCCAATTTTCTTTAATATTAATTGATAGACAATATATTAACTTAATTTTTCTATGATCCAACGATATCCACCACTTCTATCATTTTCCCTATAACAAATTCCTATTAAATCCCCGTTTTTTTTTCGCAAAGAGCATTCTATACCATCAAGCGTTTTATAAAAACTTGATGAATTAGGACAGATCTCTTCACCTTCGTTTTTCATTTTTTTAACAATCATTGTCCATATTTCTTTTAACTCAATGTCATTAATGTCATCAAAATTATCGGTTATCATAAAAGGTCTTTATAAATTATGATATGTCCGCTAAAAATTTTTAGAAATCAATTATTACCAAGCTTTATTACATTGCCTACAGCAAATAATCACACAAGTTACTAATCAAAATTATATGTAAAGTTATCTCTACTAAATCTCACTTAGCCTTACTCTCAAAATAATTTAAAGGTAACCAATCGATCCGAATAAAAAAAAAAGAAAGAAGATTGATTAATGAGTATTAGAAATTTTAATTTTCTTACTTTCAATCTTATTTATTAATTCATCTAACCATTCTGTGTTATTTAGTTCTTTTCTTTTATGGTTCTGACTGTTTTGAGTACTCATGAATTTCTAATATTTTTAAATTTCATTCAATATATCTTCAGCAATTACATGAATCAATAAGCAATAATGCTAAGCTTCTGATAACAAAGGCATTGGTAGCATTTCATACAAAGCTAATCATCATAAATCAAGAAGGATAATTTAAATCCTGAGCTGATTTATAACAATCTAAAGCACTTGTATAACCTTCAAAAAATAATCTTTTCTATAATTTTTCTAAACTTTCTTCGAGCAACTTTCTTCGATAAACTAAATAGAATGCTTTAGATCTGGCTGACTTTCGAGAAGGTTAACAGAATGCCATGCCGGAACCATTCCATCAGCACTATTTACCGCAGACTATAAATTATGACTGAAAACAACTACTGGCTAATGAAGAGTGAACCTGATGCCTATAGCATAGACACCTTAAAGAAGGATAAGGTCACTTTATGGGACGGCATAAGAAATTATCAAGCTCGAAATTTCATGAGAAATATGAAGAGAGGAGATAAAGTATTTTTCTACCATTCCAATTGCAAGCCACCTGGGATTGTAGGTCTTATGGAGGTGATAGATCTAAAAATTGTTGATCCTACTCAATTTGATAAGAATTCAAAGTATTTTGATCCAAAATCAAAACGCGACAATCCGAGGTGGGATTGCGTAAAAGTAAAATACATATCTAAGGCAAAAAAGGGTTTAAGTTTACCAGAATTAAAGATTTTATTTAGTGAAGATGAGTTATTAGTTGTAAAAAAAGGTAATAGATTATCAATATTACCTATCCGGAATGACGTAGCAAAAATGCTGCTAAAAAAAATATAAAGTATATTTATTCCTTAAAATTCATCGAAAACATATTTCCAATATAAAGTCTCGTTAAATCTCTATTTTGAAAACCTTTTTGCATCAGAAAAGATGCAATAGCTGCTTGTAATATCCTATATTGATCCCAATTAGGATGTTCTTCAACAAATTCTTTCAAAGCCTTTTGAAGATTTTCTTGAAGTTCGCATTTAAAACTAATTACTTCATCTTTATGATTTAAAACTATTTGATTGGAATCATAATTTAACTCTTGCATATTCAAAAAAGTTGTTGGAATTTATATATTTAAAACCTAGTTTTCTTCAAAATTCTTAAAACGTCAACATGTATTAATAAGTAATAGTCTCAGATAATAGAATCATGAGAACTCACTAATCACAAGCATTATCACTGAATCTAATTAAAAAAAAAACACACATATTTTAATATAAATAATTATGTAGAATCTGAAGTTTTCCACATTCTCTAGATCATCAGATATTTTTTTAAAAATAATTGTGGAAAAGTTGTGAAAAATTCTTCATCGCACGGGGAAAGATTTTTCAAAATTTCCACTTTTATTAATCTTTTAATCCATTGATTCCCACATTTTCTTTATTTCAAACAATAATTTTTGAGCTATGGGTATAGGCCAATACATTTCGAAAGATCTAGTTTGGTCTTGACTCTCAAAAACGAACCTTAAACTCCATTCATTCTTTTTGCCCTCTAACTCAATGAACCATGGCAGTTGTTCTAATTCTAAAGAAATGCACTCTTCGTCCATTAAATCATTTTTTATAATTGATAATTGATCATTAATTTTTAAAAGTAAAAGGTAAAGCGAATAAAATTCACTTTTTTGTAATTCTATGGACCAATTATCAACACCAATCAAAAAGCAAAATTTGCCTTTTCTAATATCTTTAAGTAATCTCCATCTTGTTTGGTCTTTTACCAAAACTAACCAGGAAGTAAATCTGGTTGGTCTTGTTCATCGCTTAGTTCAATAATTGACCTTTGAACAGGTTTAATCGTTGACTCCTCAAGTAATCCATCAAAATCATCGAAACGTCTTTGTTTCGCTCTGAAAGCAATTTTAACTGTAGTTAAGTATCTATTAGTTGATTTTCTTATTAAGCTTTCACCTCTTTTTGCAAGATCATTAGAATTAATACCTGCATTATTTGATATGTTCATTAAAAGATTAATATTGATATATTATATATTTTACAATTTATTGGGCCGATTCAAAACATAAATCACAAAAAGAACTTAATTGATTCAAAAAAATTGAATATGGAAGAAAATTTGTTTGGAACGCTTGCTATTGATTTAGGGAATACTAATACTGTATTGGCTTTTCAAGATGAAAAGAATATAAATTCTGTTTTAGTTGAAATACCAAATATTACATCATCACCAGGAGTTATCCCCACGGCAGTTTGGTTCGATAATAATTCAAAAATCTTGAAAATTGGTATAAGTGCTTTAAAGATGCGGGATAGCTCAAATTCGGATTTGTTCTTTCATTCAAATTTCAAAAGATTAATTGGAAATCCAAATGAAAAAATTAATCAAAAAAAATTTTTAAGCCCTTCTGAATGTGGAGAAAAATTTTTTAAATTTTTATGGGCAAATATTCCACAAAAATATAAAATTAAAAGACTTGTTTTAACTGCTCCTATTGATACATACAAGGGTTATAGAGAATGGTTAGTTAACCTTTGCGGAGAAGTGTCTATAGATGAAATAGCACTAGTTGATGAGCCTACTGCAGCAAGTTTAGGTATAAATGTACCTTTTGGCTCAAAAATTATGACAATAGATATTGGAGGCAGCACAATAGATATGAATATAGTAAAAATAGAAGGCGGAGAAGGGAAATCTGGTCCCATTGCTGAATTATTAAAATTCAATGGAAATGATGTAAGCTCAATTTCAAAACAAAAAGTAAGATGTGCCGAAATAATAAGTAAAACAGGTTCAAAAATTGGAGGTAAAGATATTGATCAATGGATCGTTGATTATTTTATTCCAGAAAATAAATATACAATTAATCTTTTAAAGGCTGAAGAAGTTAAATGTAAACTTAGCTCATCTGAAATTAAGTATGAAGATAAATATCTAATAAAATTTTTAATTGCAGGTGAAAAAGAAAAAAATTTTTACCTAAGTCAAGAAATTTTTGAAGAAATTGTTATCAAGAACAATCTGCTTAATCACCTTAACTCATTATTAAAAGATTTATTAAATGAAGCAAGAGGCAAATTTTGCACAAAAGATGACTTAAATTCAATTATTTTAGTTGGAGGAGGTACTCAAATACCACTAATTAAAGAATGGATAACAAAAAATATTTCAGATATTCCAATAAAGTCGCCACCTCCTATTGAATCAATAGCTCTAGGAGCTTTAGCAATGACCCCAGGTGTAAAGATTAAAGATATATTAACCAAAGGTTTATCCATTAGATTATTTAATAGAAGAGAACAAAAACACTTTTGGCATCCTATTTTTTGCAAAGGGCAAACATGGCCAACGGAAAATCCATTTAAATTGGTACTTCAATCTAGTAAAAATAATCAAAAAATATATGAAATAATCATTGGAGAGACAAGAAAAGGAAGAGAATATGATGTGATTTTTGAAAATGGATTGCCAAAGTTGTCAGATATTCAAAGAGAAGAAGAAATTATAAAATGGGATGAAAAACCTCTCAAAATCGAAATAGAGAGTAAATCTAATGTTGGAGAAGACAGCTTAAAACTTTTCTTCAGTATAACTAAAAAAGCCGATTTATTAGTTAGGTGTTTCGATATAAAAGATGAATTTTTAGGAGAATATAATTTAGGGAATATTTCCTAATCTAAAGTTTCTCAAGAAATACTCCCTCTTCATTATCAACATTATTTAGACGTAAAGTAATGCTTTCATTTGTACTAGTTGGAACTTTTTTACCGCAAAAATCAGGCTGAATAGGTAATTCTCTATGACCTCTATCTACCATTACTAACAACATAACTCTTTGAGGCCTACCCCATGAATATAGAGAATCAATTGCAGCTCTAATTGTTCGCCCTGTATAAATTACATCATCTATCAAAAGGATTTCTTGTTTCTCAATAGGAGTTGGAATGTCATTTGCTTTTATAAGACGAGTTGCGACTCTATTTTGATCATCTCTATATAAAGTTGGATCAATTATTCCTTTTTTTATTTTTAAACCTGTCTTAGAGAATAATTCTTTTTCTAGAACTTCGGCCAAATCAATTCCTCTCGTAGGAATACCAATCAAAAGAAGGTTATCTAGATTTTTTACATTTTCAATAATTTCAGAAGCTAAACGTGAGAGTGTTTTTCTTAGCTCTAATTCAGAAAGTATTACAAGCCTTTTTGTTTTATTAGTCATGATTTATAAATAAATAAAATTCAGTAAATATTTCATAAATTAGCAAAAGCTAACTATATTAAATATAAATTGTTAAAGAGTAGCGTTTGAAGCTAAATTTAAGATTGGATCACTTAAAGTTAATTTGATCTAAATATGTCAAAGATTAGCAGCAAAAATATAAATAGATTAAGTGTTCCTCAGAGCCCGGTAGTTCTTGCAATTTTAGATGGATGGGGATATCGAGAAGATCTTTCAGACAATGCTATAAAAAAAGCTAAAACTCCAATTATGGATTCATTGTGGCATGCTTACCCTCATACTCTTATTAGCGCTAGCGGATCTGATGTTGGCCTTCCGGATGGTCAAATGGGTAATTCAGAGGTAGGGCATCTAACCATTGGTTCGGGAAGAATAATTCAACAAGAATTAGTAAGGATTTCAAATGTTGTAGAGAAAAATCAGTTAGGCCTGGTAGACGAGTTAAAGGAGATGGCTAATTCATTAAAGAAAAACGATTCTACTTTGCATATTGCGGGATTATGTTCTGATGGAGGAGTACATAGTCATATTGATCATTTATTAGGTTTAATAAAATGGGCATCTGATAATGAAATCAAAAAAGTGGCAATTCATATTATTACCGATGGAAGGGATACTCCAGCAAAAAGTGCATCTAAATATCTAAGTCGAATAGATTCATGCATTAAAAAATTCAATACGGGCGAAATAGCTTCTATATGTGGTAGATACTGGATAATGGATAGAAATCTTTTATGGGACAGAACAGAAAAAGCATATGCTAATTTGACTGATCCAAATATTAAAGTAACAAATATTTCTCCCCAAGATTATATAAAAAAGAGTTACGACCAAAATATAACTGATGAATTTATAGAGCCCATCCGAATGACTGATAATTATCTTAAAGATGGGGATAGTTTAGTTTTTTTTAATTTCCGTCCTGACAGAGCAAGACAAATTATTAAATCCCTCTCAGAGAAAAATTTCTCAGACTTCAAAAGAAAAGCGGCTCCAAAACTAGATTTAGTTACTTTTACTCAATATGATCAAAACTTCGCCGTTAAAGTCGCATTTCCTCCTGAGTCTCTCAATAATTTTATCGGCCAAATAGTTTCAGAAAACGGCCTCAAGCAATACAGAACAGCAGAAACAGAAAAATATCCTCACGTAACATATTTTTTCAATGGAGGTGTAGAAATACCATTACCTGGAGAAGAGAGGCATTTAATTCCTTCTCCAAGAGTCGCAACTTATGATATGAAGCCTGAAATGTCAGCTGCAGAATTAACTAATAGTTGCTCTAAAGCGATTAAAAGTGGAAACTACGCTTTTATAGTAATTAATTTTGCTAATCCTGATATGGTTGGTCATACAGGAAATATGGACGCAACAATTAAAGCCATAGAAACAGTAGATAATTGTATAGGTAAAATAGTTAATGCTACTGGAGAAATGGGTGGAAGCATTCTCATAACTGCAGATCATGGCAATGCAGAGGTAATGAAAGGGCCTTCGGGAGAACCTTGGACTGCACACACTATCAATAAAGTTCCTCTAATCTTTATTGAGGGTGAAAAAAGAAAAATCCCGAATATGGGAAATGAGATTAATTTAAGGGACAATGCTGGCTTAGCAGATATAGCTCCAACTTTATTGCAATTATTAAATCTCCCAATTCCAAAAGAAATGACAGGAACATCTCTAATTAAAGAAGTTGAATTGAAAGGTTATAATAAAGTCGTACAACACGTCTAAAGTTAATCAAATCCTTTAACTAAATGATTCAAATTTTAAGTTGGATATGGGTATTTTCTGGAATTTTACTAATACTTCTTGTTTTACTTCATAGCCCCAAAGGTGATGGAATGGGAGGAATAGCTGCAAGTGGAAGCTCAATGTTCAATAGCGCTAGTAGTGCAGAAGCATCTCTTAACAAAATAACTTGGACTTTTTTAATTATATTTTTGTCTCTAGCAATTATTCTAAGCGCTGGTTGGATTTCATAAAGTTTGCAAAAAAAAAAAGGGATCATATTATGATCCCTTAAATTATTAAATTAATTATTAACTACTATTTAGTTAATAATCAAAGTCACCACCCATACCTGGGGCTCCCGCTGGAGCTGATGAATCTTTTTTCTCAGGCAAATCTGCAACTATACATTCTGTAGTCAGAACCATTCCTGCTATTGAAGCTGCATTTTGTAATCCTGAACGCGTAACTTTTGCAGGATCAACGATGCCAGCAGAGGACATATCAACATATTCTCCAGTAGCAGCATTAAATCCATCATTAAATGGTTTTGATTTCACATTTTCAGCAATCACAGCACCATTAGAGCCTGCATTTTCTGCAATTCTCATGAGAGGAGCAGTCAATGAAGCTTCAACAATGTTTGCTCCAATTAATTCCTCTCCCACTAAATTTTTATCAGCCCAATCTTTTAGGATTGGAGATAAGTGAGCAAGAGTCGTTCCTCCTCCCGGTACAATCCCTTCTTCAACAGCGGCTTTTGTAGCGTTAATAGCATCCTCTAGACGAAGTTTTTTATCCTTCATCTCAGTTTCAGTCGCGGCTCCAACCTTGATTACTGCAACTCCTCCAGCTAATTTTGCTAAGCGTTCTTGAAGCTTTTCTTGGTCGTATGAGGAATCTGTTTCATCCATTTGCTTCTTAATTTGATCACATCTGGCTTTAACAGCTTGTTCATTACCCTCAGCTACTATGGTTGTAGTTTCTTTGTTGATAGTTACTCTTCTCCCAGTTCCAAGCATATCTAAAGTAGTAGCCTCCAGTTTCAAGCCTGCATCCTCAGTGATTAGTTGACCATTTGTTAAAACAGCCATATCTTCAAGCATCGCTTTTCTTCTATCACCAAATCCTGGCGCTTTTACTGCCGCAACATTCAAGACACCTCTAAGTCGGTTAACAACAAGAGTCGCTAAAGCCTCCTTTTCTATATCTTCAGCAATAATGACTAATGGCTTACCAGTTTTAGCTATTTGTTCCAAAACAGGTACTAAATCTTGAACTAAAGCAATTTTTTTATCAGTCAAAAGAATATATGGTTCGTCTAAAACGGCTTCCATTCTCTCTGTATCTGTTGCAAAATAAGGTGAAATGTAGCCTTTATCAAAACGCATACCCTCAGTAACTTCTAATTCAGT
>Ga0160423_10000569_pt1 | contig 30329 bp, 70 predicted proteins | sample CRUFie14St8metaG_FD_108191 | JGI IMG/M metagenome (GOLD analysis project Ga0160423, IMG submission 108191) | Marine microbial communities from the Costa Rica Dome - CRUD Field 142mm St8 metaG | ecosystem: Environmental > Aquatic > Marine > Oceanic > Photic zone | place: Costa Rica: the Eastern...
GATGACTCAGGCGCAGGAGATGACTCAGGCGCAGGAGATGACTCAGGCGCAGGAGACGATTCGGGTGCAGGAGACGATTCGGGTGCAGGAGACACTTCAACACAAGGATTGCAAAGTATTTCCTTACAATTTAACGATGATGGCTCTTGGCCAGCTGGTAAAAGAACTGAAAGAAGCCTAACTAGCAGTGTGCCTAGCAGTATAGCGCAGTCCACACAAGGAACAATTTGCTTTTGGATAAACTTTCTAGATGATCAGGCTACCCAATATCCTGTTAGACTTTACCATTCTACTTATCCTGAATTTACTGAAATAGAATTCAGGATGAGTAGAGTTTCCCTTCAGATTGAAGCAAAAACAGGAGATGGCTCGGGGGTTGGAGATTATGAAGAGACGACGCAATGGAGGGTGGGCGACGGAACAACTAGTTTTAATTGGGGAAAAAATACTTGGCATCATATAGCTTTAACACAAGACAATTCGCAAGAAAAGCCAAAAGTGTATCTAGATGGACTTTTGGTACAGCAAAATGTTTTTAGCCCTGCAGATGCGCAAGAATCTTGGGATTGGTGGTTTAATTCGTACTACAACTTACGAAACGGAACGACAAGGCAAACAATTAATGAAATAAAGTTAGGCGGTGAAGGTTTTGTAGGTATGATAGATAATTTTGCAATCTGGGATACAGTACTAACAGAAGAAAATATAATGAATATAGCTGATGGAGATCATACTTTTGATTTATCAACTCTTGGTAATCCTCAAATTTGGTGGCGAATGGGAAGAGATGATAATGTTACAGATGGCACTCAAACTGGCCTAACTCCTACGACGATGGGAGATTTCGGCAACAATACAATTTCAACAATTACCGATGCAGGTGCTTCAGGAACAAACGCAACATTAAACCCATTCATAGGAACTACACAGTATGGAGTTCAGGGCACACCATATTATCCTTGGTTTGCTAAAAATGTAAAAACTAATGAGTAAATCTTCAGCAGGAAAGGGCGACTCGCCAAGAAATATTTTTTCTAAAAAATTCCAAGAAAATTACTCAAAAATTAATTGGAAACAAAAACCAAAACAGAGTGACAGAAAGACAAAAAAAGTACGCTAATTCGGAAAAGGGCAAACAGGCTCTCTCTAAGGCTAGACAAAAATACGACGAATCTGATAAAGAAAGAAGGCGTCAGCAAAAAAGAGACTATATGCGGAGAAAGCGAGAGCAAGATCCAAACTACTGCAAATGGAAATAGACAATTTTATGTGTAATAAATTATATGTTAAGGTTTTTGCCCGTTTTATTGCTCCTTGGCTGCGTTGCTACGCGTGGCCTACAGCCTTCTGATACCGAATTTAAAGAAGAAAATAAAAACTGGAAGTTAGTTTATGCAAATGAAATGACTGTGGCTTTAGAAAATAACGACACGGAAGCATATTATTTCTTTTTGCAAGAGATAGTAAAACAAGAGTATAAAAATCAATTCGGAAAAGATTTACCCGCAAACCCTACAATTAAAATATTAAAATAAGATTGACAATTTAAAAAGTGTATGATAACATATACCTATGTCAAATATTAAATATTTAATTATAGTGCTAATTGCTTTTCTTCTTGGAGCGCAATCTAACTTCAATAAGCCTTCTAAAAATGAAAATACAATAGAACCAATCGCTTCAGATAAATTAAAAGTTCTAGTTACTCATACAGAAGGCTCATACCTAATGGAAATTAATAGCGTGCCGCAGCCTTTTGACATAGCAGGAACTTACCCTTATGTTTTATGGATAAACGGAAAGAGGTTTTCTATGCCCCAAAAAGATTTAAAAGGTATTGTAGCAAAAATTGGGACAGAAAACATTCCCCCTATAAACAGCAATGATATTCACAAAGGATGGCTTAGATCTTTTTTTGCAGAAGAAGAAACGATAGATGATGCAATTAGCAAAGCCAGAAACAACCCTTAATTATTATAAAACATGAAAACTGGAATCACATTCTCTACATTTGACTTGCTTCATGCTGGTCACGTTATGATGCTAAAAGAAGCAAAAAGCGTTTGCGATTATTTAATTTGCGGTCTACATGTAGACCCAAAAATAGAAAGAAAAGAAAAAAACTCTCCAACTCAATCTCTAGCAGAGAGATACATGCAACTTTCATCCGTAAAATACGTTGATGAAATTATTCCATATCAATACGAAAAAGACCTTTGGGACATTTTAAAAGCCTTCCAAATAGATATCAGAATAGTAGGATCAGATCACAAAAACACTAATTTTAGTGGATTAGATATTTGTAAAAATCTAGGTATAGAAGTATACTACAACCACAGAAACCACGATTTTTCAAGCACAGAATTAAGAAAAAGAATTGCAGAAGCAGAAGCAAAAAAGTCGCAATGAAACCAAGCAAGACAGATCTTGCAAAAATTATAGAGCTAAACTCCTCAATTTTAAATCTGCTACCAAAAAATGACTCCATGCATGATATGTATCATAAAATGGACTCAAGGCTAAAGGAGAGGCTTGAACTATATGACAAATTCATAGATAACCCTTATAAAGATTCTGCCCGTTCGTTTAAATTAAACTCCGACAAAGAATTGGGTTTAGGAGAATATTTTACTCCAGAGGATTAATTTTGAAAAAAGTAATCACTTATGGCACTTTTGATATGCTTCATTTTGGGCATGAAAAAATACTCAAAAGAGCAAAATCTCTTGGAGATTATTTAATAGTAGGAGTTACTGGAGAAAACTATGATCGCTCTAGAGGCAAGCTAAATGTACAGCAAAGCCTGCATACAAGAATCAAAAACGTAGAAAAAACAGGGCTTGCAGATGAAATTTTAGTAGAAGAATACGATGGTCAAAAACTTTTAGACATTCAATCAAAAAACATAGACATTTTTGCAATAGGTTCAGACTGGAAAGGCAAATACGATTTTCTTAGCGAATATTGCAAAGTCATATACCTTCCTAGAACTCGAGGAATTTCAAGCACCATACTTAGAAACAAAAACTTTTTAACAAGAATAGGGATTATAGGCACAGGAAATATAGCTAATAGGTTTGCGCAAGAGTCAAACCATGTATCCAACTCAGAAGTAACAGCCGTACTTTCAAGAAACAGTAAAAATGCTGAAAGTTTCGCAAAAACTCACTCAATCGAATTAGCAACAAATAATTTCGATCTTTTTATTAATAATATAGATGCAGCATATATCGCAACCCCACACGATTCGCACTATTTTTACTCAAAATTATGCTTAAAAGCGGGCAAGCATGTCTTGTGCGAAAAGCCTATAACTTTATCAAAAAAAGAATGCAAAGAACTTTGGGATATAGCAAAAAATTCGGATTTATTACTGCTAGAAGGAATTAAGACTGCATTTTGCGAAGGTTTTCAAAAAATGATTTCTTTTTCAAAAAGTGGAATAATTGGAAATGTTATTCAATTAGACGCAAATTTCACAAAACTGATTTCAAATATCAAATCTCGAGAATTTCTAAAAAATGGAGGGTCTCACAACGAGCTAATGAGCTATATGCTTTTGGCTTCAGTAAAAATTCTTGGACATAAAGTAGTAAATTACAATAATACTAGATTTTACGACAATTCAGAAGTTGACATTTTTTCAAACCTAAGACTGGAATATGAAAACTCTATCGCAAACCTCTCTTGCGGGATAGGGGCAAAAAAAGAGGGAGACCTAACGATTACTGGCACCAAAGGCTTTATTTATTGCCCAGCTCCTTGGTGGAAAACAAAACAAATAAATATTAAATTTGAAAATTCAGAAAAAAATGAAACTTTAAATTTTCCCTTCAAAGAAGATGGTCTTAGATATGAAATTGCGGAATTTGTTAATTTAATTTCTTCAAAAAACACTCGTTCGTTTAATTTAACCAGAGAAGAGTCAATTTTTATTAATAATTATATTAACTGCAGTTATACTAAATTAAAAGTGTAATATGTTTTATGCAATTAAATTTCCTACAAGAATGCTTGGGCGAATTTGTGCGACCATTAGCAAAAAAAGATGTTTGGAGTAAATTCTCACTAATATCACACAAGCCAGAAAAAAACATAGAAATATTAAAAGATTATAATTGTTATTTTCTATTTGCATCCCTATATCCCCATGTTCAGAAAGAAGGATTAATAAGCAAGCATATCAAAATTGCGCCAGAACAAGCCTTTACTGAGCACACAAATCATTTTAGACAACTATTAGACCTAATTTACATTGACAAAGACTTCAGAATTGATAGCTTAGAGAAATATTTTTATAACCTTAAATCAGGAGGATTTCTTTTTTTGGAAAAAGAAGAGAGTAATGAAAGTCAAAAAATTAATTTTGATACAATAAAAGGCATGAAGCTAATAAAATCTTCAGAAAAAGGTTTAGTTTTTCAAAAACTCAAGACACCCCTTGTATTGAGTAGCAATTTTCACATATATGGAAATAGAGTTACAAGCTCGCATAGATGCACTAAATTATACCGCGATTTAGATATTGTCAATGAAGTATGCGAGAGTCGTGGGCTTAAATACTGTGCAGTGGGAGGAACCGCTCTTGGCCTTGCGAGACATGGAGGAATAATTCCTTGGGACGATGATCTTGATCTTGCCACAACCCCATGGTATTGGGAAAGATTTAGGCATAAATGGAAACTTTGGAAATCTAAGGGAATGCCGTGGGTTTACCACAGAAAAGGAAGAGCCCATATTGGAACCGACGTTGATATGTTTGGGTTAAAATGGCTATCAAAAAAAGATAATTTTTACAGAGGACCCCTTAAAGTATCTGTACAAAAAGATGAATGGAAAGAAATGATAAAAAAGCAAACCTTCGGAGATAGTTTTATTTACGCTCCTATTGATTGCACTAAACTGCTAGATAGAAGATACGGAAGATGGTGGTATAGTTCAGTAAATCCGAAAGATTGTTTTCACGGGATGAGGAAAAATAATTTTGGAAAATTCAAAATGACGGCATTTGACAGATCGTTTTTGTAAATCAAAATTTGGTTATTTTATTGATGGGATATTCCATCATGTATTTTCTTTCTTCATATCAATATGTACACATTCACCTTGACTTTTTAACCTGTATATGGTAAACTCATAGACTATGAAACTTAATGCAAAACAAAAAAAAGTCTTACTTAAGTGCGCAGAAGAACTTAGCGAGCTATCTACTGTTTTGCTACAGGAGTTAAATAAGAGCAAATGTAAATACAACGATATTGTTTCAGAGATGCAAGATGTAGAAGCAAGGGTGTCAGATTTAAGAGGCTTGCTCCTGCCTGACAGAAATTACCCAAACTATAACCCCAAAAAACTCAAGCTCGGTAGCGCGGAGGATTTTCCGTTTTAACCAAATTAAACAATTGATCGTTTTTTCTTTGATAGATATAACCTTCCATATGACCTATATGATGAGAAAATTTTTTCCACTTGGGTTTGGTTCGGTTCCTTTTGTCCCATTTTAAATTAGGAAAACCGTTTTTAAAATTATATGCTCCCCAAAATACATTATTTTTATTCATGCATGCTGAAAGCCAACCAAAACCTCTTTTACCTGCAATTAAATATTTTGAGTTTGCAATTTCTAAGAAATCATTATCAATATACTCCCACGAATTGATTAACTCAGGATTAAAGCATTGCTCTTCAAATTCCACTTTAAATCCTAATTTTTTAATTTCTTCAGATAGCTCTTTCACAAAAGCGTTTGTTTGACGGTTCAATTTGGGTCTATTTTTATGGCTCTTGCAGAATATTTTGCATTTTCGTGTGTCTATAAAATCTATATTTTTATCAATTATTTTAATATATTTTTTAATCGGGGCTCTGTACTTATATACATCTCCCAATCTTAAATGAATTGCAAGCTGCTGAACCGTTGGAAATTTTTTTTTGTCAATAATTTCTCGCAAAGCTTCGAAATCCACCTGAACAGGAATTATCCTATGTTCACTTTTGGGGAATTTGCTGTTTACAAAATATTGACGCGCAAGACTTTGCTGCGGAAATTTAAGACAGGTATCCTTATGGAATCTTATTAAATCTCCCAATCTGTAATTCATTACAGTGAGTAAAATCTCTTCTTCCACCAAGGGATGTTTTTGGATTGCTTTTCGATATATTTAACAAATTCTGTTTTTAATACTTGACCATCTACTGAATTTTTGATATAGTCTTCTAATGATTGATTCTGATTATTGGCATATTCCTTCCACTCGTTATAACGACCTTCGGTCAGCCTTAAATATATTTCTTTAAATTTAATTTTATCATCTGAATCCATATCATAAATATATACACCGATGAAAGAAAAAATACAACAAAAAAGACTCTATACTTTTAGAGTAAAATATAATTACGGGTCTTACGATTCGGTAGAAGATAGTTATCACTATTATCCTGCATATTCACCAGAAGAAGCATTAAACAACCATTGCTTTATGATGGAAAGAAAAAAACTTAAATGCCAGATTAAATCAGTAGAAAGACTATGCCCTTGGACAAATACATGGGAAGATATGAGTGAGGTAATTCATCATGAAAACTAAACAATGGATGAAAAAGATCTGCCAGATAATGTAGCCCCGAATCCCAATTCATTACCTTATGCTAGTAATGTAGGCGCACCTGTTATTCGTCCCGATCATAGTCTCGGTGGATGGAAAGTCGGGGCGGTGCATTCTGCAAATAAACATTATGAAGAGCGATTTAATAAACTAAAAAAAGAATTAGAAGAACTAGCTGAAGATGTTAAATGGAACGAAATAATATTCAATGCAGAGATGAGAATGAAGCCTGTGATTGGGAATATATATCATTTATATCAAAAAGATAGTGGAAAATATTTTATGAGCTTATTTTCACCAAACGAATGTTCTTGGGGAGAAAAGCACAAAGGTAGTTTTAGATTAAATTATGACAATCGTTGGGAAAAGCTTGACTAATTCTTATCTTTGTGTTATCATGTAGCGATGAATGTAGAGATGATAGAAGGCGATTTGCTTGATTTTCCAAATGAAATTAATGTTATTGCCCATTCTTGCAACACTAGGCATATCATGGGAGCAGGTATTGCCAAGCAGATCAAAGATCGTTATCCCGAAGCATACGAAGCAGACTGGAAGGCATTTAATTATGAATATGACCAAAATGGTCAGTATGTGCATTGGCTCGGAAAATTCTCAAAAGCTGAAATAAATGACCGCAAATACATATATAACATGTATACGCAAGCAGGTATTGGCAGAGGTAGAGAGGTTCATTACGAAAAATTTTGGCAAGCATTAAAAAGGGTCGAGCAAGACCTTTATGAAATGAATGTTTCAAAGCATGAGTATGATGGTTCTCCACCACCTATTATTGGACTGCCTTATGGAATTTCGTGTGGGCTTGCGGGTGGCAATTGGGGAATAATTAAAGCTATGATTGAAGATATTTTCGGTAATTCACCAATAAAATGTTATATCGTTAAACTTTCTAAATAGCCACCTTAGCTCAGTTGGTAGAGCACTCGCCTTGTAAGCGAACGGTCGTCAGTTCGAATCTGACAGGTGGCTCCATTTTATTTAGCGGATGTGGCGGAATGGTAGACGCTGCGGACTTAAAATCCGTTGCCCGCAGGGCGTGTGGGTTCAACTCCCACCATCCGCACCAAAATGATCTTTATTCAAAAAAATAAAGTTTCTAATATCGTCATGCCAATAAAAGCCTTGCTCTAATTTTTTATTTTCAACTGGCGAAAATATACATTCAGAATTTATTTCATGGTACTTCCAAGGAGTTCTCCGTGCGCCAGTAATTGTCTGCATTTCCAAAGGGCAAGCGATAGAATAATCATTATAAATTGAACACATAGGTAAATAATAATCTCTATGAAATAATCTTTTTGCGTGAGAAGCGTAGCTCTGTATAGAATAAAGCAATATTTTAGAAATTCTAACTGCAGAAGAAATTGATTGGTAAAGAGGGTCTGTTTTAGGATTAAGCCTCGGAAACCCAATATTATCTTTATAAGCTTTCCCTTGTTTTAATCCTTGAATGCTTTCTCCATTTCCCCATAAATTCTCCCAGTCAGAAGAACTAAAAAACTTTTCACAATTTATATTTCTAACTAAAAAATCTTGCTCTTGATACTGTAGATCAATGTTAATCAAAGTATTTTCATTAAACAAAAATACATCTTCATCAATCATCCAAACATAATCATAGGATTTTATATCTTTGCACAAGAAATATAAAGCTTTTTCATGAGCATAGGACCTTCCAGGTTGATTTAGATCTCTCCATCCTTTATAGCCGTATATACGAGCAACCCCTCGATCTTCTTTTATAAAATTTATATTTGAATAAGCCTTCTCCAACCGATCCATATCTTCTTTTTTTATGTTATGGTCAAAGCCTATACAAACAAAAACTTTATAAAACTTAAATTCATTCAAAAAACTGAACCAAGAATGATTAATATCATCAATTAGTAGAAAAACCGCCCTTTTCTGCTTAAAAATCTCACTCATATTAAAGAACTTTGCTCGGACCAAGCAGCCCTATTTATCTTAGATTCATGATCAACACTCCAAGACCTTTTAATTAATATATGAAATAAAAATTTATCCACTGGATAACTTATAACTTTGTTACAGTGCCTTATTATAGAAGCGCAACCCTTAGAATCTACAACATAAGATTCACTTCCCCAAGCAGCAGGTCCAACCCTAAGATTTAAAACACTGTTATCTTTAAGTTTTATTTTGTGGCGGTTGCGCCAAAAATCGACAAGACTCTCAGGACATATGTCATCTTCTAATATTAAATATCGCTTATTAGAACCAGAACTAATGTAATTTCTATATATCTTCGACCAGACATAGTAATGACTTAAAAAACAGCCAAAAGCTCCCTTACATTTCTTAAAATGATGGAGGTATTCTCTTTTTCTTATTTGCACTTTAAACCCTCTTTGTTTTGCCATCTTTTCACCCTCCTCAACAGAATTAACGCAATTGACTTTTTCAATAAAATCTAACCCTTTATAGTTTTTCCATCTTTCGCTCGATGGACAAGTAATCATGTAAGCTTGCTCAATCACTTTAGAACGAGTATTTAAAATATTGAATATCTTTTTTAAATATTTTATAAACTTCATTTTTAGTATGTGTGTCATATATTGATCTGTACATGTCTTGATGATTTCCACAGTTTTTCTTAGGAAGTATTCCCTTGTTTATATTAATTTTTTCGCACACTTTGTCAAAATCTTTTTGAAGACTCTCGAACCTTCCAACGAAATCAATATTCTCATTAACAAACTCAAGCTGAGAACAATTTCTGCCTTTAAATAAATTTTCGCCTAATAACCCTATATAGTCTTTGAAGCTCAACTTTCTAAATCTTGGCTTTTTCTTTACCCAAAAATAATCAGACGCGACTTTGTCCCAAGGATTTCTAACAAAGCAAAAACAAAAAAATTTTTTTTGCTGGGAAAGTTTAAATTTTGTTATTTTTTTATGCTGAGTAAGTAGAGTGCCAGTATTAAATTTTATTTTATTCGCTCTTGAAAGAGGAGTTTTTACAGATTCATTTTTCAGCAAAAACTCTTCTATAGAAGAACCTCCTGTCTTAGGAATATGAATAAATATAAATTTGTTTTTTTCAGAGAGCATGCAGTAATATATTACACGCCTAAAATGCTTATTTTTCTTTGATTTTTTTTAACAGCTCTTCTTTTTCCTTTTCGCTCATAGAATCATACTTTTTCTTAGCAAGCTGAAATGCCTCCTTAAGCTTTCTCCCTACCGCAAAGTTTATAGACTCATCTCTTGCGAATTCAAGAGTTAGGTAATCTATGATTTTATTATTCATCAAAAAAACGATAACTAAGCTCTTTATAATACTCTTGCTTTTCTTTTCTACTCATGTTTCTTACTTTATAGAACACAAAACTTTCAATTCGCATCTTTCTTTTCTGAGGGGTGCCATTAACAAAATTCATGAAAAGTGACCTGTTTTCCAACTCATTACATAGGTATTTCCTTATTTTGTCATCCATCAGCATGGCATATAATTTTAACTTTTCTTTTCTTGTCATGTTCTCATATTCGATAATAGCTTCTTGCCTAGCTTCTACTCTATTTTTAATAACGAATATTCCTTGCTTACAGTTTACTTTTCTTTCAAATATATAACCAAGAATAAGCTCTCTCTCTTTTCCTTCAATGTTCATCTGCAATACCTTTCCTTTTAGTTTTAATTAAAATTCTTCCATAAATCTATTTTTCTCCCAAGCAGCTCTTCTATTTTTTTTACTGAATGCGAATATTTTTCAATTAAAATATCTTTAGCTTTTTGAGGAATTAAATCACTTTTTTTCTTTTTAATTTTTAAATAGCTTTCTCGACTAGTGCTTTTTCTCAAAACCTTCCCTTTTTCATTCCTACCATGAATTAGCTCAAATTTAAATTTATACTGAGGAACTTCTAAAAATTCAGCAATCCCATTCATAATTTCATTAGGCTTATCAAACAATTCTTCACAAATTATCAAATGAATTTTTTCTTTTTCAAACCCATCAAGATAAGGAGATAATGCTTTATAATAATCTAACTGAAGTTTATCTGAAGAAAATACATCCTCAAAAGGTATTCGTCCATCAATCCATTGGAATTTTTTATAATGATAATACGCAGAGATCTCCCTTTCAACAGGATCTTTCATAGAAAAAATTAATTTAGCATCAGGAATTGTTTGTTGTATTCTTTTTGAAGACATTAAAGGTCTATGAGATGTATAAGAGGGACTTTTTTCTCCCCAAAGTCTATCGTCTTTTTGAAAATGGGACTGATACCAATGACGCCCTCGACTCCACTCTTTTGAAAAATAATCAAATTCTGCATCAAACTGAACTTGCGTAGATTTAGGCATTTTAATTTTAGGGTGTTGATCAAGCATCTGCATTATAGCTGTTGTAGCGGATTTTTGAAAACCGCATATAATAAAATCTGGATACTTGCATTGCTCTTCAACCCCCTCTCTCTCTTTCCTATTCCTACTTCTTCTGGCAGAAGGAGCAACTCCAATTAATTCATTCGTAATATCTACTTTTTCTTCGATAGTTAATTGCTCTGGGAAAAAAGTTTGAATATGACCATTTCCTGACCAGTTCACAAAATCCAATCCTAAGTGTTTTACGCGAATACCTAAATCTTCTTTTTGATTAAAATCGCATTTAAATTGATAATCAGTCCAGCCACAATCCAGAGATCTAGTAAAGAATCTTTCTTTTTTTAAATGAAACGAATTACAGACTTGTAAAAACCCTAATCCTACGTTATGCCTTCCGAGAGATCGCCTAAAAGGCTCTCCGCCAGACATTGCCTCGTCTAGAAATAAGTAAGTATCTCTTTTTCCGCCATATAAAGTATTTCCATCCATATCCAATTTATCTACAACCTCGGAGAATTCTTTCGGCAACAAAACATCGGAATCCATGTATATAATAATATCATCTTCTTTAACAAGTTGTGGGTATACATATTTTTGCATATATCTCATTGCCAAGCCTTTTTCAAAAGTTGGCTTAATTTTTTGCTTAAAGCCAGAACATTGATAAGAAATTTGTAAATCAGACTTGTCAAAATTGTGAAATTCTTCAATTTCTTTCTGAGATGATTGCAAAGGAAAGTTAATAAGCTCTATACATTTTGCGAATGGATTTTCTTTTTTTGCTTCTTGAATTATCTCACAAGTTTTCTGATCATCCTCTTGAGAAACAATAAACCATTTATCAAAATGCATTGAATTTTCTTTTATGCTAACCTCTAATTGAGCATGGTAATTTTTGCTTACAGTTAAAGCTATTTTCATATAATTTGGTACACTCTAAATAGCTTTTTTTAAAAAAAATCTTGACTCTCTGTTCAAAATATGTCATTATATTAATAATGAAAGAAACCGAGTTTATTATTCTCACAGAAATGTGGCAAGACGGCAAATACCTAGAAGTAACAGAATTAGTTGCAGATGAAGATTGGTCTCATGCAAGGCTTGTTAAATTTTGCGACTACATGGCTAGACATCTCGGTCTCAATGAACTTAATGTTTTATCAAGAATGATGTAATTATGAATCCATTAAAACAATTAATACTTAAAATGGACTTTCTTAATGAAGAGATCCAAATAATAGAATCAAGAATAGAGCCTCAGGACTGCGGGCATTTAAAAACCGCAGTGAGCGTCATGAAAGAGAGGGTAAAGGAAATAAAAAAAGAAATATACGATTGGGATGAATAAACTTGATGCAGTGTGGGAGACCCACGATTTCGTAATTAGAAAATTAACGGAAAACGAAAGCGATTACAACCATCAGCTTTCTCAACTCCCAATTTATATTGAAATGTATGAAAAAGGATTTTTAAAAAAATCAGAGCTAGTCACCTTTATTGATAAGGCTGAAAAGACCTGCAAGTCATTACTAAGTTTGTACCATAAACACCTTCAGACAATTAAGGAAATTAATATTATGATAAAAAATGAAAATGTGCCTCCCGAAAGGGAAGTTACAGCAGAAGTTGTAGATGAACTTAAGGGAACTACCTTAGAATTAATGGAAGCAATTCAAGGCTCAACAAAACTACTATCCTTTTTAAAAGAAGAACACGAATTATGAGCGAAGATGAAAATAAATGCCCAGTAACAGGCAGAACTGACGTTATAGACGATTGTTATATTGAAATACAATTTGGATATGGTAGCGACAAAGATATGTGGACATATAATTTCAATACTGTGCATGATATAGTAGGAAAAGCGGTGTTAGAAACAATTCAGTCTCTTATGGTAGAAGGAAAATCGGTAGATGATTTCGGAGTAGATACTTTAGCAGAAGGACTCAAAGAGCACAAAAAAGAATGGGAGTCATTAACAGATGAACAAAAATTTCAAAAGAAAAAAGAATGGGGACATATTTAAATGAGAGAAGACAAAACACCAATAAGAACTTATTTGTTAATTGACTATGGAAGACCTCATGCCCATGAATATACAGGCAAGAAGGTAAAAATGACAGAGCAAGAAGCCCATGACAGAAATTATTCTTTTGCGATAAACAGGGAAAATAAAAGATATATTAAAGATGTTGGGTAATTTTAATCCAAAAGCGATCCAAGAACTTAGCAACCTAAGGGCAGAGGTTGAGGGGAATGATCCTTTATTTAATTTTGCTAAAACGCACCTTAAAAAAACCTCTTTTAATACCGAACAAGAACTAATTGAATTTTTAAAAAAATTACCAGACGATGAATGTGATAGGCTTATATCCATGCTCACCTCCGTACAGTGAGTATAAGAAAAAAGTGAAATCAAAGCTAGATAAAAAAGCTCCCAAACTCCCAACAGACACCTGTATGTATATAAATTTCGTCCAAGAGGTGTTACAGGATTTATATGATGATACGGATTGCAAATTATTAGAAGGTAAAATAAAGTTAATGAATGAAACATTAGAGTATGTGAGAGGAGCCAACGAATCACTTAGATCTAATGCTTCATTTTGGCGAAATAAGTATATAGACAAATATGAAAAAAAATCTTGACAAATATGCTCAAACAAAGTAATATTGAGGAATGACAGAAAAAAAGGGATATTCCACCATAGAAGGATGTATCAGGCAGTCTTGCGATTTACCATTAAATAAATGGACTGTAGAAACAAGAAAAAATAAAACAGAGATATGGGTTGAATGCTCAGATCATTCCATTTTTGTAGGAGAAGGTTATAGCAATGCAGAAAAAGCTCACAACCTATGCCTTGCAAATGTTATCGTAACAGCATTAAATGAATACGAAACAGGCTATGAATGCCACGATAAAGGCTCTAATTCCCATTTTGATGAATAACTCCAAGTGGATTTATGGATATCGAAAGCAGATCGATAAAATATGTTGAATTTCATATGTTTGAAACTTTCAGCCCAACATTTCTCAATCAGATGCAGATAGCAGGGTTTTGGCATGATGCCGAAGGGTATCCCCAATATGAGAGCGTCGCAGAAAACGCAAAGGGGCAAGCAGGGAATCCTGTTAGCTATTTGTTCCCACCTTTTGACCCCGATAGCGATGAATATGATACATATCAAGTTGGAGAAAACGAAGAGGATAAATAAATGGAAGAAGAAATTACAGAAAGCGTTTATTTTAATAAAGGATACGAAAAAGGGTATTCTGATGCACAAGAATATCTTGCTAAAAAGTTTGAAAATATGCTTCTTAAAATTAAAACAGAATCTTACGACAAAGGGTACAAGGAAGGAGCAAATCAAAAAGACAACAAACCATGTCTTTGTGGATTTTGGGGAGCAGGCAAATGAAACTATCGCTCACATTACATAATAAAACTTACAGCGTTGAATCCGACGAACTGTTCGATGGTACGAATGTTACTGAATTAGCGGAACAATTCAAGGGTTTGCTTGTTAATGCGGGATTTCATCCAAGCAATGTAGATAATTTATTTAATATAGAATATCAATGGTTCACCGAAGAGGAAAGAAATGATAATATGCAAGAACACCTAAACCACTCAAATAAAATAGTAAGTGATTGGCATAACGATTGCAAAAACGGAAAATAAATAATGGAATTTACTTTATCAGATTGTTTACAATTTATAGTTGGCATTTCGATTTTATTCGTGTGGCTTTTTCGAGCTCATGTACCAACTAATTTTAGAGTTGGTCAAGCTCAAACATTAAGAGAAGAGGTCGCAGAAGCAGGTTTACCCGATTACATATATGATATTATGAGAATTGTAAAACCAATTTTTGCGTTTTTTTTGATTATGGGCATATTATGGACTCCCATCACCTTGCCATGTATGGCATTTACTACGATATTTATGATTGTCGCAGTAGGTATGCACATTAAAGTTAAAGATAATTTATTTAAAATGATTCCCGCCTTGACATTACTTTTGTTTTGTTTTATAATTTTTACATGCCCATCAAAATGGTAAACTGGATTAGAATCAAAGATAAAATACCCGAAGAAGGTAAAAGACTTCTTTATTTTTTTGAAGGAACAGGGGTTTGGCTTGGTTTCTATTATGGCAGAGATGAATCTTTTCCTTTTGAAGATAATCATGTTTTTGGAAGTGAATTTGGTTTTCTTACTGGAGATGTAACTCATTGGTCTTATATACCTACTTATCCAAAAGATTCAGAATGGAGAACAGAAGCAGATAAAGAATTTTTTAAAGAAAATAAAAAAGAAATGCTAGAAGTCCAAAAAGAATGGAACGATAAAATAAACGAAATGCAAGGGGAGTAATAATGAAAACATTACATAATACTAAAAATTGCAAGTACAGAAGATACTTGCATAAAAAATTAAAGCACGGCAAAATAAGCGGTAAGTTTTATAAGTTTCTTTGCAGAAACTTTCCTTATCGACTTACTGCAAGAGAAGTGACAACTTGCGTCAACAAGGTTCTGCATGGCAAAATGACTGAAAATAAAGCTATCTTCACTTTAAAAGGAGCAGAAACCGAGCGAAAGTATCAACGAGAGTTATATCAATCAAATGTAGAGTGCAGAAAGAAAACAGGATTAAAACAAATAAATAAATGAAGTTACTATTTAATGATGAGTAAATACGAAGTAGAAATACAAGAAACCAAAGAAGGTGAATTATACTTTCAAATTCCACAAGAGTTGCTTGATAAGTTGGGATGGAAAGAGGGAGATGATCTGAAGTTTATTGAAAAAGGAAATAGACTAATTCAAATAAAGAAAATGCGATACGAGTCTATTGAACTTGATTTGACGGAAGAAGAGTTATACAAATATATGCTTGCAGCTCACGAAAACAAAATGAGTTTCGATGAGTGGGTAGAAATGGCTTTATCAGCATGGCTAGAGTCGGACGAGCCAGATGATAATTTATACGAAAAACTGAAAAATTCTTGATAAAACTTTTAATAAGCAAGATTTTATACTACATAGGCGACTGCATTAGCCTATTACTTAAGTTAAATTTCTTTAGTTGGCTTTATCCAATTTACAATAAAATAATGTTATTAAGTTGTAGGCTTGACAAACACGGAAAAATATGGGAGAATAGATAAATGATATTAGGACTTACATGCATTAGCGAACACCTCAAAGATAAGGATAAGAAGAAATATTCTTTTCGCACTATGACTCGTAAAAGATTCAACGATTTATGTGTATCTACAGGTAGAGATGAAGCACTTCAAGAACTATCTGAAAGAATTCTTCACAATATCGTCACAACTGAAAATATATTATTTCATTGTGGCAATAGCAACATTGGTCATTATCGCTTCAGTAGCAATCTCTTTCCTCTTATTACTGACCCCACTTTGGAAATATCTTTTTCAGATCTTCCAAACGCTAATCGTATTATCAATAAGCTTAAATCCATTGATCCGAGTAGGCATAATGTATCAGTGGGCATGCACCCCGATCAATTCAATGTACTTGCATCTCAGAACGAAGAGGCGGTACTAAAAACAGTCAACGAGCTTAATTTTCAAGCGTGGTTTCTAGACACAATGGGCTTGCCTCAAGACCATACTGTACCTATGAACATTCATGTAAATTATACTCCAAAAACGGACGAAGGACTAGGAATGGTTGCAGATAGATTTTACAATAATCTTATGCATTGTGATGCAGGAGTATTTAATAGACTGACTATCGAAAACGAAGACAAAGGTTTCTTCAATGTAGATAACTGCATTAATTTTAGTGAATACTTGCTTGATACATACGATTTTAATCTACCTGTATGTTACGATAACTTACACGACTTCTGCAATCCATCAGAAGAGCGTAATCTTATATTTCAAGCAGAGCGTTGTGCATATACATGGGTAAGCACAAGACAACCTACAGAAGCTCCTTACAATAACTTCATTTCTCCTGTCTTTCATTGGTCTGAAGGTAGACCCGATAAGCCAAGAGCCCATGCAGATTATTTTGCACTAGGTAATCTACCGCCCCACATAGCAATTGACCCCGATTATCCTGCAAAATGGGAATGTGAAGTTAAGGCTAAAGACAAAGCGATTTTTACACTAAGAGAATCTATTTTCGCAGAAATGACTTGACCGCTTACAAATAATAAGCTATAATGTACGACATGACAAAACTAGAGAAAGCAATTAATGCGGTAGACAGAACAAAGCTAGACATAGATGATATTATTTTTAAAGTTGGCGATTCAAAAAAGGAACCCACAGAGGACGAGCTACTTAATTTATTAATCGGACTCCATTCATTATTTTCAGTTAGGCAAGAAAGAGTTAAACAAGAGTTACAAAATATGTCCCAACCTCACCATTTTAATGAAAGAGCGTAATCTTTACATCGCCCCGAAAGAAGGCAAATATAAATTAATTATTATAGATAAGTCAACTAACGAAGAAATTTTTCAAGCCGAAGATGAAAACCAAAATAATTTAATGGAAATAATCAACCAATTTCCTAAATCTAAATATACAATAAAGTTAACAGGAAGCGATATATACCTATATGAAGGATAAACTAACAGAAGAACAAGTGAACGAACTTCTTGGAGAAGTTAAAAAGGCGAAAGTTTTACACAAGGTTCAAGAAGAGCAAGAAGAAATGAAAGAAATACAAAAACAAATAAGAGATATTGAAGCTGAACTTGATTGGGCTGAATCTCAAGCTCCCGATGATTATAAATATATCACTAACCTTGAGCATAGGCTCGATAAGCTATACGACAAATATAATAAAATGGACAATTATGAATCTTTCTAAATTTAGTGTCAAAATGCCTCATGTTGGCGTCAACGAAGTAGAAATTCATTACTCTCCTAAGTTAATTAGAAATAGGATTTCGTATGCCTTTTGGAAGCCTATTGTAGAAAATATGGCTTGGATGCCATTTCATAAATTAGTTCATGCAACTAGTATTATATGGAATCAAATGGATTCTGCCCACAAATTTGGAACAATGAAACAAGCGGGATTTGAGTTAGAATCGCTCGCACTCTGCCTTTTAGAAACAAAACAAAAAATATAATACTATGGAAAATTCAAGAGAAGAACAATATCTTTTACAAATCATCTCATCCTGCGAGAGAATCTTGCAGTCCCTAGAAGAAGGTCAACCCATGAATGACGCAGATTTTAATTGCTTAGGCTACGCAGACGGGATGCTTTTTAATATTAGTAAAAATATGGAAACAAAAACCGACTAGCTATGAATAAAAAAATCATCGACCAAATGACCGAAGATTTGCTAAATTTACACTATAAGCAAAAGGCAGAGCTTCGCAAAGGTGTCATTTTTGGGGGTTGGCATGAGGACGATATCAAAGATTTAGTATCAAGAGCTTTATGGAGATATGACAATGAATCCATCACATTAAAAATTAATAAAGACCCAGATGAATATCATATTAGCGTTGAAATTGTAGACATAGAAGAGTCAAATAATGAAGAATAATATTTTTGAGAAAATTATGGTTATCGAAGACCACATAAATAATTTACTACAAGACTTAGATTTAGGCTTTGAGCATTGTAAGAAAAATCACAATGAGATTACGCAAGAGCTTGTTAATGCTTCAAAATCAATTTCAAAAATATATAGACTAAATAAAGAAAATTTTGAAAATTGAAAAAGATGGATAATTATGACATAGGCTATAATGACGGCTATTTTGCAGGACTTTCAAAAAAACAAGAACGAACTGATAGGCTAATAAAAATAGAAAAAGATATATCATACCACGAAGGTTATTCAAAAGGTCTTTTAGATGCAAAAAACAATCAACCGAAAAATAACATATCAATAAATTATCCACCTCTTGATTGGACTGACGAAACCGAAGAACAATGAATAAATTATTTGAGAGAGTCATCAAGACAGAATATGATATAGAAGAATTAATAGAGGATGTATATTCAGATGTTGAATACTGCGAATTCAACAAAGAAGATATACTAAAAGAATTAACCATTGCCTCGGACGCTCTAGGAGAGGCTTACAAATTAAACAAAAAAAATTTTCCAGACAAATTTAGATATGAAAATTAAACTAGGAATAAGAGGTAGCGAAGATGCAATGAATCATATTTTACTCAAAATAGATGATCTTATTTTAATGAATAAAGATAACCTATTTCTAGCAGGAAATGAAGGTAGAGATAAAACAGGAAAAAGTTTAGTTCAATTATTAAATACTTTATCAAAAGATCACGAAATATGTGTTAGCGAAAATGTTGCTAATCTTATTGAATCAGAGCTAGATGTAAAAGGAGAGATTGTCAAATATGTCTGATACAACCATAAAAAATTTTATACAAAAAATACGCAGTTTTTTACTTAATAAAAAGATAAAAAAAACAATTAACAAATCAACAAATAAACACGAAAAAGTGTTTGAAAATCTAGGAGACAATATGGATTATGATGGCATGGGAAACTATGGCAGATTTCCACCCGAAAGAAAATGAAAACCTTAATAACTATACTTTTATGCTTGACAACTCTTGGTTGTACTAATAGACTTAACCCCGAAATCACAAAAGTATCTCGATCTCAAGAAATGCAAAAAGAAATAGATGCTCTTTTAGCAGAAGATAAAAAAAATAAATTACTCGAATTAGAATATTTAGAACAAATTAGAATTGCCCAAGAAAACAATGACACAGAAGCGTTTCAGTTTTTCTTTCAAGAATATGCTAATGTTAAAAGATTAGATATTCCCGAAGAGTTAAAAAAAGAGCCTAACTATTTTCAAGGTGGAATAAAAGTAAAATATTAAAATGACAAATAACTTTGAAGACCCTCTAGATAATTCATGGAGCAAGAGAGATATTCTTCTTCTAACATATTCAATATTAATAAATATGGTGACTTTTGCGATTATAGTTTATACCATATGTGACTAATAAATAAATTTATGCCTAGTTTGGCAAAAATAAATCTAGGATTAGACCTTATAAATCACTTTAATAAAAAAATAAAAGAACTAAAAGCAAATAATAATGTTGCAAATAATGCACACATTTATGCAATAAAAAGTTTTATAAAAACAATCGAAAACGAGCTATCAAAGTAGCGTGAGAAGAAAAAGGCTTGACAAACCTTAAATCTTGAATTATAGTTTAGGGATTATGAGTGGAGAAGGATTATCAGTTAGCTTTAGAAGAACCAAAATGACTGCAAAGTCTAATGACGAACTCCTTGCAGAGTTTCAAAATTTGGTTTATTCTAATAAAAAAATAATGTCGCACATGAAATGGTATGGTCGTGCCCATAGTGTTACGCTAGAAGAACATGGAGATGAAGCGTTGGCAGAATGGCAACGAGAAGGAGTTGCAATCAAAGATACTTTTTGTTTTTGTATTACTTTGTATGAGTCTTGGCATGAAGATGCAGACATATACGAATCTCACAACAGGGATGATAGTTTCGTTTCTCTTGCTAGAGAATTTGCGAAGGATAATTGGTTAATGTATTTTGCAGAAGGTTTTCCTGCTGAATGGATAGAGACAGAAACTATTGATGGAGAAAAATGTTGGAATCATTTTAAGGTAAAACCCAATGATAAAAATATTGACAAGATATGCAAAATATGGGAGAATTACGGAATGTCTATGGTTAGAGCGGAGCAATTCGGTCAAACCGATAAGATGAAGAGTTCTTATTGGACATTAGCAAGAGACGACATCAAAGCAATAATGGAGAAATAATATGAGAGACGAAATCTTAGTTGAAGAAAAATTTTTTAAGAATAGAAGCAAGCCACTTTATGTGATTACATCTTATCATGCAAAGGCGATAAATAACATGACTCGCAAGAAAAGTCTTGACGAGGTAGATATGCAGTCTTTACATGATTTAGGGTATGCAATAGCCTTAAATAAACTTGATGCGTATGGTCGCAAAACCTACATCAAACACAACCTTAGAACTAGAAAGGAAATGAGGAAATACAGATGAACAGGGAACAAATAGCAGAAGTGTTGGCTGAAATAATTTATGATGCCGACAAATCGCAAAGCGTTAAAGAGGTTGTCAAGAATACTGATTATTTTCTTTCTATTTTAGCGGAAGATGTTCAAGTAATTTTACATGATAAACTTCTTGCAAATTCGGTAGACAAAGAACAAACAGATAAAGCACTAAAAGGATTAGGTTGGTACTAATGAATTCCTCAGAGCTTAAAGATGCAATTCAATCTGAAATTGATAGATTGAGTTCAAACCATGAAGAAGCAAATATAAACTTAATAAATAATGTGTTAAGACCAATGCTTTTATTTATTGATGACCATAACAAGGTTATGAGTGAAATTGCTAGAATTAGCGGTAAGCATACTCTATGAAAAGAGAATCAAATAATATTATTTTTTATCTTAAATACTTTAGTGCAATAACTATTGTTCTAGCTATCTGCCTACACGCTTTCAATATTCACCCTCTTAATGTACTGATTCATTTTATTGGTGCTTGCACTTGGAGTGTTGTAGGACTTGCGTGGAAAGAGAAAAGCATACTTCTTAACTTCGTGCCTCAAGTATTTATCTTAGGCGGTGGCTTAATTTATAATTCTTTATAAAAAGTCTTGACATATCCGAACTGATCTGTCAGTATTAGATCATGGCTAATAAAAGAGGAAGAAAAAAAGGCTATTGTCCGTATGTAGATATTACCTATGAGTCTCTAGGAGATTACTTAGGCAAAAAGGGTTTGGTAAGGGTGAGCAGATCATGGCTTGAAGACCTTGGATACCAAATATCAGAAGCAAACGAAATAGTTGTACCACAAATAATCTTAACAGAAAAAGAATCAAATAAAGTAGAAGAGGAGTCAAAAATTGAATACAAACTTACACACTTTGAATAGACATAAACGCTATTTTCCCGAACTTATTGGGCAGTTAGCTGTAAAGAAAAAGCTATCATTTTATCTTGACGCTTTTGAAGCGACAAAGCTATCTCCATTTTTGTGTTTAGTTGGAGCAAAAGGTTTAGGCAAAACAGAATTCGCAAAAGCCTATGCAAAAAACTTGCACAATGATGATGGCAATGGCAGAGCTTTCTTAGAGCTTAATTGTTCGACAATCAAAAACAATGAGCAGTTTTTCGAGCAAATATTTATGCCAATTATCAACGATAATGAGGTAACAATTTTGTTTGACGAAGCTCATGCTTTACCTAAAGATTTGACAATGGCTTTTCTAACTATTTTCAATACAGAAAAGAACCATAAGAAAAATTTTGAATGGGATGGCATGAATTTTGAGTTTGATTTTAAGCGTCAAACTTTTATCTTCGCAACAACAGAAAGCGATAAAATTTTCCCACCCTTAAAAGACAGGTTGACGACTATTGATTTTGAACCATATTCAAGAGATGAGCTTGCACAAATTATAAAGCTCTGCACTCCAAATATTACATTTACAGATGGTGCATTAGAAAGGGTTGCGAAATCAGTTCGCAATAATCCTAGAAATGCAGTAATGCGTTCCAAAGAGATAGGGTTATTTTGTGCGAGCAAAAACTCAACCCACTTTACAGAAGAATCATTTGAAGAACTTTCTGATGCAATAGGGATATTGCCATACGGAATTTCTTATACAGAGAGGCAAATATTAGATGTTCTTAAAGATTGCGGAAGTTGCTCATTAACAACCCTTTCCGCAAAGATTGGATTAAGTCCTTCTGCAATTCGTAGAGATCATGAAATGTATTTGCTAAATAAAAACCTTATGGAGATTGATGGTAAGCGTAAGATTACCGCACAAGGAATCAAAGTTTCAGATCTCGCAAGAGCTACATTATCCTCTGAAGGCTAGTGTTTATGCGGTTTCCAAAGATTTTTGAAAAAAAGTGTTGACATTCGCTCAACACCTGTCATACTCGACTTATAACAATTCAAAAAGGAATAAAAAATTATGCAAGAAATAATAGATAAAATATATGAGCGTATGGAGTTTTGTGCCAATGCACATGGTGCAACACAAGAAGATGAACACAATTACATTCTTGAGCTAAGTTGCTTGAATGAAGTTTTAGATCAAATAGAAGGATTCCCTTGGGATCATTTTGAAAATGAGGCTAACTAAATATCAAAAAGCACGGCTCACAGAATTTGAGTGGGATGTTGTCGAAAATGAAGATGGACAAAATTGTTGTTGGCTAGAGGTAAGCCCCGAAGATGGAACGATTTTCAATGAGGCTTGCAATGTTTTAGGCTTGACAGGGGATGCAGATTATGTTCAAATGCTTATTATAGGAACAAAAGAAATAAATATAAATGACGAAGATGAGTAATGCAGTAGATAATTCTTATAGCGTTGCAGTACCTTTTACGGAAGAAGAACTGCAAGAAATTTTACATGAAGATAAAGAGTTCACATGGACATTCAACACAAGCGAAGATGAAAATGTAACAATTACATTACATCTTTTCAAAGATTACGGAGAAGAATAAATTATTATGAGAGAATATCTAATTGCACATTTAAGAGAGCTAGTTAAGCGAGAGCAAATACCTAAACATCATGCACAAGATGTGCTTGAGCTTTACGATTTAGAGATTGATTTCAAAGACAAAGAAGAGAATCATGCTTATGATAAAGCAATGCAAGATATAGACAACATTATAGCAGGAGAATGGGATTTATGATGAGAAAAGAACTAATAGAATGTCTGAAAATACACGCTAACGATGAGAAAGATATTAGCTTTCAAACGGCAGATGATATTTTAGCATTATATGATGATGAAATATTGCTTGGGACACATCCTAAAGAAGCTCTCAAATTATCACTTAAGGCTATCGCAGAACTAAAAACAGATAAAAAAACAAATGAAGATAAAAAATAAATGGGACGAAGAGTTTGAAGTGAGCGTTGGAGACTATGTAGGCTTCAAGTGCGACATTGAACAAATTGGAAGAGTAAAAGAGATTCAAAGAAGAGGGGCATTGATTATTGAAAACAAAAATGGATTCGATGGAGACTATATCGGTGGAGATACTGAAGCATTAGTTGGATTCGATGAAGTGTGGAAAGAAAGCTAATAATGAGAACAACTGAAAGACAATTAAGACAAGGAGAACCAACCATTGATGATATGCGTTGGGACATTGCAGAACACGAAGCAATGAACATGGGTACTAAATTACTCATAGAGCTTCTGTATTACGGAACAGAAGGATTAGAGAATATGAATGATTTGGAAGTTCGTGACGAATGGGAAATGTTATTTGGAGACGCAGAATAATGGGATTAGCACAAGAAATAAACGAAAGGCTAGATGCAATGCTTGCGTTAGGTAACGATGACAAAAGCCTAGAAACCAAGCAGACCTTGATAAAGGAGCTTAATAAAATAACAGGCAATGGTCAAAATGTAAGGGAAGTATTCAACAACCCTTATTATATCAATGATATGATGCAAGATAGGAAATTAGTTCAAAAAGAAAACGAATCAAATAAAGTAGATGTTCAACCATCATACAATAAACTTAATGGAATACCAACAAAAGGAAAAACAAATGAATAATGTAACAAATATAGATTACGAGTTGCTTGCAGAGCAAAGAGAAACACTTCTTAACACTATTTGGGAAGATGAGCAATCGCCACTTTGGGGAGTTGTAAATCTGCTAGACGCACTCATTGATGCAGAAGATGACATCAAGGTAAATCGCTGATAATCAACAAGTAAACTCTAAAAGAAAAAAAAGGCTTGACATTACTCAATGACCTGCCATAATGGATGGCATGATGAACGAAGAAAGCACAATAGATGCCTTGAGAAAGGAAAGCAAACTAAACGAAAAACTAGATAAACTTGTTTCCGCAGTTGAAAAACAAACGGAAGCTCTAATGTTAATCGCACAAATTATTAGGAATAAGTAATTATGAAAGTAGAAGAAATGTTCGCAGGAGAAGAAGTAGAATTTTTTTATAAGGAAGATGATTCCATTGTCCTAGAAGGAGAGCATATAGGATATGATGTTGAAGTAGGCAATGAGGTTCAGTTGGTTCTGAACGATGACATCTATTGGAATCCCGATGCGTCCGTGGAATAGTCTTAATTCAAGAGGAAATCTTGTGCTATTGTCTTGCGTTGTGAATGTCTGTTTTTCAGTATTCCTCGCAGTCAATGGCAGTTGGTTTTGCCTACCGACTTTATTTTGTGCAATGCTTTGTGGCATAGGCACATATTCAGATAAATACAAACAATATTAAGTGTAATTATAATCGAAAGGAACACACCATGTACTTCAACTATGCAAAAGTTAGATGGGATATATTCTCACCACAAGATATTTATTTCAAAAGCAGTATTCTCACAAGAGGATTAGAAGATGAGATAAATATAATTTCATACAAAAACAAAGGAGACTTTCATCAGAACTATACTCATGGAGTTTTTGTCAAATTCAACAATGTAAAAGACGATTATCCAAATTTAGAGGTAAATATAATGGATAGAAGATCGAGAAAAGTTGGCAATAGACCAATGTATCGCCATCAAGCGATGGACAATCTTGTTTACATTTATAGTTACCATGAGATGAAAGAATGGGTAAAAGACCCAACAGACCCAACAGGTTGGAAGATGGTAACGAAAGGGCAACCTTTACCTAACGAAGAAGGTTATGCAATAGACTTTCACAACTTCCAAGGATACTCGCAAGAGGTTTGCCAAGAGCAAATGGACATCGTTTATTCCGTCCGTAACTTCTTGATTGAGAGAATCTTACCGAGGAAGCAAAAAAAAGTGTTGACAATGGTAGCATAGTGTGCCATACTTATGGAATAACAATCAGATAAAACCCAAAACAAAAAAATTATGATTATTGCACAAGACAAAGCTAAGAGAATAGTTCAATCGCACGACTTCGATGAAGTCAAATGTACCATTGACGCAGAAGATATGCGTTATGTGGCATCGTTGTTGCGAAACAACTATTCTAAACCTATTCTTGCGGTCATCCGTGAGATTACTGCAAATGCACTTGACGCTAACCTAGAAGCAGGAACAAAGAAACGAGCAATCGTAAAAGTTCCATCTTCTTTTAGCCCTGTTTTCTCTGTAAGAGATTTTGGTGGTGGTTTGTCTCAAGAAGATGTATTCGGATTGTACTCCAAGTACGGCAAGTCAACCAAGAGAGATTCAAACAACTATATCGGTGCTTTTGGTATAGGTAAGTTTGCTCCACTTTCTTATGGAAACAACTTTACTTGCGTATCCTATCATGGTGGAAAGAAAACTTCATACGATATTTATGTCAATGACGATGACGATACGAAGATTTCTAAGTTGCATGAAGAACCTAGTAACGAGCCAACAGGCTTGTGCGTAGAGGTTGCAGTCGCAGATAGTGATGTAGACAAGTTCAAGGAAGAGATTAGGTCTTTCTTCAAGGTCTTTCCAAAAGATGAGCTTCCCGAATTTAAGGGTATAGATGAAGAAGATTTCTTCCCTGTTTATGCAAATGCACTAGAAGGCAAGGATTGGTTCTTTGTCGAGCAGAAGAATGACAGGTACTACGGACATAGCTACAACTATGGTAGTCAATCGTATGCAATTATGGGTAGAGTTGCCTATCCCCTCGACTCTTCTGCTATCAATTTTGATGGTGAGGATGCAGAGGCATTGCGTGACCTAGCTCAATCGCAAGGATTTTATGTGCAATTCTCTATTGGAGACTTGAAGCTCCACCATAGTCGTGAATCGCTAGAGTATAACAAACCAACTCAAAAGAAGATTCTTGAACGCTTGCGTGTGGTCAAGGCTGAAATTGAGGAAATGGCGAAAGAGCGTCTTGAGGGTGCTGAAGATTTGTGGGACGCAAAGTGCAAGTACGCACAAGTAATGAACGCAATTCCGTATTCATTACAAAATGTTTTCCGCAATAGTTTCTCTTGGCAAGGTACTAAAATTACGAGCTTGACTTTCGATAGACCTTATGGTATGCACGAAAACCTTATCATCAAAGAGTATCGCAAGCGTGATGATGACAATGCAACAGATGGGTACAAAGTGCAGACTTCAACTACCTCAAGGGTAAATTGCCATGTAGATGCGTTGCTAGTTATTCAAGATGCTCCAAAGTACGGACTCTCTCTAAGAGCTAGGACTTTATTCAACGAAAATCCTAATGTAGATGTTATCTATTCTGTTGAGGCGAAAGATTCTGAAGCAGAAGATTACATGAAGGACGATTGGAACTTTGACTTAATTTTACCCAAAAACAAGATTAGCTTTGTTAAGGTTGATAAGGCAAAACTCCAACAAGGCACTCGCTCAAGCGGAGAAAGTCGTGCAAGCGTACCTTTGTTTCAGTTTGAGAAGCGAGGAAATTGGGGAAACAGGAACTCAGATTTTTGGCTCAATGTAGACAAGAAGTTAGATGAACTTGATTTCTCAGACGATAAGAAGAAGGTTTATGTGGCGATTACCGCTTATAAGCTGACTGACCATGATGATTCCTTAGACCAACTGCATACAAAAGTGAAGGCAGTTAAGGAGCATGATGAAGAACTCGTCTTGTATGGTGTTCGCAACAAGGATGTTAAGAAGTTGGACAAGACCGAATGGGTAGAGTTCTACGATTACATGAAGCAAGTTTCCCTTGAATATTGCAAGGAGCATATCGGAGCAATCAAGAAGGGACGCAAGACAAGGGAGATTATGAACAATTCCCACAAGTCCGACTCTTGGAGTAAGTTGCAAAGTGTTCTGACAAATGACAACTTATTCTCAAGCCTCGACCTACCTTCAAGGCATCCTCTGCTTGAGCTATTTGCTCAATACAAGGCTTGCAAAAATGCTTCTGTCAATACTGAGTTCAATGCTATGTTGCTTTCTGTTGCAGAGAGACATCATGCAGACGAAGTATCCAAGCTCGCTCCTATCAAGTACACTTGGGAGATGCTTGAAGCTGATTGCAAAGAAATTTGCGATAAGTACCCTCTGTTGGTCAACATTTCCAACCAAGTTTCCTACTACACAAGGATGAACGAGGACAACTTCGGCAAGAATATTTCCGATTTCATCAAGCTAGTTGACGAAAGTGAAAAATAAGTATTGACATATACCACAATATCTGAGATAATATATACATAATCAAAATTGAACAAAGTAACAAAACTAAAAAATGACTAAAGTACCATACAACATGAGCGAGGATTCCATCACCATCTTTTGGGAAGGAAAGCCTTATACGATTAGAAAAGATAACGCAAATTTCTCTGCGGTAAAGCAAGCATTACTTGATGCTCGTTACGAGGATGTCGGTTCGCTACTAGATATTGCCAAAGCAGTAGAAGATTTCGTAGAGGGCGATGTAGAAGTTCGTGACGAAGTAGTTTACTACAAGGGTAAGCATCGTTTGCATGGAGTTGTCGTAGACAAGCTCTTGGAGATGTTGCGTAGTGGCATGAAGGACTCGACTCCTATTACCAACTATATCAGTAGGCTCATGGAGAATCCTTCTTCTAACTCTGTTAGTGAGCTTTACACCTTTCTTGGGTATAAGTCGCTTCCAATCACTCCCGAAGGGAATGTGCTAGGGTACAAGGGAGTTCAATCCGATTTTTGGTCAACCACAGGCAATGCAGATACGATTGTCAAGCAAGGTCAGACCAACGAACGGCATCAGATTTTCAATGGAGTAGGAGAAACCATCGAAGTTCAACGCAGAAGCGTGGATGACAACAAGGACAACCATTGTTCTTTCGGACTCCATGTTGGTTCGTATGATTATGCGAATGGATGGGCGGGAGATGGGGGAAGATTGCTTCTTGTGGAGTTTGATCCACAGGATGCAGTTTCCGTTCCTACCGATTGCAATTTTCAGAAGTTGAGGGTTTGCAAGTACAAGGTAGTGGCAGACATTACCGACTCTCGCAAAGAGCTTGATAAGGCGGTCTACGAGGCTAATAAGCCTATCTACGGCTCAAACGATGACCTATCTGAATTAGACGAAGATTGGGAAGATGAAGATATGGATCAAACTGATTCTTCATGGGAAGATGATAGTGTTCGTCTTATGGTTCGCAATTACATTGAAAACAAACATGAGCAAGGAGTTTATCCAACGCTCAAACAAATTCAAAGTAGGCTAAAAGGCGAAGCAATTACTTGCAGAGAGATTGCCGAGCTTGTAGAGGATTTAGGATACATAGTTGAAGATGATGATGATGTTCCTTTTTCACAAAGACAAGTCGTAGTTTTCTAATAGCAATTTATAACAACTTAGATACAAACAAAAAAAGGATATAGTAAAATGGAAGTACAACAAACAAATGCAATCGCTTCGTCTCTGACAGAAGCAAATGATGCTCAAGTCGATGCAGTATGGGCGATCCTCAAGTATCGTGAAATCGGTATTTATCGCAAACTCGCATCAATCAGCGAAGTATTGAATCTTGATTTTGAGGAAGTAGTTTCTCAATTTCCAAGTGATGAAGAAGGCAGAGTTCTTGACCATAAGACTCGCCACATGATTCACGACACTCTTATTTCTCTTAACGAGGAATAATCAAATGGCAAAGCGGTTGGGAGCAAGGTTGGGGTTTCTTGCCTCATCCGTTTTTGCTTTTATGATTGGTTGGGTTGCCGTATCACTTGTTCTTTTTGTTTGTGCCTTATTGGGCTATTATAGAGTCTGTGGCATCATTAGGAACGCTTGGTGCGGTATCCTTCCATATCAACTTTGGAGCGAGAATAAGCCAATAGAATATGAGTCTTATATCCAACATCTGAAATTAAGAATCAAAGCATCATTAAGATTTTTGTTCTTTAGGGAAACGATGTCGGACATATCGCTTCAAGATTCTTTTCAAGTTAGCTTTTCAGATTATTTTTCAGCAGATCAATCAAACGATAAGCCAAGAGAGAATTGCGGTACAAATGAAAGCGAATTCTCATATCTTTATGGCGAATGGAAAGAGTCTGATCCGAATGAATGGAAACTAAGTAAATAGAAATTTTCTACTCATTATTCATTCATAGAAAATTATTTTATACTTTGAAAGGCGAATATAATTCAAAACAATTCAAAACATAATTCTTAATAATTTATTATAATATTATAAAAAGTATATTTCCTGTTCAAATCCTATAATTTCAAATGCCTACGAGCAACCCATTTCAAACAACCAAATAAGGATAAGCATATATACAATACATATATAGAGAATATACAATATATAAGTACAAAATAAAGGAATATATAATAATCAACAAATAAGATAGAATGATGTTTA